>ERZ794962.1-NODE-1-length-87080-cov-13.680425_pt1 | contig 87080 bp, 78 predicted proteins | sample MGYA00375739_ERZ794962 | MGnify/ENA primary metagenome ERZ794962 (study PRJEB30138, sample SAMN05968710) | food fermentation metagenome | isolation source: fermented_meat | host: spontaneous_fermented_meat_time_7_first_replicate;spontan... | place: Italy | collected...
TAGTCGTCAGATGAATTATTGTATTTCATCTGACAACCATAAAGGGATTATCGCATGCTGAGGCCTTTTTTTGATAACGTTTTAAATGATAACTACTTGTAGACGGCGAGTGGTTTTTCCGATAGAGTTAATACTTATAGTTTAGTTGAGGAGTAGGATGAATTAATGCGGAACAAAATGACAATGAGCGACAAATTATTATATGGCGGGCTACTGGCAGCTGCGGGGGGCTTTGATTCTTACACTTATTTGGTGCACGGGGAAGTCTTCGCCGGATTACAAACGGGGAATCTAATTTTATTAGGAACCCATTTGGGGCAGATGAAATGGTCCGTATTATTACGGCACATTACCCCGATTCTCGCCTTTATGTTGGGAACAATCTTAACGCGCATTTTACAACATCGGTTTGAAAAAGACGAATCGATTAACAAACGACAACGGATTATCTTGGGGATTGAAGTCTTGGTCTTAACGATTGTTGCGGGAATTTCACCGTATGTACCGGATATTGTTGCAAGTTCACTTGTTTCAATCATTGCGGCTGCGCAATTACAGGAATTTCGTGAATTGGATGGTGGCCCATTTACATCATTGATGATGACTGGAAATGTACGGACGATGGCGGAAAGTTTTTATGACGCTGTTTTTAAACATGATCGTAAGGCAGCCGATAAGTGCTGGCAAATTTTACGCATCATTATCAGTTTTACGATTGGTGCAGTGATGGTCGGACTATGTGTCTCATTCTTAGGAGAACGAACGTTGATTTTATCAGCATTATTCTTGTTGATGACGATGCTGATTTTACAATTAAATCCAGACAAGAAAGTTTAGCCTAGATATGTTACGCTGGAAGGTAACTTGCCAAGGAGGTTAATAGATGTTCTTTTTAAAAGGAATCTTGATGGGATTTGCGTTTGTCGCACCAATCGGGATGCAAAATATTTTCGTTTTTAATAATGCCATGTCGAATACAACACGGCGGGCAGTTTTCAACAGTTTGTTCATCTGGTTATTTGATGCGCTCTTTTCACTCGTGGCGTTTTATGGGATTGGCGCACTGATTGTGCAAAACGATGCGGTTCGGTTAGCCATTATGGGAATCGGTGGACTTTTGATTTTATGGATTGGATACACCATTTTAAAAAGTGCCCGCAGTACCGTTACGTTTGGCGCGTTAGAACCAATGCCACTGGGGAAGGTTATTTTGACTGCATTTGTGGCGGTTTGGGGTAATCCGCAAGCCTTGATTGATGGGACATTAATGCTGGGTGCATTGCGGGGTGGCATGACGAGTAGCGAGGCGATTCCATTCATCGTGGGGGTTGTTTCGGCAACCGCGACCTGGTTCTTTGGTATCGCCATTATCTTTAGCCTTTTCCGGAAAAAAGTTTCACCAAAATTCTTGATGGGCGTCAACTTAGTGAGTGCCATCATCATCATCGTGTATGGGCTTGGTTTATTGGTCAAAGTGGGGACAACATTGCTCTAGGAAGGGATATTGCTTTTTAATTTACCCTGTTGAATGGTATCCTTAAGTATCAAAACAAAGCGAGGTAGAACAGGATGCGCAAAACAACAATCATTGTTAGTTTAGTAACGCTCGGCCTATTGACGGGTTGTACAGCCAACCAAACAAAACATTCAGCACCCCCCGCTCAAAAAGAATCGACTAGTCCGCAACAAACGGTTCAAGCTCCGAAAGTGACGCTTGAAAAAGCCCGTGAATTGTACGCAAAACAATATCCTGCATCAGATTTAACCGAGGTTGAGCTGAAGCAATGGGGTAACCAAATGTTTTATGAATTAACGGGAATGAACGACAATGAAGAGCTTCACATGCATGTGGATGCTCGAACTGGCGCAACCAGTCGATTGTCGAAAGAAGCCCTTGATGCCGATGAACAAAATGACGTCGAGCGACACCAAAAGCAATTAGCGTTTGACCAATTGTTGACGCCTCAACAAGCTCTTCAAAAAGCGCAACAATACTCCACCGGGAACGTGATCAAATGGTCATTGGAAAAAGATGATGGCCGAACAGTCTGGGAAGTAGAAGGTCATCAAAAACAGCAAAAAATGCAAGTTAAATTAGACGCTGAAACTGGCGCGCTAATTGAAAAAGAAATGGATGATTAAAGCAGTATGTAAAGCGCCGTCGAGAATAATTTCGACGGCGCTTTTTTTGTAGCTTGCATTAATAAATTTGTTGCCGATTTAAATAAAATAAATTAGCATTGCCTAATTTTTTATTTACATTTCATTAAAACGGCGTACAATAAAACTGTTATCAAGATTAAAATAAGGAGTGAGGATAATGAATCAACAAGAAAAGGGCAAGAAGCACAAGCTGATTGAATATGCGAACGGCCAATCACTTGAAGAAATTAATGGGACGGTCGAAGTACCAGAGGGCAAAGGCTTTTGGAAGATGTTACTAGCATATTCAGGTCCGGGTGCATTGGTGGCAGTGGGGTATATGGATCCAGGGAATTGGTCAACATCGATTACTGGTGGTCAGAGTTTTCAATACCTGTTAATGTCCGTGATTTTGGTGTCTAGTTTAATCGCGATGTTATTACAATATATGGCGGCTAAACTAGGCATTGTAACTCAGATGGATTTAGCACAGGCAATTCGCGCACGGACGAGTAAACCGTTGGGCATTGTCTTGTGGATTTTGACAGAATTAGCGATTATGGCAACCGATATTGCCGAAGTTATTGGGGCGGCAATTGCTTTGTACTTATTATTTAAGATTCCACTGCTGATTGCAGTATTCATTACAATTTTAGATGTCATGCTATTATTACTCTTAACGAAAATTGGTTTTCGTAAGATTGAAGCAATCGTTGTCGCATTAATTGTCGTGATTTTTGTGGTTTTTGCTTATGAAGTAGCACTTTCAGATCCTGATTGGGCAGGGGTGATTGTGGGGCTAGTACCAACTGCTAAGACCTTTGCCACCGGGCCAGCTGTTGGTGGATTAACCCCATTGACTGGTGCGCTAGGGATTATCGGGGCAACTGTTATGCCGCATAATCTATATTTACACTCTGCGATTTCACAAACACGGAAGATTGATCGCAAGAACGAAGCACAGGTTGCACAAACAGTGCGCTTTGCCACTTGGGATTCAAATATTCAACTCACGATGGCATTTTTCGTTAATGCGTTGTTATTAATCATGGGGGTTGCAGTTTTTAAAACGGGAACGGTTAAAGATCCATCATTCTTCGGGTTATTTGAAGCTTTGTCAGATACCTCAACAATGAGTAACGGAATTCTTGCAAGTGTTGCCCGGACCGGAATTTTATCAACTTTGTTTGCCGTTGCATTGCTCGCTTCTGGGCAAAATTCAACGATTACCGGGACGTTAACTGGCCAAGTCATCATGGAAGGGTTCATTCACTTGAGAATGCCATTGTGGTTGCGGCGTTTGGTAACCCGCTTGTTATCGGTGATTCCGGTATTAATTTGCGTCATGATGACCAGCAATAAACCAGCCTTGGAAGAGCATGAGGCGATCAATACCTTGATGAATAACTCCCAAGTTTTCTTAGCATTTGCCTTACCATTTTCAATGCTGCCACTGTTGATGTTTACCGACAGCCGGGTTGAAATGGGGGATCGCTTCAAGAATAGTTGGTTGATTAAAAGCTTAGGTTGGTTATCGGTCGTTGGCTTGACCTACTTGAATATGATGGGGTTGCCAGGACAAATCGAAGCTTTCTATGGTGATCACGCAAGTGCTGCACAATTGGCTACTGCTGATCACATTGCATATGTGTTGATTGCTGGTGTGATGGCATTATTGGTTTGGATGATTATTGAATTGTATAAAGGCAATAAGCGGTTTGAACAGCAATTAGCAACTGAAAATTAATTGGAGGTTGGTCACATGTCAGTTTTAGAAATTAAACGAATTTTAGTCGGGGTCGATGACTCAGAGGATGCGTTATTAGCGTTTGATTATGCGATTGAGCGGGCTAAACGCGAGGATTTAGAATTAGTCATTGTATCGGTATTGGAAAATGATGAAATGAACGTCTATCAAGCATTGAACAAGGATTTTATCCACGGTCAATATGAGAATCTTGAAAACCACCTACGGGAATATCAAGATCAAGCCTATGTGCGCGGTGTGAATTATGTGCGAACAGTAATCGCAGAAGGCGAGCCAGGCGAAGCGATTATCGAAGATGTGATTCCTAAGGTTAAACCCGATTTGTTAATTGTCGGTTCGAAATCACAAAAGGGCGTGGTTAAATACTTCGGCAGCCAAGCCGCCTACATGGCAAAATACGCACCAATCCCGGTGCTGGTAGTGAGATAAAGAGTGCAAAAATCGCCGGAGATATTGTGAGGATTAGCCTAACAACGGAAGAATATGGCGATTGCAGCACGTTTAAAAAAGCGTGTGTTCGGTCGCGGATAGCAACTGAGTATTTTAGATTAAGCGGAGGTTGGTGCAACCAAAAAGCACGTTTCAAAAAGATGTCGATAATTTATTTTGTCGGCATCTTTTTTATATGCTAAGCTGAGAAAATAAAAGTTTAAGCGGAGGATAGATTGTGGATAATGAAGTCGCAGCTTTTTGGGATGATTTTGCAGCGGAATACTATCAGATTCAACAAGAGTCACAGGTGTCGATTGTCACTGACGTTGTGGCTTTTTTACAGGATCGGCGATTACTGTCTGTTGAGACAGTGGCTGACTTAGGTGGTGGTAGCGGCCGTTATTTGCCACCTCTAGTGCAAAACAGTCAGGCTTATACGATTATCGACATCTCGGCGCAAATGCTCCAGTATGCACAACAAGAAGCTAAACAGCATGTACCAGACCAACAGATTGCTTATCAACAGCAGTCTGTGGCTGACTTTATGGCGCAAACGCCACAAAAAAGCTATGATTTAATTTGGATGGCGTTAAATCCGGCAATCGAAGCCAATCAAGCATTACTGACGATTAGCGAAAAGAGCCGTCAGTGGTGTGCATTCTTACGGCTCACTAAAAACGAGGACGACTTGTTCACACCGCTTGAACGTTATTTTGGGATTGAACAGCAAGATCCCAACACTACACCGGAAATCATCCCAGCTGTGGAAAACGTGTTAAAAGATGCGGGCTACCAAGTTAGTCAACAAATTTTTCAATATCAAACAAGTGAAGTTTTCGACAGGCCATTTTTGGAGGCCTATTACGAAGAATTACCAACGGACCAACTGGCAGCTTATCTAGATCAAGTATTTGCAACTCAAAAAACACGGACCAGTACAACAACGCTTGAATATACGTTGCTGTATTGGCACGTGTTTTAAGAGTTAAATTCCCACCGCCACCAGTCCTGTCGGAATATTTTCAACTGGTACTGGGTAGAATGGCAGGCCGGTTTGGATGGCCGCAATCATCATGTGATTAAGATCCATGATTTGATCGGCGCTGATTGTTGCTGATGGTGCAAGTGCAGTTGGGATAATGAGTGCTGTTAGTTGGCGATTGTTAATGCGTGAAAGAATAATCTCAGGATCACCAAGGTTTGAATCGCCGTGATACGCACTAGCGGCCCGTTCTGCTAATCCGAGCGCTTTTTGTCGGAGTTCATGACGCGCATTTGTGAGTAACTTGTCGAGTAAGTCGTCATCTGAAAGAGAATCAGGGGAAGTTTGGATGGCTTGATCCATCCGGTAGTTTGGATTAACGACGAGTTCCTTGAAGAGATTTAAGTTGCCGGGTAATGTGACCACGTAAATCGGTGCTTTTTCAGGCAGCAAGTCATCAAGATAGCGGCCAATCACGCGGAAATAGTTAGTTTGATCGATAAGTTGTTCATTTTCTTTTACAACAAAACTGTGGGTTGGACTTGAGAAGCCTTGGACGACTTCGCCTTTACGCTCTGTGCCAATCCCAATTTCAATGGTTGTTGGGGCGTCTTTAGGTAAAGGATAATCCCGAATGACATTTTGTTGAATGGATTTCAAACTAAAAGTAGTCTTGTTGAGACAGAGAATGGTCCCGTTCAGACTCAGACTTAATTCCGAACTGAGTGGACGCAGGTCGGGTTGATCAGCAATTAGAAAATATTCAGTCGTGATCGGATAATGAAGGGGTTGGCTGTAGTGACCAGCAGCTGTGATGTAAAACGCAACTGACTGTATATGTGCTAATTCTTGGGGAGCGGTACTTAGTAAGTCCTCAAGTTGGTTGAGTAAGGCTTTTTCTTCAGGATAGTCGGTGGTTAACTGTTCACGGATTTGCTTAGAAAAACTATTGAGCTTAATCTTGTTCGCATTAATGGCTTGTCCGCCAGTCTCTAAGTTAATGAATAACGAGATGACTGGCTGATTTGAATCGGCGAGTAATTGAGTTAAACTTTCTGGATATAACATATCGACACCTCCGTTTGATTAACTTCACCTTATCATATTGAACAGCTACCTTTCAAGAAAGATGCCTTTGTAAAAAATAAGCCAACGAGGGACTTTTAATCAACTTGATGGAAACGGTATGCTAAAATGGTAAGTAGGTTAACAAGGGAGGATTTATGGTATGGGAGATAAGACGAAAGTGGTAACACCCACGAAGATTAGCAAAAGTATTCGGACCCGTTTTTTTGTACTACAAATGGTTGTGATTCTAATCCTTGGCGCGCTCACAATTAAACTTGTGAGCGGCTTTAGTCCATTATTGACGGATTCAGAAATTCTAAAAAATACAATTTTGACAGCTTTTGGGGCAACCTTAGTCGCGCTTGTAGTGTGGTACCTATCGTATAAGATTATTGCAATGCGCATTCGGCGCCAAATCATGAATAAAGAGCTAGAGGATAGCTACACTTTTAGTTTGAATCATGCTGCTAGCAGTCTTAGCTTACATATTGTGTACTTTATCAGTATGTTGGTGATTGTCTGGTTGATGTTGAGTGCTCAAAACGTGCGCCAGTCGCTAGATGGCTTACACCTTTTCAAAGGTGATCAACCGATTGTCCGGCTGGTCGATAATCACAGCATGAAGCAAATCGAGCAATTCTATCAAGCTGATAAGCAACAAAAGATGACGTATCTTGGCAGCAATCGAGATGTTGCTTATTTCAAGATTAATAATGCAACGATTAGCTTACCATTAGCCAAGATTCAATTCTATGGTCAAGATGAAGCGCCGACTGGCCATCAGAAACAAGTGATTCAACATTATCACTTAAAAGATGTGCAAAATAAGAAATACCTCAAACCTAATATTTATATTAGTGAATCAGGCTTACCTAAGGTGGCCATTACGAAGATGTACCAACATTATGAGCCACAACCAGCGGATAAGATTCATAAACTCGACATTAAATAGGATAACTACCACAGGAGGGCTGGATTAAACGGCTTTCATTTGGTACAGTTAGAGATATGAATATTTTTTTAAATAAAGGAGATCAAGTCATGATTGAAGCAGTAAACCTCAGAGCAGGAATGACGTTTGAACAAGACGGCAAGTTAATCAAAGTTTTAGAAGCTAACCATCATAAACCGGGTAAGGGAAACACGGTTATGCGTGTTAAGTTGCGTGACTTACGGACTGGCTCAATTGTTGAAACAACAATGCGCCCAGAAGTTAAAGTTGAACAAGCAATGATTGATACAAAAGATGTTCAATACTTATACACACAAGATAACGTGGCATTCTTCATGGATCTTGAAACTTACGAACAATATGAAATTCAAACAGCTGCTATTGAAGCTGAATTAAAATACTTATTAGAAAACATGAACTGCAAGATTCAATTCTTCGGTTCAGAAGTGATCGGGGTTACTTTACCAACTACTGTTAACTTACGGGTCGTTGAAACACAACCTTCGATTAAAGGCGCAACAGTGACTGGTTCAGGTAAACCTGCAACGATGGAAACTGGTTTAGTCGTTAGTGTCCCTGATTTCATCAGCGCTGACGAAGTCCTTGAAATCAACACACAAGAAGGCACATACGTTAAACGAGCAGCAAAATAACAAGCTTAAGGCCGACTAGTCCCATAGTCGGTACTTCAAAGTGAAGCCAAGATGGTTTTCTTTCGATAAAAGAAGGAATCACCTTGGCTTTTTATGTTTGGGTAAAGGGACAAAAAAATAACAGAGAAGCAACTTATGATGGATTGCTTTTCTGTTAGTTATCAAAAATTATTTGACGCAAATCGTGGCTTTAACAAACAATTCTAGTGAATATAAACAGTTATTACGGTAACGAGTCCGAAAATAACGCCAGGGATGTTAGAAATAATAACCGGCCAATCTTTATAGGTTTTATTCCAGCCATAGGCGGTCCATAGACACCCATTAATTGTTGCGACTAAGGGCTGTAAAGGTGAGACAGGTGACCCTGAAAAATTAGCGATAATTTGGGGGATGTATGAAACATACATCGTAATACAGGTGATTGTTGCAACCTTGCTAAGTAATTTTAAACGTTTAACTTTCTTAGGGTGGACGGCGTTTTCGCCGGTAGGGTATTCGCCAGTATCAATGCGCATAATAGACTCCGTTTCATGATTGAATTTTATTATATATGGTTGACTTGAAACCGCTTAAATTCTATAGTGATAGTATGCACGAAGTGAAAGAGAGTGGAGGTTTTACGAATGGCAAAGAAAATAATTCTTGATTGTGATCCAGGCCATGATGATGCTGTTGCAATGATGTTAGCATACGGCAATCCAGAAATCGATTTGTTGGCAGTGACAACGGTGGCTGCCAATCAGACGTTAACGAAAGTGACGCGCAATGCCCTCGCAGTTGCGACCATGATCGGCATGCACGATGTACCGATTGCTGCTGGGTGTTCGCGACCATTAATTGAAGAAATTAAAGTAGCAGCTGATATCCATGGGGAGACTGGCCTTGACGGGGTTGTTCTTCCAGAACCAACGGTGGCGCTTGAAAAAAGTCATGCAGTTGATTTAATCATTGATTTAATTATGACGCATCCAGCTAATACAATTACATTAGTGCCAACAGGTGCGTTGACCAACATCGCAATGGCGGTACGCAAAGAACCTAAGATTGTTGAACGCGTTAAAGAAGTCGTTCTAATGGGTGGCGGTTATCACGAAGCGAATGCGAGTGCAGTGGCCGAATTTAACATTAAATTTGATCCAGAAGCGGCCAAGATTGTATTCAATGCCGGCTGGGATGTCACAATGGTTGGTTTGGATTTGACGCATCAAGCGTTAGCGACACCAGATATTGTTGAACAAATTGAAGGCATTCATACTGAAACGTCTCAGTTCGTGATTGATTTGTTAGCCTTTTTCCGCGATATGTACAAGAAGGGGCAAAATTTCGATGCACCGCCCGTTCATGATCCATGTGCCGTGGCTTACGTGATTGATCCAAGTGTGATGACCACTAAGAAAGTGCCCGTTGATATCGAACTCAATGGAACATTGACGCGTGGGATGACGGTCGCCGATTTTAGATTCCCAATTCCAACAGACTGTCACACATCAGTCGCTGTAAAACTTGATCATCAGAAGTTCTGGGGATTAGTGGAAGACGCAATTAAGACGATCGGCTAAATAGTCAAAATACTTGAGTAGAGAAGGCGTTGTACATGTATCACGCATTAGAAACCCGTTATCAAGGGATGCAATATAACCGCGTCGGACATTCTGGGTTGAAATTACCAGCGATTTCATTAGGGTTATGGCATAACTTTGGTGAAACCGATAAGATGGCGACTCAAAAGGAAACGATTTTTGGCGCGTTCGATATGGGCATCACTCATTTCGATTTGGCGAATAATTAGGGGCCACCAGCGGGCAGCGCCGAGGAAAACTTTGGGCGGATTTTACATGATAATCTGCGTCGCTATCGTGATGAAATGATTATTTCATCGAAGGCTGGCTATTATATGTGGCCCGGTCCCTATGGTGAGTGGGGCTCTAAGAAGAATATTATCGCTAGCTGTGATCAGTCACTAAAACGACTTCAGTCAGATTACGTCGATATTTTCTATCATCACCGACCAGATCCAGATACGCCGATTGAAGAAACAGCTCGGGCCCTAGATTTATTGGTGCAACAAGGAAAGGCGCTATATATTGGGATTTCGAATTATTCGGCAGAACAAACCAAAGCGATTACGAAGGTTTTCAGAGCGCTCGGGACACCCTTTATTATTCATCAACCACGTTATAACATGCTCGATCGATGGATTGAAGATGGACTAACGGATGTCTTGGCGGATGAAGGTATCGGTGCAATTACGTTTAGTCCGTTGGCACAGGGATTATTGACCAATCGTTATTTAAACGGGATTCCAGCCGATTCGCGGGCAGCTCGTCCAGATAGTCCCTTCCTATCACCTGAAAAGGTTGATCAAACAATCAGTACGGTTCAAGAATTGAACAAAATTGCGCAACAACGTGGGCAATCATTGGCTGAAATGGCGCTTGCGTGGAATTTACAACAGCCGACTGTAGCCAGTGTGTTAGTTGGTGCTTCGCGCTTGAGTCAATTACAAGACAGTGTGCATGCACTAGATAACTTAACGTTTACGGCCGAAGAATTAGCGGCTATTCAAAAAATATTAGCATAATTAAAACGACGACTAGCTACGTAAGCTAGTCGTCGTTTTTTTTGTTTTTATTCAGCTGTTTCAGTTGCGGCTGCGTTTGCTTGGATTTTACCAAGAATGGCGCGTGAGAAAGGTCCCACGATGATCAGTTGTAATGGTAATGCGACGATGACATTCATCAACCATGTGTGACGATAGACACTACCTAAGTGGTCAGGGATACCACCTTCGATGAGAATTCCGAAAAGTGACATACATGTGACCATGCCGAGAATCATTAAACATGAAATTGTGAGAATCATGACTAATTTATTTTCTTTGTTCAATGGTAAGCTAAATGCGATTTTTTTAGCAATTGCACCGACAACGAATACATCTAGAATAAATGCGACGATGAAACCTGGAATTAAACCGGTAAACAAAGCACCCCATGATAGACTATCATGTAAAACTAAGTTATAGATACTCATTCCAAGTACCATGCAGAAACACATTAATGTTGTAAAAATAATACCTTCTTTTTTATTGGTTGGCATTTTAAATTCCTTCTTTCTGAAAAGTTAACAGATATAACCGTATCACATAAAAAATTTCGGCGTAAGCTTTTTTTTCAGAAAATGAGAAGTTTCTTCTTTTTAAATTTCAATGGGAATCTCGCCATCATGAACGGCGTGAAAAATCGAAACGAGCAATAATGCGCAGACAAAAATCAATGGGAACCCAGCAATCACGCAAACGGCTTGAATGGTTTGGAAACTACCGACAAGTACAATTCCAAGTGAAAATAGAATGAAAATGATCACCCAAGCCATCCGATTCCAACGATTAGGTTGTTCTCCGATTTTCAATTCAAGACTGGTAAATGATGAGACGATGAAGGCCGAAGAAGAGATCGTTGTCGCCAGGAAAATGAAACATGACAGACAGAAAATTGCTAACATGATAATTTTGAACGGTAAGGTCGTGATGACCGCCGCGATGACAGCGGCTTGTCCTTGGGTATTCAATAGATGAACAAGATCGATTTGACCGGAACGTTGTAAGAAGAGCGCATAACCGCCAAGTACAGCGTAAAAGCTCATACAACTAAATGCGCCGTATGTCGCCATTCCCAATAAAACTTGGCGAATGGTTCGGCCGCGTGAAATCCGAGCGATGAATAAGCCCATGACAGGCATGTAAGATAACCACCATCCCCAGTAAAAGAGGGTTTCGTGTTGTGCGAACGCACTGTGTGCACCAGTCTGATTTAAACTTAAACGCCCGAAGTTACCAAAGAGATGGAAGACATCGCGGCCTTCAGCGCCAATTAGCTTGAATGTCGGACCGATTAGTAAGACGAGTAATAAAAAGCCAATGGCAGTATAGATATGCCAAGCACTGAGCTTCTTAATGCCTTTATCTAAGCCGGCATATACCGTGAGGGTGAATAGCACCAGTAAGATAATGAAGAGGGCAAGTTTAAGCCAGATGGTATCATTCAAACCGGTCATTGTGCTCAAGACTTTTGAAATCACGGGAATTTCCATTCCGATTGATGAGCCGATGCCCCCCATAATGCCGAAAACAACGGTAAAGTCGATTAATTTGCGAATTATTTTTTTGTAAGGTTGTGGTCCTTCTAATAGGTCGATTGCGGCGCTTAAACGTTGCACCCGTAAGTTCTTAACATAGAGAGCGTAGCCAATTGCGACAGTCGCGGTGGCAAAAATCATCCATGCCATGGGTCCCCAGTGAAATTGCCCACAGACGTTGGCGTAGCGGTATGCTTCAGCCGAGAAAGGTTTAGCGCCAAATGGTGGGTTCTGTAAGTATTGCAGTGGATCAGTGGTACTAAGCATTAAGATGCTAGCGTCAATCCCAGTTGCAAAAACCATACTCCCCCATTGGAAGTCGTTATATTCTGGCTTTTCATTTGGTTGGCCGAGGCGGATATGGCCATAGTGACTACACCCCAACCAAAATAGGAAAATAAAATTAATGATATAAATACCAATGTAAAGCCATTTAGAATGTGCCGTCATCACATCAAGTAGTTGTGAAATCGACTGCTGAAGCGTGTCACCCCCCAACATTAAAAATGCGGAGACAATCCCGAACAGTAACATCGTGGGGATGAAGACGACTTTATCAACATTCTTGCGCTTTAAAATAATATTCCTCCTGAATTTGTTAAAGTCTAGGTTGCTGGATCAAACAAAAAAAGCGCCCATACAATTGGTCAACTGACCACCTGTACAAGCGCGTTATTATAACGTATACAAATGAAGAAACAGCCTAACTTGATTTACTTCTTACTAATAGGATAGCACTTATCTCAAATTTGTTAAGGGTCGATTTTACGGCCGTGCGGTTGTTAACCAATTAAGATAGTCTTGTTCGCGGTTAATCGCGTGTTCTAAAATAAGATAATGACCATAGTGCGCATCCACCGCAGCTTGTTGGCTGAAAAGGGTTTGACGTCGGTCGAGTAGGTGATCTAGTTTGGCTTGGTGTAAGGTTTTTTGTTCGGTGAACATTGCGTCTAAATGAGCATCTTTTTTTGAGTCGATAAAGTATAGCTTCAAAATAAATTCGTCTTTGCTGGCAATAATTTCGCTGGTTGAGGAGTATCGCCACTCGTCAAAAAAGGCAATCCCATCTGCAGTGATTGAATACTGCTTCTTTTTTAATTTTGTTCCGGCGATCAATTCGACGTGGGTGATCCGATCAGCCTGTTCAAGTCGCTTGAGTTCAGGATAGATTTGGCTGTGTTGGGCCTGCCAGAACTCACCGATATCATCTTCAAAGACGCGTTTTAAATCATAACCGGTTTTGGGAGACTGATTTAACAGCCCGAGAATTAAGTATTGGAGAATGTTTTTTTGGGCCATCTGAAAGTGCCCCTTTCTGTGAAATCAACTTAGATTAAGTATAGCACAGGCCAGTGTTGAAAAATGGTTACTTTTTATAAGTATTTTTAGTTGCATTTCATAAATAGTTAGCGTAGGCTATTTCAATCGGGTAAAAGTGCGTTCAAGATTGAAAAGCACGTTAAAGAAAATGAGTGCGTCAAAAGTAGTTATCCTGTGAGGATTAGCCTAATTAGCCAAATGAGCGGCGTAACCGATTGGTTGGCTAATGTAGCTAACCGGAACAGGATGCTTTTGAAAGCACGTTAAAAAGGAGTTTCATCAATGGCAAAAAAATCAAAAGTGGCAAAATTAGCAAAACAACGCGCATTAGTAGCGAAATACGCTGACTTGCGCGCAGAATTAAAAGCAAAGGGCGATTACTTAGCCCTCTCTCAATTACCCAAGGATTCTAGCCCAGTGCGATTGCGGAACCGCGATGCAATCGATGGTCGACCAAGAAGTTTCATGCGTCAATTTGGTATGAGCCGCATCAACTTCCGCGAATTAGCCCATAAAGGCCAAATCCCAGGCGTCAAAAAAGCAAGCTGGTAAAAAATGAGTGCTGAAAAAGCCGGTTAACTTACGAGGATTAGTAAAATTAGCCGAATAACCAGCAGAGCTGGTTGTTTGGCTAATAGTGCTAAACGCAGTAAGTTGGCTTTGGAAGCACGTTCAAGAAAAGTACGTTCAAAAAAAGGAGCACTGACTGATAAGTCGGTGCTCCTTTTTGCGTTAGTCTGCTTTTATGATGGTTTCAATTAGATCAAAAAATCCAGCTGCATCAACGTCGTAGACGAGTTTAGCCGGACGTCCGTTTTTAGTTAAGAACGTGCGCCCGCCGGCAATTCCGTTTGGAATGACATCACAGACAATGGCTTTTGTTTTAACGATTGTTGGATCAAGAAGGTAACAAGTTGTTAAAACGTCCCATAAATAATAAGTTGAATTAGTTTTGAAATGGACCAGTTGAGGAACAAAGGCGTAACAGGTGCCGATAAAGTCCATCATGGCATTGGCACGTTTGCTAGCCCAACGTTGGCGAATCGCCGGCGTTAAGGGAACATTATTCGTACTTTCGAGCCCGACTAATTCAATAGGGATTTGTGTATCGAAGACAGTTTTCACTGCTTCGGGATCCCAGAAGGCATTCCATTCAGCAGTACCATCAGAATCGGGTTCAGCAACGTTGCCTTGTTCAAGAAAAGAACCGCCCATCCAAAGAAGTTTAGCGATTTTATATTCGATGCTTGGATTGATGGCGAGTGCGCGTGCCAAGTCAGTTAATGGGCCGGTAAAGAGCAATGTGACGGGTTCGGTTGCTTGATTGAGTTTAGTGATTAGATCGAGATGTGCGGCTTCAGGACTCAGAGGCGTTTGAATGGTGCCACGTTCATTGAGCACGGGAAGTGCATCGACTGAGTAAGCGTCAGTTCGCCATTCTTTTGGAAAAGGATGGACTGCGCGTGAGTCAGAAGCGGCCACAGCTAACCGCGCTGATTGATCTGAAAACGTATCAATGATTTTACGACTCGCGCTAACGGCTGGTTCGACATATGAATCAGCGCCAATTACGCCGACGCCAAGTAGTTTGATTGTCGGCATTTGTAGGAGCAGAGTTAATGAAATCAAATCATCAACACCGCCATCGTGATTAAAATAGACTTGTGTTTGCATGGTTCGCCTCCTGATTGTTCGTTAGTTATCAATTAATATTAGCATTATCTATATTTCTTAGCAACAAATACAATATAAACGAACAATATTTTATAAAATGAAATCAATGTATTGATTTTATGTCGATAACGTGTTTATAATAAATTATCAAATTTATTGACGGAGGCTTATTTCATGAAAAAAAGTTTGGTCGTACTTTTCTCGACAGTCCTTGTATTAGGTGGCGTGTTAGCCGGGTGCGGGAGTCAAAAGACAGCATCAAAGAAAGCAACGCACACAGCAGCTTTAGTCACTGATGGTGGTGGGATTGATGATAAATCTTTTAACCAATCTGCCTGGGAAGGTTTGGAAAAATGGGGTGCTAGTCATGATCTTAAAAAAGGGGTCAATGGTTACAATTACGCACAATCGAGTTCTGATGCGGACTTTTTCCCGAACATTAATAAGTTAATCAAGGCAAAATACCAAACGATTTTTGCGATTGGCTATAAGTTAGATAACGCGGTCAGCCAATCTGCAAAGAATAATCCAAATGTTAACTTTGCAATCATCGATTCAAACGTTAAGAATCGGAAAAACGTCGCGTCCGTCAATTTTAAAACAGAACAATCATCATTCCTAGCCGGGGTTGCCGCTGCGAAAACCACCAAGACGAATAAAGTCGGCTTTGTCGGTGGAATTGATAGTGCCGTCGTGAAAACATTCGAAGCTGGTTTTAAACAAGGGGTGAAAGCCGTTAACCCAGCAATCACCGTTGATGTGAAATATGCTGGTTCATTTACGAAAGCCGATGTCGGCCAATCATTGGCAACCGCGATGTACAACAACGGCGCGGATGTTATTTATCACGCTGCTGGTGGCACTGGCGCTGGCGTCTTTACCGCTGCTAAGAACATTTCTAAGGGTGGTCAAAAAGTCTGGGTGATTGGTGTTGATCAAGATCAAAAAGCCGATGGGAAATATGATGGTGGCAACGTCACATTAGCATCTGCCGTTAAACAAGTTGGCACAGCAGTGGAAGATCTTGCTAACCAAGCTAAGAATGATAAATTCCCTGGTGGCAAAACCGTCACATATGATTTGAAAGACAAAGGCGTTGCCTTAGTGAACGACAATGCTTCCCCTGAAACATGGCAAGCAGTCAAAGAATATCAACAAAAAATTGAAGCAGGCACCATTAAAGTTGCTGCAGAATAACGACTATTGAATGCTAAAGGATGGCAGCAGTTATCAGCCATCCTTTTTGTATGCTTAATGAATGGAGCGTAAAAATGGCAAAAACTGTGATAGAAATGCAGCACATTACAAAACGGTTCGGCGCCTTTACCGCCAATGATGATATTTCATTAACCTTGCAACAGGGTGAAATCCTTGCCTTGCTTGGTGAAAATGGTGCGGGGAAATCAACCTTGATGGGTGTTTTGACCGGACAATTAAAGCCGACTGCGGGGCAATTACTGGTGAACGGACAAGCAGTGACCTTAAATGGCCCTCGACATGCAAAAGCCCTCGGGATTGGGATGGTACACCAACATTTCATGTTAATTCCGGCTTTTACGGTCTTAGAAAACATTATCCTGGGTGACGAACCAACTAAACAGGGCCGGATTGACTATGCAACGGCGCGGCAAAAGGTCACGGCTTTAGTCGATAAATACCAACTGGCGCTCGACCTTGATCGAAAAATCGCTGATATTTCGGTCGGGATGCAACAGCGGGTTGAGATTATCAAGGCGCTTTACCGAGAAGCAACGACATTGATTTTTGATGAACCGACTGCAGCTTTGACACCGAATGAAATTCAAGCCTTGCTTGCCATTTTTGAGAAGTTAAAGGCGGAAGGGAAGTCGTTGATTTTTATCACGCATAAACTAAAGGAAATTAAACAAGTTGCTGATCGGTGCGTCGTGATTCGTGCCGGACGTGTGATTGATACGGTACTAGTCGCACAAACGGATCCGACAAAATTAGCGGAAATGATGGTTGGCCGTCCGCAACAAGCCCCCACACCGAAAATGGCTAATCAAGGCGCTGTGATGCTATCGGTGGAACATGTCGCTGCTCGTGTTGCTAAACGCACTGTTCTAGATGATCTGGGATTGACCGTGCATGCGGGAGAAATTGTTGGAATTGCTGGGATTGATGGCAACGGGCAGAGTGAGTTAATTCAGGTTTTAACCGGACAATTAAAACCGCAGTCTGGAAAAATTGAATTAGGAGGTCAGTCATTATTGAAACGGACACCACGCCAAATTAGTGAACAAGGCTTAGGGTGCATTCCAGAAGATCGCCAGAATATCGGTTTGATTTTGCCACTGTCGATTGCTGAAAATTTAGCGCTGAAGGATTATTACCATCAACCGTATAGTCATCTAGGCTGGCTTAATTATCGGGTGATCAATCAAACGGCGCAGAAACTGATTAAACGATTCGACATTCGGACGCAATCTGAACAAACGCTTGCCGGAGAACTTTCAGGTGGCAATCAGCAAAAAGTGGTGGTTGCGCGCGAAATCGCCAAACAACCAAAAGTCTTGATTGCTGCCAATCCGACCCGCGGTGTTGATGTAGGTGCGATTGAATACATTCATCAGAGCTTGATTGAACAACGGAACCAAGGCTGTGGGATTTTACTTGTTAGTTTTGAATTAGATGAAATTTTAAAGTTAGCTGACCGAGTACTTGTAATGCACGCCGGTCAAATTGTTGGTGAAGTTGATCCACAAACCACAACGAGTCAGACGCTCGGATTATTAATGGCCGGGCAACAACCAGTAGGAGGGCGAGACGAATGAATAAACAACAATCTTCAGGATTAATCATTGCAATCCTATCCGTTGCGGCGGGACTGTTAGTGGGCGGAGTTGTGATGTTGGTTTTTGGATATTCGCCTATTCAAAATTACAGTAACCTCTTTAATGGCGCATTCGGCGATATCTATTCGATTGGCGAGACATTACGCAATGCGACTCCGTTAATTTTGACAGCCCTTGGCTTTTCAATTGCGAGCAAAGCCGGCTTTTTCAATATTGGTGGGTCGGGTCAGCTATTAGTGGGCTGGTTTGGCGCGATTGTCTTTGCACTCCACTTTAAAAATTTACCGGGGATTCTCTTGATTCTTGGCGCGATTTTAGCGGGGATGCTGCTCGGTGGCTTTTGGTCTTGGTTGGCCGGTTTTTTACGGGCATACTTTGGGACCAGTGAAGTGATCACAACCATCATGTTGAACTACATCGCATTGTATTTCGTCAATTTTGCGATTAAACGTTGGTTGGCGCCAAAAGGCAGCGACTCATCGGCCAACATTGTCCCTAAAGCAAGCTTGCGGACCCCTTTTTTGGAACAGATTACCAATCACTCAACGTTTCACTGGGGCTTTTTCATCGCGTTAGTCTTGGTGATTGTGATGTGGTGGTATTTGAAACGGTCGAAGACTGGATTTGAAATTAAGGCAGTTGGATTGAACGAACAAGCTGCACGTTACGCGGGGATGAATACGAAACAAACGATTATGTGGGCAATGCTATTATCTGGACTACTAGCTGGGTTAGCGGGGGCTGTCGATGGTCTAGGGAATTATCAAAATATTTCCGTTTCAAATGCCTTACCAGATATCGGCTTTAATGGAATGGCGGTCGCGTTATTAGCGAATGGGCATCCAATCGGGATTATCTTTGCGGCGATTTTATTCTCTGCTTTACAGATTGGTGGCTTAAGCATTTCCGTCTACTCAACAACTCCGACAGAAATCGTCAATATCGTGATTGCATCGATTATCTTCTTCGTGGGTGTGCGCTTCTTATTTGAACAATTACTCAATCACCGCTTACTGAAAAAACACGCGTTGATGAAAGAGAGGCTTGAAAAATAATGACAATCACAATGATTTTAATGACGATTTGTGCGACCACGTTAGTTTACGCGGCGCCATTGATTTTTACAGCCTTGGGTGGTGCTTTTTCAGAGCATAGCGGTGTGATTAATGTTGGTTTAGAAGGGATTATGATTGTTGGGGCTTTCAGCAGTGCCGTCTTTACCCTTCAATTTAGTACGGTTTTTGGCGGATTGACGCCGTGGATTGCCTTATTGGTTGGTGGACTGTTTGGTGCACTGTTCTCCTTATTACATGCTTTAGCGACCGTAACATTGCGCGCTAATCACATTATTAGTGGGACGGTGTTAAACCTATTGGCGCCTGCATTGTGTGTCTTCTTAACCCGTGTGCTGTATAGCGGTAAGGGGCAAACGCCGGTGATTAATCAAAGCATCGGTAACTTCACATTCCCCGGCTTGGCCCAAATTCCAGTGATTGGCCCCATTTTATTTACGAAGACGTCGTTAGTGGCTTACGCTGCGGTTTTGGTCGGCATTATCAGTTGGTATGTGCTGTATAAAACGCGATTTGGGCTGCGCTTGCGGTCAGTCGGTGAAAATCCAGCGGCAGCCGATACACTGGGCATCAATGTGAGTCGTTACCGGTATATCGGGGTCATGTTGTCTGGTTTGTTAGGCGGCATTGGTGGCGCGGTGATGGCGCAGTCGATTACGTTAAACTTCAGCGCAGCGACGATTTCAGGTCAGGGCTTCATGGCATTGGCGGCGATGATTTTTGGTAAGTGGCATCCAATTGGCGCGACAGGCGCAGCGATTTTCTTCGGACTCGCACAAAGTTTGCCGATTATCGGCGGCTACATCCCAATACTGGCCGGTGTGAATAGTGTCTGGTTCCAGATTGCACCATACGCGATTACGATTATTATTCTGGTGATTTTCTTGGGCAAGGCCGTCGCACCAGCAGCGGATGGCGAAAATTATATTAAGAGTCATTAAAAGATCATTCAAAAAGGCGAACACAATTGCTTGTGTTCGCCTTTTTAGGCTAATCCTCAGCGGATAACCATTTGCAGTCGCACGCTATTCTAAGTAGTCCTCTTTTAATTGTTTGATTTCTTCTGGTTTGAGGGCCATTGCCTTTGATAGGTAGTTTTCGATGTTGCCGTATTCTTGATTAATCGTGTCGCGGACAAGTTCTAGATTAGCCTGTGTAATGCTCTTAGCGTTCATTGAAGCGACCTGGCTATCGTTACTTGAAATTCGGGTTGGGGTTGCTGAGCTGAGTCCTAGGACCTCATTTGAGAGGACATAGTCGGCAACGATTGTTTTCCAGTCGACGCCGAGAGCACTTAGAATTAAAAAAGTTGCGACACCAGTGCGATCTTTACCGGCTGAGCAATGGTAAAGGACTGCACCGTTTGTATCGTGATTATTTAATAGTACGGTAAATAAATCGCGATAAGCTGCTTGAGCATGGGAGTCGGTGACCAATTGTTGGTACATCCGGTCCATACTTGATCGTTCGGGAGTAGCAGCTTCTTTTTTACCAAAAAGCCGCATTAGGCCTTTTTTGGCTGGCTTTTTAGGGGTATCGGCTTGGTCAGTGAATGGAAATACCGAAAGACGATGGTAGGTTAGTTGGTTGTCATCAAATGGGTCGGGGGCGACCTTGATTTCATGACGTGAACGGAAATCGACATCGTAAGCAACACCGTAATTTAAGAGATCCTCAATATCAGTTGCGGTTAGCGCGTTCAAACTACCTGAACGTAATAATTTGTGCCATTTAACGGACTTGCCATCAACCGTTTGGTAACCGCCTAATTCGCGTAGGTTATAACTTCGTGTTAAATCTAGAACCCGTTGTTGTTCTTGCATGCCAATCCATCCTTTATAATCAGTTATTTCTATTGTATAACGAAGCTGGGTGGTGTGCACCCTTATTTTAAATGTTCGTGATTCATTCGTACACGATATTGATGAAAATGAATTTTCAATAAGAGTTTATTGACGTTTGCAGAAAAATCTGCTAATATTTTATCAAATTTTAAACTGGTTATCGATTAAAGATAATACGAACAATCGATGGGTCGGCGGTTAATTTAGTTCACAAATTGGAGGAAGATTATGTCTGCATGGGAATCAAAGTTTACAAAAAAAGGGTTTACGTTCGATGATGTTTTATTAATACCTGCGGAGAGTCATGTACTCCCCAACGAAGTCGATTTAGGGGTGCAACTTGGAAAGAATATCAAGTTAAACACACCAATTATGAGTGCTAGCATGGATACCGTTACGGAAGCACCCATGGCAATCGCTATGGCGCGTCAAGGTGGCTTAGGCGTGATTCATAAGAATATGAGTATTGAACGTCAAGCAGATGAAGTCTTGAAGGTTAAACGTTCAGAAAATGGCGTTATTATTGATCCATTTTATTTAACAGCGGATAAACCCGTTAGTGCTGCTGAAGATTTGATGCGTAAATATCGCATTAGTGGTGTCCCAATCGTTTCAAATCTCGATGATCTAAAATTAGTCGGCATTATTACGAACCGTGATTTACGTTTTATCTCTGATTTCTCTGCTGAAATCGGAACCGTGATGACGCACGAAGCACTTGTAACCGCACCTGTCGGCACTTCTTTAGAAGAAGCTGAACAAATCCTCCAACAAAACAGAATTGAAAAGTTACCTTTAGTCGGTGATGACGGTCGCTTAGCCGGATTAATCACGATTAAGGATATTGAAAAAGTGCAAGAATTCCCGAATGCGGCTAAGGATCAATATGGTCGCTTATTAGTTGCTGCCGCTGTTGGCGTCACAAGCGATACTTTTGAACGGGCTGCAGCCTTATTGAAAGCAGGGGCTGATGCGATCATTATCGATACTGCGCATGGTCATTCAGCTGGTGTGTTACGTAAGATTAGTGAAATTCGCGAACGCTTCCCTGAAGCAACCTTGATTGCTGGGAATGTCGCAACTGCAGAAGGCACAAAAGCCTTGTATGATGCTGGGGTTGATGTCGTTAAAGTGGGGATTGGCCCTGGTTCAATCTGTACAACTCGGATTGTGGCTGGTGTCGGTGTACCACAATTAACAGCCATCTACGATGCTGCCAGTGTTGCCCGCGAATATGGCAAAACCATCATTGCTGATGGTGGGATTAAATATTCTGGGGACATCGTTAAAGCTCTTGCAGCCGGTGGAAACGTTGTGATGCTTGGTAGTATGTTAGCTGGGACTGACGAAGCACCTGGCGAATTTGAAATCTATCAAGGACGTCGTTTCAAAACATACCGTGGGATGGGCAGCTTGGCTGCTATGTCACATGGTTCATCAGACCGTTACTTCCAAAGTGGTGTGAATGAAGCCAACAAGTTAGTCCCAGAAGGCATCGAAGGTCGTGTGGCTGCCAAAGGTGCACTCGGCGATGTAATTTACCAATTACTTGGTGGCTTACGTTCAGGGATGGGCTACGTTGGTGCTGCTAATTTACAGGACCTACAAGATAATGCACAATTTGTCCAAATCTCAAATGCTGGTTTGACAGAATCACATCCACATGATGTGCAAATTACTAAAGAAGCACCTAACTATTCAGCACGTTAATTCAAATCATTTTTATCAGGATTTAAGTCGAGCGTTATGCACGACTTAAATCCTTTTTTTGTGGTTAAATGATGGGGAGGATTTAAAGAATTCTTTAACCCTAAGTAGAAGATAGTTTGTTACAATGAAAGCGAATCATGCAAAATGATGTTAAATTAAACGAGGTAACGATTATGAAAATTCTAATTGTAGACGATGATAAAGAAATTGTTGAATTATTAAGTATTTATGTTAAAAACGAAGGTTACGAACCCATTCAAGCCTTCACGGGTAAAGAAGCCCTGACTAAAATTGCCACGAATCCCGATATTGATTTGATGATCTTGGATATTATGATGCCGAATATGAGTGGTATCGAAGTCATTAAGGCGGTCCGCAAGGATTCACAAGTGCCCATTATTGTGGTGTCTGCCAAGACAACTGATATGGACAAGATTCAAGGCCTCCTAACCGGTGCAGATGACTACGTTTCAAAACCATTCAATCCATTAGAAGTGATGGCGCGGGTGAAGTCATTGTTACGGCGGAGCCAACAGCAAGTGGCCAACGAAGTACCGGATGTCTTAGAAGTTGGTCCGCTCATTATTAAGCGCGACTCACATGAAGTGACGACGATTAATAACAAGCAAATCCAACTCACCGCACTTGAATTTGGGATTTTATACTTACTTGCCAGCCACCCCAACCGGGTCTTTTCAGCGGATGATATTTTTGAACGGGTCTGGAAACAAGAAAGTATCGTCTCTGCCAAGACGGTCATGGTTCATGTGAGTCATTTGCGCGACAAAATTGAAGAAGCAACCGATGGTGAAAAAGTGATTGAAACCGTCTGGGGTGTTGGGTATAAGGTAGAAGTTTAATGGCTGACTATCAAGGAGAAAAGAACCTGCAAAAAGTGGCACTAACCGCTAAGGAAAAGAGCGAACTCTTTGCCGAGGGCATCATCACGGTTATTTTGTTATTACTATTAAATTTATCAATCATGGTGCTGTTACAACAGGCGATTGTGAATAATCCGCAACTAAGCGGCGGCGTATGGATGATTAAAAACGCCATTACAATTGGTCCGAATGAATGGCATATTTGGAGTTGGCAAAATTGGTTTGTCATCTTGATGGGGGTTGCCGATGTGTTAGTCGTCTATTGGCGGCTTATTCGGCGTTACCATCAAATGCAGATGTGGCACGTGATTGGTGAGTTGCATTATATTGCCGATGGTCATTTGGACCACCGGATTAATTTGCGTGTCAACCGGGATTTGCAACGCGTGATCGATAGTGTGAACACGCTGGTTGACAGCACGGTGCGTTCAATGGAAGAAGAACGCAAGATTGAAAAGAGTAAGGACGAATTGATTACCAATGTCAGTCATGATTTGCGGACGCCGCTGACTTCAATCATCGGATATCTTGGTTTAATTGAAGATAATCAGTATCAAACCAAGGAAGAACTAACCAAATATACGCATACCGCTTTCGTGAAGGCGCAACAAATGAAGGTCTTAGTCGAGGATTTATTTGAATACACGAAGGTGCGGCAAACATCGACCCCCATTACCAAGACAACGTTTGATATGGAGCAGATGTTAGATCAATTAGCGGCCAGTTTTGAGTTAGAAGCGAATAAGAAGGGGATGCAGATTAATGTAACTTGTAATCCTGCACCACTGATGATGGAAGCCGATACTGAAAAGCTTGGTCGAGTCTTCAATAATTTAATTGCTAATGCTTTGAAATATGGCAAGGGTGGCAAACAAATTACGTTGGCGGCTGAAAAAATCGGTCAAGAGGCGATTATTAAAGTGTCAAATGATGGTCAACAAATTCCAAGTGATTCATTGAACCAACTCTTTGACCGCTTTTATCGCGTTGAAGCATCGCGTTCACAAGAAACAGGTGGCACTGGACTTGGGTTAGCAATTACCCAAAGTATTGTCGCGTTACATGGCGGTTATATTTATGCTGATTCGACGCCAGAATTAACCAGTTTTGTGATACACTTACCTTTGAAGTTAGGTCGGCGGATTGATCCTCAAACTGCTGGCGCAAAATCAGTTAAGGAGTAATGTTGTGTTTAAAAAATTAGTACAATATGTAATGGTCGGCCTATTGGCAATTGCACCCGTTGGCGGTCTTTTGAGTGCCCAGACTACCAAAGTTGCAGCGGCAAGTACGCCGGTGAGTTTGCCGACCACCCCTCAAATCGATGCGAGTGCAGCAATTGCGCTCGACCCAGCAACTGGACAAGTCTTATACGAACAAAATGCGGATCAGGCGTTGCCAATCGCTTCGATGACGAAGATGATTACAGCCTACATCGTGTTAGCGCAAATTAAGCAAGGTAAGTTAACGTGGGAACAAACGGTGAAGCCCGATGACCTCATTTATCAATTGAGTCAAAATAAGGATTTAACGAATGTGCCTCTACAAGCGGACGGACAATATACCGTCAAGGCACTTTTCCAAGCCATGATGGTCGCTTCGGCGAATGATGCAGCCATGATGCTCGCCAACCAAGTGGCCGGTTCACAAAAGGATTTTGTCGATTTAATGCGGCAAAAAGTGGCGGATTGGGGCATTCAAGACGCACAACTTTATTCAGTGTCCGGCTTGAACAATGAATTCCTCGGCGCTGAAGTTTATCCAGACAGTCCGGCTGATGCTGAAAATGAAATGAGTGCGGCAGATGTCGCACTCATAGCGCAAAAGTTGTTGGCTGATTATCCTGAAATTCTCGAAACAACCAAGCAAGCGCATTTTACATTTGGCGCCCAAACAAGTGATGAAACGGCCATGTCAACGTGGAACTTAATGTTACCTGGCGAAAATAATGCACCGCAAGACTACGTGGTCGATGGTTTAAAAACCGGGACAACGGACAAAGCGGGCGATTGTTTTACCGGAACTGCGACGAAAGATGGGCAACGGATTCTAACAGTGGTGATGCATGCCAATGGTGAAGATACTGGCCGGCGGTTCATTGAAACTAACAAGTTAATGCAATATGTCTTCGATGGTTGGGAACAAAAACAATTGGCACAAGCCAATCAGAGTCTCGCACCTTATAAGACAGCGACGGTTAAATATGGTCGCCAAAAGACAGTGCAATTGATTACGAACAAAGCTATTTCAATGTGGGTGCCAAAAGGAACCACAGCAGCCAATATTGACTGGCATTACCAAGCAGTCAAAGGTGGTGCAAAACGCCAATTGGAAGCACCTATTAAAAAGAATGTGCAAATTGGTCAAGTGACACCACAATTGAACGGTGTCACTACGCGGTATATCGGACAAGCGCCACAATCACAATTACGCACTAAAACGGCGGACCCCAAAGCCAATTTATTTGTTTTAATCGGTGAAGGGATCAAAGAATTTTTCACGAACCTATTTTAGTTGGAATCGAAACGCGACACTTAACGGTGGCGCGTTTTTTTATGGCTACGATTATAAGCCGTTTCAAGCGCAGCATGATTAAATCGTGCTATAATTAAAACCATTCACAAGGATTTTGAGGAGGACGAAAATGGCTTTAACATTAGATGCATGTACGTTAATTCTAAAAGAGCATCATTTATTGAAAAGTGTGGCGCTTAATGGTGACCCGACTTTAAATATGACCGGAATCGCGTATGATTCACGGCAGGTAACTGAGGACACGCTCTTTTTCTGTAAAGGGAATTTTCGTCCCGTCTATTTAACAAATGCAAAAGAATTAGGGGCCGTAACATATGTTGCCGAACAAGCGATTGTTGAAGGCAACGGGATGAACGCCTTAATCGTCACGAACGTCCAAAAAGCGATGGCGGTTTTATCAGCGGCTTTTTATGATTACCCACAAGATGATTTATTTATCGTGGCTTACACTGGGACCAAAGGCAAGACAACTGCGGCCTACTTTACTCAATCGATTTTACAAGCGGCGACCCGTCAAAAAACAGCATTATTTTCAACAATTGATCGTGTCTTAGGGCCTAAACCAGAGGATCGCTTCAAATCGAATTTAACGACACCAGAAAGTTTGGATTTATTCCGCGACATGCGCAAAGCAGTTGAAAACGGGATGACGCACTTAGTGATGGAAGTTTCGTCACAGGCGTATAAGAAAAACCGAGTGTGCGGCTTAACGTTCGATGTTGGCTTCTTCCTAAACATTTCGCCTGATCACGTCGGACCAAATGAACATCCTAATTTTGAAGATTATTTACACTGCAAATTACAATTATTGGTCAACTCACGACACTGTGTGATTAACGCGCAAACGCAATATTTTGCGGATGTGTATGCTGCAGCAACTACGACGACTGCTCCGGAATCAATTTACTTATTTGCCGAAACGGATTATCAACCTACAATTCCGGTGGCGGTTGATTTCCGCTTTGAAAATCTAGAAACGGGCTTAGCAGAAAGTCGGTTTAAAGTTACCGCGGCTTCTGAACGAGCCATTCAGCTTGGTGTTTCTGGTGATTACCAATTGCGTTTAATTGGGGATTTCAATGAAAGTAACGCGACAGCTGCAGTGATTGGTGCCGGTTTGGCAGGGGCGGATTTAATCGCAGCTCAACAAGGGATTCGCGACTTGCAGATTCCAGGACGGATGGAAACCTTAGCCGTTCCAGGACATGGTCAAGTATATGTTGATTACGCGCATAATTATGCCAGCATGAAGGCGCTCTTGAGTTTCTTGCAAAAGGAATACAATCAACCACGCCTACTAGTTGTTGTCGGTAGTCCTGGCGATAAAGGTGTTTCTAGACGTGCTGGGTTTGCGCAAGTCCTTAATGAATATGCAGATCGGGCCATTTTGACGACTGATGATCCAGGATTTGAAGATCCAGCAGCCATTGCCGCTGAAATTTTGGCCGGGATTGACCAGGATAAGGTGACAACCACCATCGAAATTGATCGTCCAACAGCGATTGAACAGGCGATTACGGAAAGTAAACCGGGCGAAATTGTTGTCTTAGCGGCTAAAGGGGCCGATGCTTATCAGAAAGTACGCGGGGTCGATACACCATATCCAACTGATATGGTGATTGCCAAGCAAGTGGCTGCTAAGTTAAGCTAATCAGCGTGTTTCTTAAAGATTTTTAAATCAGATGTGGATTTAATTGCTATTCTGAGGTGTGTTTCGTAGAATAAAGATGAATCAATAGGAGTTGGAGGGGTTATTATGAAAAAGATGGTTACAGTTAGTACAGTTTTGGTATCAGGACTACTATTATTAGGGGCCTGTGGTCAAAGTAGTACGGCAAATCAAGATGCTGATGCCAAGCAAAGTTCAACCACGGCTAGTCTCAAAGCACGTGAAAGTAGTGTTGCAAAACGCGAAAGTGAACTTTCAAGTAGTGCAAGCCAATTAAAAGCGAGCTCCAAAGCGGCGATGGCATCTTCAACTGAAGTAGAGTCCCCACAAGCAAGTTCATCAACTGCTACAACGGCAAGTAGCAGTAGTCAATCTGCGAGCCAATCTAGCAGCAGTGCAACAACAACGACTACCACGACACCACAACAAACAACTGCCGTAGATGGCAACCAAGCGATTAAATTGGTGGTTCAACAAGTTGGCTCACAATTTGGTCAAACCGCATCGTATTTGAATAATGGCTTAATCACACGCGGTGGACAACAAGGCTATCTCATTAATATTTACGTACCAAACGAAGATCAACCACGGGCAGGTTATTTTGTTGTCCAAGCAACAGGTGCAGTGGAACAAATCTGGTAATTAAAGAGTGTGGCGTAAGTCGGGATGCTCCGAGGATTAACACAGAGCGTGAATAATTGTAGTAATTGTTTGCGACTCAGGGTTAACCGGAGGAGAATGACTTACAGAACACGTTTAAAGTTCAACAATTCAAAAAAGGGGTTAGGGCAAAAGCAATCTTTGTCCCAATCCCTTTTTAAGTGTTTTCAGAAAAATGATTGACAATTAGTGAGACTCGTGTAAAATATTTTTAGTAAAACGTAATAATTACGATTTAGAAAAGAGGAGAAAAAGATGCGTAAAAAAGGTTTGGAAATCATGGCGGGAATCTTACTGCTAATGCTATTAGTGGCTGGTTGTGGTCAGAGTACGAAAAAGGCGAGTGGGATTCAAGTTGTATCGTCACTCGATTTTTATGGTGAGGCCGCACAAGCGGTTTTAGGTAATCAAGGTCACGTGACGTCGATTATCAATAGTCCCAGTTTAGATCCACATTCATACGAAGCAACAACCAATGATGCTAAACTCGTGGCTAAAGCGGATGTTGTGATTCAAAACGGGCTTGGTTACGACAGCTGGTTAAACAAAGTCGTTAAGAGTGCCCAACCAGATGACCAAACTATGTTGACAGTCAGTCAATTAATGAAACAATCTAATGGCGCTAACGAACATTTATGGTATGATTTAAAGACGATGCCAACATTGACCAAGCGATTAGTGACTGAATTTAGCAAGCGCGATCCGAAACATAAGGCAACGTATCAGCAAAATGGTGCGGTGTATCTTAAAAAGTTAGCTTCGTTAGACGCACAACTCCAACAACTAAAGGCGCAGGCCAAAGGAAAACAAGTGGCTGTTAGTGAACCTGTTTTTGACTATGCATTGGCTGAAATGGGTTACAAAGTCGCTAACCAACACTTTGCCAAAGCAATTGAAGATGGGACTGATCCATCACCAAAAGATATTACAACGATGCGGGATTTAATTAAAACCCATCAGATTGCCTTTTTAGTGATTAATAAGCAAGAAGAAAGTCCCATTATTAAACAAATGCACGAACTAGCGGATAAAGAAGGGGTGCCAGTTGTACAAGTAACTGAAACACTACCCGCTAAAAAAACATATTTAACATGGATGCAACAGCAATTTGATGCAGTTAGAAAGGCTCAGGATTCAAAATGACAGAATTAGTGAATGCACAACATTTAGGGCTTGCCTTTAGTAATCGACAAGTACTAAAAGATCTCAGTTTTACGATCGAACGTGGTAGCATGACGAGTTTAATCGGTCCAAACGGGGTTGGCAAAACAACTTTGGTGCGCCTATTAATCGGTAATTTACAACCGACAGAAGGACAACTCGTTTTTAACCCGGATAAGCAAAAGCTAAACATCGGTTATGTGCCACAGTTTAGAAATTTAGAAGCTGAATATCCGTTGTCCATTCGTAGTTTTGTGAGTTTGAATCAACTTGATAGCCACTTACCGTGGAAATCGCGCAAAGAACGCCAAGCGCTTGATCAAATTTTAGAACAGACCCATCTAACCGCGTTGCAAAAGACGACCGTGGGGAATGCTTCTGGTGGTGAAAAGCAAAAAGCGTATTTAGCCCAAGCATTAATCAGTAAACCAGACTTGTTGATTTTAGACGAATCGACAGCGAGTTTGGATATTGAAACTAAAGAAGAAGTGATGGCCTTGGTTGCAGAGTTGAACCGGGAACATGGTTTGACGGTTATTTTTGTGACCCACGATTTAGAATTGGCCCGGAAATACACGGATCAATACCTATTTTTAAAACGAGGTCAATATGAAGCCGGACCAATGAGTCAGTTGGATCCCAATTTGGAATTAGATTAAAGCGGAGGATAAGCGAGTGTTAACTTTTGATTTTATGCGGCATGCCTTTGTCGCCAGTACTTTTATCGCAATTACCTGCGGTTTAATCGGGGTATTTGTTGTTGCGCGGAACATGTCATTTCTAGCGCATACCCTATCTGAAATTGGATTTGCCGGAGCCTCATTTGGGGTTTTCATGGGAATTGCACCATTGAATGGGATGTTATTGTTCACGTTACTCAGTTCAATCACGATTGGTCAGATGAGTGCCAAAGAATCACGGCGAGAAGCGTCGATTAGTGCGATTTCAAGTCTGTTTGTCGGTTTGGGGATTCTCTTTTTATCCCTTTCAAACCGAAATGCTAGTTATGCTATCAATATTTTATTTGGTTCGATTATTGGCATTAGCTTAGCAGATGTTTATCAATTAATCATCTTATCTGGGGCAATTATGATTGGGCTGTTGATCTTTTACCGGTACTTGGTATTTGATTCATATGATCCGATTGGCGCTCAAGCACAAGGTTTAAAGACCAACTTACTATCGATTTATTTCTTAATTTTATTAGCCGTCAGTGTCAGCATTGCTGCTCAGATTGTGGGGTCATTACTAGTATTCATCTTAGTTACGATTCCGGCGTTCATTGCTAAATATTTAGCGAAGAGCGTACCCGGGATGTTGGCAATCTCGGTTGCCACAGCGTTATTAGGGGTTTGGCTCGGTTTATGGCTTGGTTATCTAACGAACTGGCCAGTGACCTTCTTCATCGCCACGATTGAGTTTGGCTTTTACTTTATTGCATTGTTATATCATCGACGAATTAGCCGTTAAAAAAACGTCCTCAATCATTGAGGACGTTTTTTCATGAGGCTTAATTTAGGTTAGCAAGTAGGGCTTCGAGTTGATCCAGACGTTCTTCGAAAACTGCAAAAGCGCGTTCGAGATAGTCGGCACTCGTCATATCGACGCCGGCTTGTTGCATAATTTCAATTGGGTAGGCGGAGCTCCCAGCTTTTAGGTAGTCTAAATAGTGATCGAGAGCACCGGGCTGTTTGGTGCTAATACCGTTAGCGAGAGTCGTTGCAGCAGCAAAGCCGGTTGCGTATTGGTAAACATAATAGTTCATGTAGAAATGTGGAATCCGAGTCCATTCAAGGGCAATCTGTGGATCGTTAACGACGGCAGGTCCGTAGTAGCGGCTATTAATGTCCGCATATTGTTGTGACATGAACTCGGCAGTTAGTGGCTGACCATTGGCAGCGGCAGCATGCATCGCATGTTCGAACTCAGCGAATTGCGTTTGACGGAAAACAGTGCCTTTAAAACCATCCAAATAGTAGTTCAATAGATAGGCCTGGACCTTAGGATCAGATTGTGTTTGCAATAAATATTCCGTTAAGAGATTTTCATTGGTTGTTGACGCAATTTCGGCCACGAAAATTGGATAGTCGCCATAAACATAATCTTGGGTCTGACGGGTGAAGGCGCTGTGGACACTATGCCCCGTTTCATGGACCAATGTGTATAAGTTGTTTAAATCATCTTGCCAGTTTAATAAAATGAAGGGATTGGTGTCATAAGCGCCGCCAGAATAGGCGCCACTCCGTTTCCCTTGATTTTCACAAACATCGATTAAGCGGTCATCAACAATATGGGTAACTTGTTTGGCGTAATCGGGTCCTAGGATCGACAACGCCTCTTTGGCAGTTGCTTGCGCCTGCTCATAAGTGTAGGTTAATGCGGGTTTTCCTAGAAGTGGTGTGTAGAGATCAAACATGTGTAATTCAGATAAATTCAGTTGCTTTTTGCGTAATTCAGTATAGCGATGTAAAAGTGGTAAGTGTTGGTTCACTTGATCAACCAAGGTTGTATAGACGGCTTCTGGAATTGCTTTGGGTGCTAGCGCTGCTTGGCGTGCACTATCGTAGTGATGGACTTGAGCTAAGTAATTGTGACCTTTGATTTCAGTGGCAAGCGTCGTCGCAAATGTATTTTTGAATTGACCATAAGTTTTGTAAAGTGCTTCGAAGGCTGCTTGGCGGACTGATCGGTTGGTTGATTGTAAAAGTTGGCTGTAGACCCCATCTGAAAGCTGCAACGTTTGTCCGTTTTCGTCAGTCACTTCTGGGAATTGTAAATCCGAGTTGTCTAAGACGCTGAAGGTTTGACTAGCAGCACTGAAGATATCTCCGGCAGCAGCTAACAAGGCTTCTTCTTGCCCAGATAAGACATGGTCTCGACTATCGGTAATGGTTTGAATGAAGTGGCTGTAAACTGCTAAATTAGGCGTCTTGGTAAGCCAATCTGCTAATTGCCCAGCTGGAATAGCAAGAATCGCAGGCTCTAAAAAGGCCGCTGCTGCTGAAACTTCGGCCGCTAAGCTGTCCACTTGGGCTTGATAGCCTTGATAAGTTGCGTTAGCAGTATCTTGATCATTTTTCATGCTAGCATAAACATAAATTGTTTCGAGTTGGCGGAAAGTGGCTAAGATTTGTTCGATTGTAGCGACTAATTGATCAGCCGATTCAAACGGACGATCAAGTGTTTTGAGTGTGGGTAATTGCGTTTTAACTTTCTTAAAGGCTACTTCAAAAGCTGCATCATTTTTGAAAATCGTGGTTAAGTCCCATGTGAGCTTTTCTGGAACAGCATCGCGGGTGGGGAGTTGTTGAGTTGACATATGAAACCTCCATAATTAAGACTAATTGCTTACATTTTAGCATAAAAGCGATTAGGAAAGTGTTGTTCAACAATTGAAGGAATTATTAAAATTGTGTAACTTTTCTTAAAAGGCGTTGTTTGAAATGATAATTCCGCTATAATAGCAACATAACATTATTAATGCCGGTATGATACATAATAGAAGGGAAACACCTATGCAGAATTCTAAATTTTTCGGATCTCGAGAAGCAAACTACAAAAAAGTTAAAAAGCATCGCACGATGAAAGTTTTGATACTCATTCTAACGCTAGTCCTCTTCGGTGGTGGCGCATATGCATTACGCATCAGTAATCAAGTGAAGTCTGCAGCAAATAAAATTTATAAACCAAATGCGACTAAAAAAGCCGCTAAAACGATTAAACATAAAAAACCATTCTCTATTTTATTACTCGGAGTGGATACTGGTGCTGAGGGCCGGGTTGATAAAGGGAATTCCGATACAATGATTGTGGCGACAGTCAATCCAGATAAAGAGCAGGTCAAGTTGGTCAGCATTCCTCGGGATACGCTAGCGCAATTACAAGGCGCAGAGAAGTTCGACATGCAAAAAATCAATGCTGCCTATAATGTTGGTGGCTCTGATATGGCAATGTCGACGGTTGAAAAGATGCTCGAGGTCCCAATTGATTACTATGTCACGGTTAACATGGGGGGCTTATCGAAGATTGTTGATGCTGTCGGTGGCGTTGATGTTGACGTACCCTTTACGTTCGAATGGAACGGGAGCGAGTTTACTAAGGGCAAGATGCATCTGAAAGGAAAAGCCGCTTTAGACTACTCACGAATGCGTTACGATGATCCAGAAGGCGATTATGGCCGTCAAAAACGGCAAAAACAAGTTATCACGTCGATGATTAATTCTGCAGTCTCGCTTAAATCTTTGACCAACTTTGAATCTATCTTAGACTCCTTGTCAGATAGTGTTGCCACTAACCTCAGTTTTGATGACATGGTAGCGATTCAAGCAAATTATCGAAAGGCAGCTAAATCAATTGAGTCTGATGTTTTAACTGGACGTAATGCTGATATTGATGGTAGCTCGTATCAGATTCCAACCAATGAAGAAATCCAACGCGTTTCAGATGTCTTGAGAACGTCACTGGGATTAGAGAAAACAACGATTAACAACGCAGAAACTAAACAAAATGATTTGAACACGTATTTTACAGGTGAAGAAAATCACCAAGAGTTTACGGTTTATTCTGAAAGTGTCATGAATGGTGAAAAGAGTGCTGCAACGACGACGCAAAGTAACTATGGCTACTCGAACAGTGCAACTTATAGTGGTAACAACGATTACAGTAACACCACCAATACTTGGCAAACGCAACAGTCGACAAATCAGTGGAATGCGGGCTATTAAAAATGAATGGAAAAGCGGTCCTTTGCAAAAGGGGACCGCTTTTTTTATGGACTAATTTAGTTGCGTTTAACAAGTGATTATTTATGCAATTAGGGGGTGAACAATAGTTTACATTTACAAGGGGGAACGGTATTATTTAAAGCGGTACGAAAAAGACAAATGAAGGATGTGGCGTGTCGTGTATTTGCTTGTAAATGTTGTTGGATTACTGATTTTTATTGGAGTCGGCTTTCTGTTCTCAAAGAAAAAGAAAGAAATCGATTGGCGCTCCGTCTTAATCATGTTAGTGATTAACTTAGTGCTTGCTTGGTTTTTAACGAGTTTTTCAATCGGGCGGGATATTGTTTTAGGTGCAGCAAACGGCTTTAACTGGTTAGTGCAAGTTGCCTATACTGGGATTGCTTTTGCACTACCAAGTTGGGTCAATGTGAAACAAATGGATTTCGTGGCTAGCGTGTTATTACCAATCTTGATGATTATCCCATTATTCGATATCTTAACGTATATCGGGGTCTTGCCTTGGGTGATTAAATGGTTAGGCCGTGGGTTAGCTAAGATTACGGGACAACCAAAGTTTGAATCATTCTTTGCAGTTGAAATGATGTTTTTAGGCAATACCGAAGCATTAGCTGTTTCAAGCTTACAATTGAAACAAATGAAAGCAGAACGAACATTAACACTTGCGATGATGTCAATGAGCTGTGTGACAGCTTCCATCATCGGCGCATATACACAAATGATGCCGGGCCAATTTATTTTAACGGCGATTCCGGTCAACATTATTAACGCTATTATTGTCACCAATATTTTAAACCCAGTGAAAGTCACACCCGAAGAAGATACGATTGCTAAAATGGGTGGGAGTGGTTCCGCAGCTGTTGAAGCAACCGAAATGGTTGAAGGCAAAGTGGAACGTGAACCATTCTTCTCATTCTTGGGTGATTCAATCTTAAATGCTGGTAAATTAGTTTTAATTATCACGGCAAACGTCATCGCCTTTGTTGCGTTGGCTGCTTTGATTGACAAGGTGCTTCAATTAGTGAACCCTTGGATTACCCTTGAACATTTACTTGGAATCGTGATGTTCCCATTCGCATGGTTAATGGGACTTGATGTGCACCACGCTTTTGAATTTGCACAATTCATGGGGACGAAGTTGGTGACCAACGAATTCGTTGTCATGGGTAAAGTTCAACATTCAATCGGGAGCTTCGCACCACATTACCAAGCTGTCTTAACGGTCTTCGTGACATCATTTGCCAACTTCTCAACAGTCGGCATGATCATCGGCGCCTTCAAAGGCCTTGTGGACCGTGAAAAGAACGACATGATTGCCAAAAACGTCGGCTACATGTTGCTATCAGGAATCTTAGTATCCCTCCTTTCAGCAGCAATAGTCGGACTATTTGTATGGTAATTTAAAGAGTGCGCAGGCAGCCGGGTATCTTCTGAGGATTAGCCTAATCAGGCGGATTACCGACAAAGTCGGTGATTTGACTGATGTAGCTAACCGGAAGAAGACGGCTGCCAAAGCACGTTTAGAGTGTGTCATTAACGGGTTGCTTTTGAGCATTTGCCTAGTGTTGTGAATAATCAGCGCAGCTGATTGTTTGCAATACGTAGCAAAACGCAGAAAGCAGTTAATGAAAGCACGTTTCAATTCAATCAATTTACGGCGCCAACTTAATCTTGGTGCCGCATTATTGGGCTATGGCCAAGCGGTAAGGCAACAGGTTTTGATCCTGTCATGCGCTGGTTCGAATCCAGCTAGCTCAATCCAACTGCAAAACTTGACGGTTAAAGGGCTTTGTGATATATTTTGGACATTATAATAAAATGTAGCCATCGATAAAGTACTTGGTTTTAGCGATCAATCACAGAGAGAGTAACCCCGTTGAAAGTTACTTATTGATTCCAGTTGACAGCTTTTGAGGCTTGGATGAATATCCCGCTAGCAGATAGCGTTATCAACAGCTGAAATTAAAGGTGGTACCGTGCGCAAAGCACCCTTGTCGAAAGACGAGGGTGCTTTTTTTATTTTTTATAAAATGTAGATTCAGAGAGGATTGGCAAATATGAGAACAAGAACAACATATTGTGGATTAGTTGGGGAAGAATTTCTCAACCAAGAAGTCGTATTACATGGTTGGGTTCAAAGCCAACGGAATTTTGGGAACTTAATTTTCGTTGATTTAAGAGATCGCGAAGGCATCGTTCAATTGGTGTTTAATCAAGACACAGATGCAGATATTTTCCAAGTAGCAAGTAAATTAAAGAGTGAATATGTCGTTGAAGTCCAAGGAACAGTGATGGCGCGTGATGAAGCGGCCATTAATCCAGACATGAAGACGGGGAAAATCGAAGTGATTGTTAAAGACTTAGTGGTCTTGAACAAAGCTGAAACCCTCCCATTTGAAATTTCAGATAACAATACGGCTTCTGAAGATTTGAAATTGAAGTATCGTTATTTGGATCTTAGAAGACCAGAAATGCAAAATGCCATTAAAACACGGGCTGCGATTACTCGTGCAGTTCACAGCTATTATGATAACAATGGTTATTTAAATATCGAAACACCGAACTTGACGAGTTCAACACCTGAAGGCGCACGCGATTATTTGGTGCCTTCACGGGTTTATCCAGGTAGTTTCTACGCATTACCGCAATCACCACAACTCTTCAAACAATTATTGATGTCAGCCGGCTTTGATAAGTACTATCAAATTGCCCGTTGTTTTAGAGACGAAGATTTACGTGGGGATCGCCAACCAGAATTTACACAAATCGATGTTGAAACAACGTTCTTATCAGACGTTGAAATTCAAACCGAAACAGAAGGTTTATTGAAAAAAGTTATGAAAGACGTCAGGGGCATCGATGTGCAAACACCATTCCCACGTTTGAAATGGCAAGATGCAATGGACAAGTATGGTTCAGATAAACCGGATGTTCGTTTTGATATGCAAATTCAAGATATTACAGAAATCGTGCAAGATTCTGACTTCAAGCCATTCTCTGAAGCTGTTGAAGCAGGTCAATATGTGCGCGCAATCGTCGTTAATAATGCCGCCCCTAAATATTCACGGAAAGCGTTAGACGAACAACAACAATACATTGAACGTTACGGCGCTAAGTCATTGTTGTGGGCGAAATACGCTGGTGATAAATTATCAGGGGCTTCTGCTAAAGGCTTATTACCTTACCAAGAAGCGCTTGTTGAACGTTTGAACTTAATGGATGATGATTTAATTTTAATCGTTGCCGGTAACTTCCACGTGGTTTGTGATAGCTTAGGTTACTTACGAACACACTTCGCTAAAGAAATGGATATGATTGATAAGAGCCAATTTGCATTTACATGGGTTGTTGATTGGCCATTATTTGAATATGATGAAGGCTTTGGCAAATGGATTGCAGCCCACCATCCATTCACGCGTCCACGTGATGAAGATATTCCATTGTTGGATACTGATCCACATAAGGCACATGCAATTTCATACGATATCATCTTGAATGGTTATGAATTAGGTGGCGGTTCACTCCGTATTTTTAATCCAGAAGTCCAAGAAAAAATGTTATCTGTTTTAGGGGTTGCCCCTGAAGTGGCTCAAGAACGTTTCGGCCACTTATTAAATGCCATGAAATTCGGTTTCCCACCATCAGGCGGCTTAGCGATTGGTTTGGATCGTTTCGCAATGTTGCTCGCTAGTCGCGACAATATTCGTGACGTGATTGCCTTCCCTAAAAATTCCCGGGCCACAGAACCAATGACCAATGCGCCTAGTGAAGTGACACCGGAACAATTAGCAGAATTAGGTATCGAAGTGAGTCCTCAAAAGAAGGACTAACCAGCATCAAATGAAGTCAATTAAGTAAAGGAGAATTGCCATGGAAGAAATGTTTACGATTTTAGGCGGCATGGGGACGGCGGCAACCGAAACTTTCGTACATCTAATCGATGAATTAACACCGGCTAAGAAGGATCAAGATTATCTGAATTACGTCGTGTTCAACCACGCTGAAATTCCAGATCGCACAGCCTACATCCTCGACAACAGCCAAGAAAATCCGTTGCCCGTGATGTTAAAAGATATTCGCCAAATGAATTTGTTAGCGCCGAAGTTCATGGTAATGACCTGTAACACAGCCCATTACTTCTACGACGAATTACAAGCTGCCGCAGATTTCGACATTATCCACATGCCACGGGAAACGGTCAAACACATGCAACAAACAATTCCCGGCTTGAAGAAAATCGGTGTTCTCAGCACAACCGGAACCCGACAAGCCGGTATTTATCAAAAAGCAATTGCTGCTTTTGGTCTTGAAAGTGTTGTTCCCGACCAAACATTGCAAGATGCCACGATGAGTTTGATTTATGATGACATTAAGGCGACTGGGACATTCAGCCATGACAAGTATCAAAAAATTGTCGATACAATGTTAAATGACTATGATTGTGACGCGGTTATTTTGGGCTGTACCGAATTGAGTGTTGCACAGTCGGAATTTCCATTGTATCCCGACAAAGTGATTGATCCGATGACAGTGGTCGGCCAAAATATTGTCGACGGGCTATACAACAAGTAGCAATTACTAATTAAGTTTTAACAAAGAGCATCCTGAGCTGACGTATATTGAACGGCAGTCTGGTATACTACGATAAATATTGATATAGAAGGTGACAGCATGCAAGCAAACGGTAAAAACTTCACCCCCATTTTATTGGGGAGCGATTTTAACGTTTACGGGATGGCCCGTTCGTTTTATGAGATGTATCATGAACCTGTTAAGGCCTACTCAAGTCAGGAATTAGCACCAACTCGGTTTACAAAAATCGTCGATTTAGAATTGATTCCAGGCTTCAGTGAAGATCCTGGATTCATTACTGAAATGCTAAAATTAAAGGAAATCTATCGCGATAGCGATGGCCCAGTCATTTTGATTGGCTGTGGTGATGGCTATGCGAGCTTAATTTCACAACATAAAGCGGAATTGGAAGATGTCTTTGTTTGTCCATATATTGATCACGATTTACTAGAAAAGTTGACTTATAAGGAAACCTTCTATGAAATCTGTGACAAATATGACTTACCTTATCCCAAGACGCACATCATTACCAAGCAAATGGTTGAAGATAATCAGGTGGAACAACCTTTCCAATATCCAGTGGCGTTAAAACCGGCGGATTCTGTGGAATGGCTTGATGTGCATTTTGAAGGGCGCAAAAAAGCTTTCACGATTAAAAGTGAAGCTGAATTCCAAGACATCATGCGAAAAGTATATGAAAATGGCTACCAATCAGACATGATTTTACAAGACTTCATTCCTGGGGATGACAGTCGGATGCACGTGATGAACATCTATGTTGACCAACAACATCACGTGAAGATGATGTGTCTGGGCCATCCATTATTGGAAGATCCAGCACCCGCAGCTATTGGGAATTACGTGGCGATTTTGCCGGAATACAACGCACAAATTTATCAACAAGTCCAAAAATTCCTTGAAGATATCGAGTTTACGGGTTATGCCAACCTCGATATGAAATATGATGAACGCGATAACACCTACAAGTTATTCGACATCAATTTACGGATGGGCCGCAGTAGTTTCTTTGTTACCTTGAACGGCTATAACTTAGCCCAATGGGTGGTGCGCGATTACGTGACAAACGACTTGCAAGATGAACCTGTTGTTTGGGCGAATAAAGATGAAGACAGTCCCGCACTTTGGTTGGGCGTTTCAGTGGATGTCTTTAAGAAATATGCCCGCAATAATGCCGAAAAAGACAAGGCATTGGCACTCATCAAACAAAAACGTTACGGCACCACTTTTGAATATAGCAAAGATATGAATCTCAAACGCTGGCTATTGATTAAATGGATGTTGCACAATTACCGCAAAAATTTCGCGAAGTTCTTCAAAGAAAATAAGGAATAACGTCGCTTAAAACTTTAAAAAGCACATCATCGTTGAACGATGATGTGCTTTTTTAGCAGCATTAGAAAAAATCCCGCCGCAGGGTTGCAGGTTTGTGGTAAATGATGCAATATGAAGTTGGAGAATCGCTGTGGCATTTATGGTTTGATTTTTGAATGAGTGCTTTATTTTTGAGACAAAAACGATATAATAAATCAAACAATAAATTTACAATGCTAGCCGGTATTTTGACTGTCAATTAGCGTTAAAGTGCTTTTAGATGCGATTATGAATGTAGCAAGTAATTGAAAAAGGTGGAAAAACGATGCACTCATTAGATATTGAGCGATTAAAAGAGATGTCAAACTTTGAAGTTGCCGCTTTGTTCTTAGAAAATTCAGAAAAAAATACAATGCATAATGCACCAATTAATGTTGGTCGTGGGGACCCTAACTGGATTAATACGCGGGCGCGATTAGCTTTTAATAAGCTTGTCGAATTTGGCGTCGAAGAATCTGCTAAGAAAATTAACGAGGCTGATGGAGATATGGCGGGCTACGTTGATAAAGCAGGGATTGCACAACGGCTGCATGCCTACCTTGATGCCAGTCATAAAACAGATCGATTTATATTAGCCTTTTTAGATTATACCGAAAAGCACATGGGCCTCAATCAGGATGATTTGGTTCACGAATTTGTCGACGGTGCGATTGGCAATCACTATCCAGTACCTTCGAGAAGTTTAATCAATGTGGAAAAAATCCTAAATAAATACCTTGAAGTGTCACTATATAATGGTGAAAAATTAGCTAATCAAACGGATGTCTTCCCAACAGAGGGCGGAACAGCCGCAATGGTTTATTTGTTCAAGGAATTGAAGATCAGCCATATCTTACGGCCTGGCGACACGATTGCCATCAATACCCCAATCTTTACCCCTTATTTGCAAATCCCAGAATTAAGTGAATATAAATTAAAGCAATTCGATGTGAGTTCCGTTGAAGATGACAACTGGCAAATGATGGACGCCAAGTTTGAAGAATTGAAGGACCCGACAATCAAAGCCTTTTTTGTGGTTAATCCAACGAACCCCACTTCGCGGGCTTTCAGCAAACACGCGTTAGCTAAGATTAAAGAGGTCGTTGAAGCAAACCCAGAAATTATCATCATTACGGATGATGTTTATGGGACTTTTGTGAATGATTTCCAAACAATTTACTCAATTGCCCCACGAAATACGATGTTAGTTTATTCGTATTCAAAACTTTATGGGGCAACTGGGCATCGTTTAGGCTTACTAGCAGTGCACCAAGATAATGTTTTTGATGAAATTATTGCTAAGCGAACGGCTGAAGAACCAGCGATTAAGGCAGCTTTTGAAAAACGGTACTCAGTTGTGGCGCCTAATCCGCTTGCGATGAAATTCATTGATCGAACAGTGGCTGACAGTCGTGAAATCGCGTTGTACCACACCGCGGGATTATCAACACCACAACAAATTTTGATGGCACTATTTAGTTTGACCAGCTTAATTCACGAAGGTGAAAAGGATCCATACATCGAAGCTTCCAAGAAAATGGTTGATGCGCGATACAACGCTTTTTGGGAATCGATGGGCATGGAATGTGATCACTCTAAAGAAAACGCTGAATATTATGCGGTATTTAACATCTATGATTTTGCTGAAAGAAAGTATGGGCATGAATTCCACGACTATTTCGAAAAGCACGTGAGCTATCTTGATTTCGAAGATAAACTTGCAGCTAAATACGGCGTTGTTGTGATGGATGGGGCAGGAATGGGGACTGATGATGGCTACTTGCGGATTTCATTAGCTAACCAACCCGCTGAAAATTATGCCATTACTGGGAACCGGATCGCCCAATTACTAGCAGAATACTATACCCAATTTCAAGCACATTAAATAAAAAGTAGGCGCTGTGAGGCATTTTTTGCAAGATAGTCTGATCTGGAGCGCGCGAGGTGCTGAGGCAATAAACATTGTCTCAGCACCTCCTTTTTTATTGGCCTGCATTAATAATTGAACATTTATCGAGTCTGTTTGTAGACGACTTTTAGGAATCATGTATAATAAGCTTGAGATAAAATGATTTATAAAGGAGTTTAGCATGGCCGACTTAGTTTATCAGAATATTATCGCGGACTTAAAAAAAGCGATTAACGCAGAATCATTTCCCAGCATGAAATTACCCGATGAACGGACGTTGACTGAACACTATCAAGTGAGTCGTAGCTCGGTCAAACGTGCGTTAAACGTTATGGCTAATCAAGGGATCATTTTCAAAAAACGGGGTTCAGGAACCTTTATTAATCCACTTTATTTAAAGGGTGGCTCGTTTTTTAATTACAATGGCTCTAACCTAGGGGTTACCGACAGTTTTAAAGCCGGTAATCGGACACCGGGGATTAAATTATTAGATTTCCAAGTCATCAAGCCGAGCGCGGAATTGCAACGAGACTTGTTCCTGAAACCAGATGATTTTGTTTACGAAATCAAGCGTCTCCGGTTGTTTGATGATGAACCATTCATGATTGAAACGGGCTTCATTCCGATTAAGGTAATGCCCGAATTGACCGAAAAAATTGTGTCGAGTTCAATCTTTAACTACTTGGAAACCGAGAAAAATCAAGAAGTCACACGCGCTTTCCTGTCAATTTTCGCGGAACCATCAACTGATGATGATCAAGCGCACTTAAAGTTGAAACCGACGGAACCAGTTGGCATCATGGAAGGGATTTTCTTCTTAGACGATGGGACACCGTTTGAATTTTCAACGATGCGCCTGCACTACCAATACATGAAATATAATACATTCGTTACGGTTAGCGGTCGCGAATAGGGCCGCTATTTTTAGATTTAAAAAATTGGTACGACCCAATATTAAAAATGGTTGACTTTTTTAAAAAGTTTAGTATGATAAGAGAGTAGTCAGAAACAACAAAGTTGCAAAAGCTGCGACTGGAACTTAAAGTAAAGCTATTAGGAACTTTTTTAAAATTAAAAAGGGGTGCTATTAAAATGACAGATTATTCAAGCAAAGAATACCTTGCTAAAGTTGACGCATTTTGGCGGGCTGCAAATTATATCTCAGTTGGTCAATTATACTTAAAAGATAACCCACTATTGAAACGTCCTTTGGAAGCAAAAGATGTTAAGGCAAAACCAATTGGTCACTGGGGGACAATCTCAGGCCAAAACTTCCTATATGCTCATTTAAACCGCGCAATTAATAAATATAACTTAAACATGTTCTACGTTGAAGGCCCAGGTCACGGTGGTCAAGTGATGGTCTCAAACTCATATTTAGATGGTAGCTATTCAGAAATCTATCCAGAAATTTCTCAAGATGTTGAAGGGATGAAGAAATTATTCAAACAATTCTCATTCCCAGGCGGCGTTGCTTCTCATGCGGCTCCTGAAACACCTGGTTCAATCCATGAAGGTGGCGAACTTGGTTATTCATTATCACACGGTGTTGGTGCGATTTTAGATAACCCAGACGTGATTGCTGCTGTTGTTGTGGGTGATGGGGAAGCTGAAACTGGCCCATTAGCTGCATCATGGTTATCAAGCACATTCATCAATCCTAAGAATGATGGTGCTGTCTTACCAATCTTGAACTTAAACGGTTTCAAGATTTCTAACCCAACAATTCTTTCACGCAAGAGTGATGAAGAATTAACGAAATACTTCGAAGGCAATGGTTGGGAACCAATCTTTGTTGAAGGCGACGACCCTGAAAAGATGCACCCAGCAACTGCTGCTGCAATGGATGAAGCCATCGAAAAAATCCAAGCAATTCAAAAGAATGCGCGTGAAAACGGTGATTCATCTCGTCCAGTATGGCCAATGATCGTCTTCCGCGCACCTAAGGGTTGGACTGGTCCTAAGACATGGGATGGCGTACCAATCGAAAATTCATTCCGTGCGCACCAAATTCCAGTGCCAATTGACAGTGCTGACATGCAACATGTTGATGCATTAGTAGATTGGATGAAATCATACCGTCCAGAAGAATTGTTTACAGAAGCAGGTCAATTAAAACCTGAAATCGCAGAAATTGCACCTAAAGGCGATCAACGGATGGCTGCTAACCCAATCACCAATGGTGGGATTGATCCTAAACCATTACGCTTACCAGATTACCGTGATTATGCTGTGGATAATTCAGAACACGGTAAAGTCGTTGCGCAAGACATGATTGTTTTAGGCGAATATGTTCGTGATATCATCAAAGACAACGATCAAAATAAAAACTTCAGAATCTTCGGCCCTGATGAAACAATGTCAAACCGTTTGAACCATATTTTTGAAGCAACAAACCGTCAATGGATGGAACCAATCAAAGAACCAAACGATCAATACATGGCAACAGAAGGCCGTGTTCTTGATTCACAATTATCAGAACATCAAGCTGAAGGTTGGTTAGAAGGTTATGTCCTAACTGGTCGTCATGGTTTCTTTGCAAGTTACGAATCATTCTTGCGCGTTGTGGATTCAATGTTAACACAACACTTCAAGTGGTTAAGAAAAGCAGACGAACAAGCATGGCGTAACAAGTATCCTTCATTGAACGTGATTGCAACCTCAACTGTTTTCCAACAAGATCACAATGGTTACACTCACCAAGATCCAGGTGTCTTAACGCACTTAGCTGAAAAGAAACCTGAATTCATCCGTGAATACTTACCAGCTGATGCCAACACATTATTGGCAACAATGAATACTGTCTTCCAAAGCCAAGAAAAGATTAACTTAGTGATTGCTTCAAAACACCCACGTCAACAATGGTTCTCAATTGATGAAGCAACTGTCTTAGTTAAAAACGGCTTGAAGATTATTGATTGGGCAAGTACAGATCAAGATGCTGAACCAGACGTTGTGATTGCAGCTGCTGGGACAGAACCAACACTTGAAAGTTTGGCTGCTATCTCAATCTTGCACAAACAATATCCTGACATGAAGATTCGTTTCATTAACGTTGTTGATTTATTGAAACTTCGTTCACCTAAAGTGGACCCTCGTGGTTTAACAGATGAAGAATTCGACATGTACTTTACAAAAGACAAACCAGTGGTTTTCGCATTCCACGGTTTCGAAGGCTTAGTACGTGATATCTTCTTTGACCGTCACAACCATAACCTTCATGTTCATGGCTACCGTGAAAATGGTGACATTACAACACCATTTGACATGCGTGTCTTGAATCAAATGGATCGTTTCAGTCTATCTAAAGAAGTTGCAGTTGACGTACTTGGCGATCAAGCTGGTCAATTCGCACAATCAATGGATGACATGGTTGCTAAACACAATCAATACATTCGCGATGAAGGTACTGACTTACCAGAAGTTGAAGAATGGCAATGGGAACCACTCCGTTAACGCGGTGAGAGTGCGTCACTAACGGTTTGCTTTTAAGCATTTGCCTAATCAGGCGGATTGCCGGTAAAGCCGGTGATGTGACTGATGTAGCAAGGTGCAGAAAGCAGTTAGTGTAAGCACGTTTAAGTGGAAGAGTGCATTTGAACTGGTTATCTTCTGAGCATTAACTGGATTTGACGAATTGACGATGTAATCGTCGATTTGGCAAATTTGGTTAAGCGCAGGAAGATGGGTCAAAAAGCACGTTTAAATGATAGAATTCTACTATCAGAAGAAGGGTCTGGGACAAACGTACTTTTGTCCTAGATTCTTTTTTTGTGGATTAGTGGTCTCTGAGCCTTTATTTTTAGGCATAATAACGGTAAACTAGTAGACAAGTATAATTTTAGAAAGAGGCGTTTTTTTATGGCAAAAAATAAAATCCGAGTGCGGTATGCGCCAAGTCCAACAGGTCATTTGCACATCGGGAATGCTCGTACAGCATTATTTAACTATTTATTTGCACGTCACAACAAAGGGACTTTCGTGATTCGGATTGAAGATACTGACACGAAAAGAAACATTGCTGACGGTGAAAACAGTCAGTTAGATAATTTGAAGTGGCTAGGTATGGATTGGGATGAAGGTCCAGATAAGCCTGGTGACTTTGGTCCTTATCGTCAATCAGAACGTCGCGAAATTTACACGCCTTTAATTGAAGAGTTAGTGGCTAAGGGATTAGCTTACGAATCATACAAAACAGAAGATGAATTAACTGAAGAACGGGAAGCCCAAAAAGCAGCTGGCGAAGCACCACGTTACATCTACGAATACGAAGGTATGAGTGATGATGAAATTAAGGCTAGCCAAGAAGCTGCTAAAGCAAAAGGCTTACAACCAGTTGTTCGTTTACGTCTTCCTAAGGATCACGTTTACAAGTTTGATGACATTGTTAAAGGTGAAATCAGCTTTGAATCAGATCGCTTAGGTGGCGACTTTGTCATCATGAAACGCGATGGGATGCCAACATATAACTTTGCCGTTGTCGTTGATGATCACTTGATGGAAATCACACATGTCTTGCGTGGGGACGATCATATCGCCAACACGCCAAAACAATTGGCTGTCTACGAAGCCTTTGGTTGGGAACCACCAGTCTTTGGTCACATGACATTGATCATCAATACTGAAACAGGTAAGAAGTTAAGTAAACGTGATGAATCAGTGCTTCAATTTATCGAACAATACCGCGAATTGGGTTACTTACCAGAAGCGATGTTTAACTTTATCGCCCTATTAGGTTGGTCACCAGTTGGCGAAAGCGAATTGTTCAATCGCCAAGAATTCATCAAACAATTTGATCCAAAACGTTTGAGCAAATCACCAGCTAGTTTCGATCAAAAGAAACTCGAATGGGTGAATAACCAATACGTTAAACAATCAGATCCAAACAAAATCATGGATCTTTCGTTAGAAAGCTTGATTAAAGCGGGTAAAATCGCTGAAAATCCTGATAGCAAAACGATCGAATGGGCCCGTCATTTGATTGCGTTATACCAAGATCAAATGAGCTACACAGCTCAAATCGTTGAAATATCAGATGTCTTCTTTGAAGAACCTGAACAATTAGACGCCGAAGCGCTTGAAGAATTAAATAACGAAACAGCACCCGTTGTTTTGAAGGAATTCAGCGAACGCTTGAAAGATTTAACATTATTCACAGCACCACGGATTATGCAAATCATTAAAGGCATCCAAAAAGATACGAAGATTAAAGGCCGTCAATTGTACATGCCAATTCGGATTGCAACGACCCGCGAAATGCATGGTCCATCATTACCTGATTCAATCGAATTGTTAGGTAAAGACCGTGTCCTAGCGCACCTTGAAAAGACATTAGCAGAAATTAAGTAGAGTGCGTTTGGTTGCGTTCAGTAACTGAGTATTAATAAAAAATTGGTAGTCATCCAGAATTCAGGATGACTACCAATTTTAGATTAAGCGGAAGTTGGTGCAACCAAAAAGCACGTTTAAGAACACAGTGTCTTACTCGAACGGGTTGGCTTTGAGGATTAACAGAAAAATGATCAATATGACTTTTCTTAGTCATATTGGTCTTTTTTTAGATAACTGGAAAAGTCAGTTCGAGAAAGCACGTTTAGACGTTCAAAATAGAACAGCAAAAAAGCTGAGGTTGAAGTATTTCTTCAACCTCAGCTTTTTTATTTTTGTCTAGTCCGATCAATTTCAGTCCGAATGGCTTTGAAACTTTGTTCTGTTTGTGGGCCATTATTAACGGCGACCATCATAAACAGACTATCGACGATGCTGATTTGTGCAATTAACGCGTGTAGTGCTTCGGCGCGGTAATTGGTTTCTTCAGAAATGGACAACAGTGTCACATCACCCAATTTAGCGAGGGTTGAATTGCCAAAACTGGTGATGACAATCAGTGGAACGTGACGTTCTTTTAAGATGCGTGCAATTTCTAAAGCATCTTTATTTTGACCACTATGTGAAATAATCAGCGCACAGTCTTGTTCGGTGAGTTGGGTGGCCTGCATCAATTGTAGATGGTAGTCTTGGCTGTAAACAGTTGGAATCGCAGTTCGTAAAAATTTGTGGTAGCCATCTTGAGCGACGATTCCAGAAGCGCCCAAGCCAAATAAACTTAAGCGCTTGGCCTGGTTGATATAATCAACGGCTTGCCGTAATTGTGCTTCAGTCAGTAGTGAACGAGTTGCTTTGAGCGCGTTAGTATTGGATGCGAAAATTTTATCAGCCATGGTCAGATAGTCATCATTATTACTAATTTCATGGAAGAGTGGATTATCTGTTGGGGTTGCTTGTTTAGCAAGTAACGCCATTTTGAGTGCCTGGAAGTTTGCGAAGGTCAACATTTTGGCGAAACGGGAAATAGTGGCCGTTGAAACGCCACAGTCGGCCGCAAATTCTTGAATCGTTAAACTTTGATTGAAATGTTCAGTTTTTAAGATGTAATCTGCGATTTGTTTGTATTTTTCACTTAAATTCGTGTAGTACGCACGGAGTAAGGAATCGATGTTTTGTGTCATTGAAGTGCCCCCTATTATCGATAGTATAGCATAAAAAGCAACGAAGAAAATTATTTTCTCAAAAATTGTTGATTAAAGAAAATAATTTACATATAATAAAGACATTAATAAAAGTGACATGAAATTGTGGATAAGGGGACTGGCAAAGATGAAATTAGCAATGATTGGTTTAGGTAAAATGGGGATTAACTTGGTCGCTAACTTACGACGTAATGGGCACGAGGTTGTCGCCTTTGACTTAAATGAAGCAGCGGTTCAAGAAGCAACCCGCTTAGGTGCATTACCTGCAAAGGATATTGATGATGTGGTGGCACAATTGCCACAACCTAAAATTGTGTGGAGCATGTTACCTGCTGGTAAGCCAACACAAGCCACAATCGAAACGTTAAGTACCAAATTGACAGCCGGTGACATTGTCATTGATGGTGGTAATTCATTTTTCGAAGATTCTAAACAACACAATGCATTGCTTGCCACAAAAGGGATTCATTTCTTCGATGCCGGAACTTCTGGTGGGATGAGCGGTGCTAACGCAGACGGAAACTTCATGATCGGCGGCGACAGCGCGGAAGTCTTCAAACAGATTGAACCGATTTTTAAAGATATTGCTCAAAAAGATGGCTATCTCTATACCGGGAAGGCTGGTAGTGGTCATTATCTCAAAATGGTGCATAATGGAATTGAATACGGCATGATGCAATCTATCGCTGAAGGATTCGATGTGTTATCACATGGTGAGTTTGAATATGATAACGAAGCGGTTGCTAAGGTTTGGAGTAATGGTTCTGTGATTCGCGGCTGGTTGATGGAATTAGCGGAATCTGCTTTTGCAAAAGACCCTAACTTAGAAGGCTTAAAAGGTATCATGCACTCATCAGGTGAAGGAAAATGGACATTAGATGAAGCCTTGAAATTACAAGTCCCAACACCGGTCATTGGTTTATCATTGATGATGCGGTATCGTTCACTTGAAGATGATACGTTCACTGGTAAAGTTGTCGCTGCTTTATGAAATGAATTCGGCGGCCATGCAGTTGATAAGAAATAAGTGGTATCCTAGTAAGTAGTCAGTAAACATCACATAAACGAGGTAATTATGATGAAATATATGATTGGTGCGGATATTGGAACAACAAGTACGAAAGCGGTTTTATATGATTTAAAAGGGAATGTTAAAGCTTACGCAAACGTTGGTTATCCTTTATATCAAACCGTACCCGATATGGCAGAAGAAGATCCGGATGAAATTTTTAATGCAGTGTTAGAAGTATTGCGACAGGTGATGCGCAAGGGCAACGTTCAAGCCGGCGAATTACAGGGCGTTAGTTTCTCGGCTGCGATGCACAGCTTGATTCTGATGGATGCAAATGATCAACCGCTAACTCGGGCAATTACTTGGGCGGATAATAGAGCTGCTAAAGCAAGTCAACAATTGAAAGAAAATGGGTTGGGCCAAGCCATTTATCAACACACTGGCGCACCAATCCATCCGATGGCGCCACTTTCAAAACTGATTTGGCTGAAAGAAGCGCAACCTGAATTGTTCAACCAAGCTAGTCAATTCATCGATATTAAAACGTATGTCTTCCAAAAACTTTTCCATACGTATCAAATGGATTATTCAATCGCTTCAGCAACCGGCTTGTTCAACATTTTTAATTTAGATTGGGATCAACAAGCCCTTGAAGTGGCTGGTGTCACACGCCAACAACTACCTGAATTAGTCGAACCAACGGATTATGTTAAAGGGATTGATCCAATCTATGGTGAATTAACCGGCATTGGTGCTGAAGTACCATTTATCTTTGGCGCCAGCGATGGGGTTTTATCAAACCTTGGAGTAAATGCAATTGATCCAGGCGTAGTCGCCGTTACTATCGGGACAAGCGGTGCCGTGCGAGTGGTTGTTGATCATCCAGTGGTTGATCCAAACGGTAAATTATTCTGTTACGCCTTAACCAAGGATAAATGGGTGGTTGGTGGACCAGTCAATAACGGGGGAATTGTCTTCCGTTGGGTGCGCGATCAACTTTTTGCACCTGAAAAAATCACGGCTGAACAAATGCATGTTTCAACATACGATATTTTGACACAAATTGCGGCAGAAATTCCGGCTGGTTCAGATGGACTCTTATTCCATCCTTACTTGGGTGGCGAACGGGCACCAATCTGGGATGCAGATGCACGTGGATCATACTTCGGTTTGACGCGGCAACATACGCGGGCGCACATGGTGCGTGCAGCGCTTGAAGGCATCGTTTATAACTTATACATGGTGATGCTGATGATTGAGGTTGTGGCAGGTAAACCAAAGAGTATTCAGGCAACGGGTGGCTTCTCCCGTTCAGAATTATGGCGCCAAATGTTGGCGGATGTCTTTGAACAAGACGTCACGATTCCAGAAAGTTTCGAAAGCTCATGTTTAGGTGCTGCTGTCTTAGGGATGTATAGTTTAGGCTTAGTGGATGATCTATCAGCTGTCAAAGAAATGGTTGGTGTGACGAATGTGCATCATCCAGAAGAAGCCAACTTTGAAGTTTATCGCGAACTATTACCAATCTGGATTCGCTTAACACGGGAATTAAATACGGAATACGGCGCAATTGCTGACTTCCAGCGCAAACATATGCAAGTTAAAGAGTAACGAAGTGAACTGGGTCTGAAAGCCCAGTTACTTTTAACAATATTATGATAGCGCAAACATTATTGAAAGTAGGGAAAATTATGGCATTATTAGTCCTATTATTGGGCATTATCTTATTACTCGCCCTTATTATTCGATTTAAGATCAATACGTTTATCGCTTTAGTTATAACGGCAATGGCCGTTGGGGTTCGCCTAGGTATGCCATTAACGGACATTGCAACCAGTGTTCAAAACGGGATTGGCGGTCAACTTGGTGAGCTCTCAATTGTCTTTGGCTTTGGTGCCATGATGGGTCGGTTAGTTGCCGACGCTGGTGGCGCGTTTAGAATCGCGCATACCTTAATCGATATGTTCGGTAAAAAAAGACTTCAAATTGCAATTATGTTGGCTTCGTTCATCATTGGGATTGCCTTATTCTTTGAAGTTGGGATGGTCTTGTTAGTACCAATCGTTTTCGCGATTGCAATCGAAGCAAGTGTGCCAATTTTGTACCTTGGAATTCCGATGGCTGCAGCACTTTCTGTCACACATGGGTTCTTGCCACCCCATCCAGCACCAGCAGCAATTACCTCAGCTTTAGGGGCAAATGCTGGTCACGTATTGTTATATGGGGTCCTAATTGCGATCCCTTCAGTGATTATTGCCGGTCCACTATTCACTAAGATTGCAAAACGCTTAGTACCAGACGCATTCGCACGCCAAGGTAATCTGACGGCACTTGGACCTCAGAAAACCTTTAAACTAGACGAAACACCGGGGTTTGGAATTAGTGTTATAACCTCATTATTCCCAGTCATTTTGATGGCTGTCACCACGATTTATCAAATGGTCTTTAACGGCGGAAAATTACCTAAAAATCCAACGATGCTGGATTCAATCGTCGGTTTTATCGGGACACCAGCCATTGCAATGACCATTTCATTGATGGTTGCGATGTATACGATGGGGTGGGCGCGCCGGATTAAAACCCCAGCGATTATGAAGACGATTGAAGAAGCCGTTAAATCAATCGCGATGTTACTCCTAGTCATTGGTGGCGGTGGTGCATTTAAACAAATCCTCATCGACGGCGGGGTTGGCGATAGTGTCACTAAATTATTCGCGAATGCCAATTTATCACCACTATTATTAGGTTGGTTAATCGCAGTTATCTTACGGGTGGCATTGGGTTCAGCAACTGTTGCGTCATTGACGGCGGCAGGCTGGTCTTACCACTAATGCAATCAGCCGGTGTGAACCCTGCACTGATGGTCCTTTCAATTGGGGCCGGCAGTTTAGCGGCTTCTCACGTGAATGATGCCGGGTTCTGGATGTTCAAGGAATACTTTGATTTAAGTGTCAAAGAAACCCTTGCAACTTGGACAGTTTTGGAAACATTGATTTCGATTGTTGGGTTAATTGGCGTTTTACTATTAAGTTTAGTCGTCTAAATAAAAGTTAAATGACGTTGGCTGTTAAAGACAGTCAACGTCATTTTTGATAGCACTTAAGGTGGGCAATTATTTGTAATCGGTTACCTAAAAAAACGCTGAGAAACAGTTTTTTTTAATCTTGTTCAGAGACAACATCAAAGAGATATGATAGAATGGGTAAGGATTAATTTGAACACTGGAGACGATCAGAGTTAGGTCATCCTAAAATCAAAGTCATCGAATCCTAATAGTTGAACGACTCAATCGAAGAGAAAGAGGTACTTATATGGATAAGAAGCAGCGAGAAGATTCACAAAAGGGTGAACTTAATCAACAAAAGCATGAGAAATTCATACACTATGCTGATGGCACGAGTCTTGAAGAAATTAATAACACGGTTGCGATTCCCAAGAACGCTGGTTTTTGGCGGACGTTGATGGCCTTTATGGGACCTGGTGCATTAGTGGCCGTTGGTTATATGGATCCAGGGAACTGGATCACGTCAATCGCCGGTGGTGCGCAATACGCATACACCTTGATCAGTGTGATCCTAATATCAAACTTAATTGCGATGTTATTACAAGCAATGGCAGCGCGTTTAGGGATTGTAACCGGAATGGATTTAGCGCAGATGACGCGGGCTAAAACCGGTAAAAAGATGGGGATTTTCCTCTGGATTGTCACCGAATTAGCAATTATGGCGACCGACATCGCCGAAATTATTGGTTCCGCAATTGCGTTAGAACTGATTTTCAACATCCCATTGCTCTGGGGTGTCTTAATTACTGCATTTGACGTCTTGCTATTATTACTATTAATGAAACTCGGTTTCCGGAAGATCGAAGCGATTGTCGCAACCTTGGTGGCCGTTATTTTATTCGTTTTCTTATACGAAGTGATTCTAGCGCAACCAAATATGGGCGACGTAATGCGCGGATTTGTACCAAGTACACGGATTGTTACCAACCAGAAGATGCTATTCTTGGCATTAGGGATTGTCGGGGCAACTGTTATGCCGCATAATCTCTACTTGCATTCGTCAATCGCACAAGCACGTCAATATGACCGTGACGATTACGCCGAAAAGAAGAAAGCAATCAAGTTTACAGTCATTGATTCAAACATTCAATTAACAGTCGCATTTATCGTTAACTGTTTACTATTAGTTTTAGGGGCAGCAATGTTCTTTGGAACTAACAGTGATTTAGGACGATTCGTTGACTTATTCAATGCTTTACAAAACAAAGAAATTGTTGGGAGCATTGCTAGCCCAATGTTGAGTTTACTCTTTGCCGTTGCTTTATTAGCTTCTGGTCAAAATTCAACCATCACAGGGACACTTTCAGGACAAATCGTCATGGAAGGTTTCGTTCGCATGAAGATTCCGTTGTGGGCACGACGGGTGATTACCCGTGGGTTATCAATCTTACCTGTTATTATTTTCACGGTTTACTACCATGGGAACGAAGCACAAGTTGAAAACCTCTTGATTTACTCACAAGTCTTCTTGAGTGTTGCATTGCCAGTCTCGATGATTCCATTGACAATGTTCACGAGTGATGAAAAAATCATGGGCCCATTCGTTAACCGCCCTTGGGTGAAATATACGGCATGGTTTGTCACAATTGTGTTGACGCTTTTAAATATCTATTTGATTCTACAAACAATCGGCCTAGTTGGCTAATGAATAGGTGCTCATTAATCCGTAAATTGATATGGATTGACGAGCGCTTTTTTTGTTCGGTATGCTAGACTAGAGATAAGGTATTATTTTGGAGGGATTTTATTGTTTGAAGTAACGAGTGTGCATATCATTATTCGACTGCTACTGGCAACCTTAATTGCTGGGATTATCGGATCTGATCGGGAATATAAGAACCGCCCAGCCGGAATGCGGACACACATTCTGGTCTGCATTGGTGCGTGTGTGATTGCGATGATTCAGCAGGAAATCGCAGCGCAAAACGTTCAATTTGCATTAGCGCATAGTGCGATTAGTACCACCATTCGTTCTGATCAAGCGCGGCTGATTGCACAAGTAGTCAGTGGGATTGGTTTTTTAGGAGCTGGAACGATTATTGTCACCCGCCACAAGATTCAAGGATTGACGACGGCGGCCTCACTTTGGGCTACTGCGGGATTAGGACTTGCAATTGGGATGGGCTACTATCAAATTGCGGTGATCAGTGCAGTCTTTGTCATTTTCGTGATTGTCTTCTTGAAAAAGATTATTCACATCAATACGTTGAAAAAAATCGAAATTAAGTATAAGCATAAATTGGAAACCAAGGAGTTTATTCAGAGCTATTTTGAACAACATCAGATTCAAATTCGCGATGTGAACTTCTCAGTAACGCAAAACGAACGTGATACGATTTACACTAACGTCTATCGCATCGAAATTCCCCGGGAAATGCAATATGCAGAAATTGTGGAAGATATCTCGATGAATAAGAACATCATGACGATTCGAATGGTCAGTGTCTAAAAGAGTGCGCAAGCAGGCGTTTATATTTCGAGTATTAACTGGATTTGTCGCATTGGCGATGCAATCGCCGATGCGACAAGTTTGGTTAAGCACAGAAATATGCCTGCTGGAGCACGTTAAAAAAAAGTGTGCTGTCTCAATCGGGAAACACATTTGCGAAAAAAGAAGCCCTCTGATAAACTTTTTTATCAGGGGGCTTCTTTTTATTTCAGTCTAATTAAACGCAATTTGTCTGTCTCTTGGTAAGATTAAGTTGAGAATAATTGCGGCAAGCGCACAAATCGAAATTGGTGATTCAAGTAAGTATTGGATCATTTGAGGCGTTGCTTTCACCAATGATTGTGGCATGATGATGATGGCGATACATAGAATGATTGGAATTCCGATGATGTACATATCACGTTCTTGGGTGTGTAGTGTGCGAATAACATTTAACCCGTTGAGCATGATAGTTGAACAAATGATGGCGAAAATCCCACCAATAACTGGGGCTGGAATCGCTGATAAGAAGGCCGCTAATTTATTAAAGAAGCCGAAGATGATAAACCAAATCCCGGCAGAAACGAATACTTTTTTACTAGCAACACCGGTGATTGAAATAATGCCGGCGTTAGTTGCATACCCTGTAACTGGTGAGCCGCCTAAGAGTGCAGCGATTAAACAGCTAATTCCTTCACCGATAATCCCGTGATTCCATTGTTTCTTACTGATGGGCGAATCCGTAACGGCACTCATTGCAAACCAAGTCCCGGTCGTTTCGGTCATTAAAACGGCGTAGATAATGACGAAGGTCATGATTGCTGTCATCGAAAAGTGCACACCATAGTGGAATGCGGTGAAACTTGGCAAGCTAAACCAACTCGCTTCGTTCACACTTTGCCAGTCAAATTTACCAAGCATGGTTGCTAAAACAGTTCCGCCTAATAAGGCGATGATGATGGAACTGACTTTGAAGAGTTTTTGTAATTTAGGGAAGTAGATACCTAGCGAAACACAAAGAATTAGAATGGCGACGGTCACAACAGCCAGGAGTAAGTTCTCATTGATATTGCCCTGTGCTTTGAAAATGTTATCACCTAAAGCAGATGGCATCAGTGAAAGACCAACGATGGTGATGATTGTGCCACCGACGACTTGGGGGACTAAGCTGTTAATAATTTTTTGGAAGAGGCCGGTGACGCCGAGAAGAATTAACAGAATTGAACCGACAATTGAAGCGCCAATCACCGTTGCCATCCCGCCGTCTTTAGCACCACTAGCAAAGTAAATCCCGGCGATTGCCCCAATTGGAACAAATGAAGGGCCTTGGGAAACAGGCATTTTCATGAAGAATTTGGTTTGAAGAATCGTACCAATCCCGGCAGCAAGGAACGTCGCTTGAATTAAGCCGGCTTTTGCATCAAGACCCATCGCCAATAAACCGGCAATGATAACGGGGGGAACGTAGACATCCATTGCTAAAACGTGTTGTAGTCCTAAGAAGCCAGCTTCTTGATGCGAAATCGGCTCGTCAGGACCGACCATTAATTTTTGAGATTGTTCATTCATACCAGTTGTGCTCCTTTTCGTGGACCAGTTTACCTTGAACGTAGACGGCCTTAATTTGGTGTTTGGTGTGGCGGAATAAAAGTTGTTCGAGTTGTTCATCTGGTGTAAGACTTGCAAAGCGTGGTGGCGCTTGAACGATTTGGAAATCAGCAAGCAATCCCGATTCAATGGCACCAGCTTGAATGCCAAGACTAGTTGCACCACCAACGGTTGCCATATAAAAAGCTTGTTTAGCACTGATCCGACTGTTCGCAACACCGCGTTGGTCAGCCGCAATGGTGGCGTCAACCCCGTCTTGTCGAATTTGGGAGGCCGTTACGGCTTGTTGCAAATTGGCATATAAGCTAGGGGTATAACCACCGGCGATATCACTGCCAAGCCCAATTTTAATGCCTTGATTAAGTAACTCGTGTGCGGGGAGAATCCCGTTGCCGAAATAGGCATTTGAGATAGGGCAGTGCGCAATCGCTGCTTGTTCGGTTTTAATGATACTTTGGTCAGTAGTTGTCAGTTGTGTTGCATGTGCTAATACCGAATGTTGATTCAATAATCCGAATGATTGCAACATCTCAGAGTCTGTATGGCCGTAACGCTCGCGTACATAATCGTGTTCCCAGTCGCTTTCGCTGCAGTGTGTCTGAACGGTGATGTGTTGGGACTGTGCAAGTTGACCGAGTTGCTGAAGTGTTTCAGTTGTGCAACTAGGGATGAAGCGGGGGGTAATGACGGGTTGAATGAACCCATTACGATAGGTATCTTGAATTGCTTGAACAAAAGTTTGTGTTTTATTAATGGCTTCTTCAGGAGAAGCATCACGATAATAGTCTGGTGTTTGATCTGGATTATCCATCGCAACACTTCCGATGAAAGCCCGTTGTCCTGCTTGGGAACAAATTTCTGCGAGTCGTAGATTCGCAGAATTGTGAATTGTTCCGAAATATAGGGCGGTTGTTGTGCCGTTAGCGAGCATTTCGGTCACTAAGTCTTGATACACAGGTGTGGCGAAATCTAAATCGGCGTAGCGTGCTTCAAGAGGAAAGGTATAATGATTGAGCCAATCAGCTAAAGGGCGATCAAGGGCAGTTCCAGCTTGTGGCCATTGTGGCGCATGATTGTGTAGATCGATAAAGCCTGGTAACAAGAAGTGTCCGGGAGCGAGTATGATTAAGTGGTCATGTTGGCGTGCAGCTGATAATCGCTCAGAGTATTCTGACGCCGTTTGATGAATAATGTTTGTGATTTGACCATTATCACTGATTTCTATCAGTGAATCTTCGTGAAATGAACTAGAAATTGGTGAATTTGCAGAAAAATAACTTGCTTTTAGTGTGATTGGCAAACTTTTAAACCTCTCCTTTTAGATGGTGTGTTGTAAGTATATCACATACCATAATGCTTTTAAACTTTAAAATCGTTCGCCTTTTGATTCATTTCTAAGGGTTTCTTTCAGAAAACGGCACGTGAGCAAAAAGGTACCCTAAAAAATAGCAGACTGCTAGAATGAACTTAAATAAGCTAGTTGAAAGGATGAATCACATGAGTTTAGCAGATGAATTTGTAGAACGACGTTTTATTGTCTTTCAATGCCATAAGTGCCAACATCCAGCGATGGAAATCACGACGAAGACAGCACTAGAGGATAATTCAGATGGCTCTACTAAGTTTCAAATTGAAACAACTTGCCCACGGTGTCAAGCAACCGATCAATTTGTTATCAATAACGGTCAAGAAGGGGAAATTAGCGCGAGTGTCAATAGTGGCAAAGTCGCTAAGGTTGCCAACATTAAATAAGGCAATCGACGTTCGCTAAAAGTGAACGTCTTTTTTTGTGGCGTAAATTGTATATAATTATGAATACATGAATAAAAAGGCTAGAAACGGTTGATTTATTCAAATATAATTGACATTATGCCCTTTGAATTGTATATTTATTCTACTTAATACAATTATAAAGGACTTATTGAAATGGCGAAATCAAAAAAAATTAACGTTCAAGGTCTCGTATTGATGATTTTTGGGTCAATCTTCGGCTTTGCGAATACCACAATTGCTTTCTACTTAATGGGCTATGCCAGCATTATTTGGTATATCTTAGCGGCAATTTTCTTTTTCTTACCAACTTCATTAATGTTTGCTGAATTTGGTTCTTCTTTGAAAGAATCACGCGGGGGCATCTATTCTTGGTTAGAAGCATCCATTGGTAAAAAGGCGGCTTTCATCGGGACGTTCATCTGGTTAGCGTCATGGATTGTCTGGATGGTGTCAACAGCTGCTAAAGTGTGGGTGCCGTTTTCAACGTTCCTCCAAGGTTCAGATCAAACAGCAACCTGGCATTTATTAGGGATGAATGGCACTCAAGTGGTCGGTGTCTTAGGGATTCTTTGGATTTTATTATTAACTTTCCTATCAAGTCGTGGGGTTGATAAGATTCAAAAGTTTGCGTCATTCAGTGGGATGGCCGTTGCCTTTTTATTCGCCGCATTCTTAGTGATTAGTGTGGCGATTTGGTTTAAAACGGGTTTTCATTTGGCAGAACCGATTCATGGGACGACGACCTTTGTTAAGAGTCCGATGAGTAGCTATCAAACACCAATTGGGATGTTATCATTTGTTGTCTTCTCAATCTTTGCTTACGCGGGGATGGAAGCCATGGGCGGTGTTACCGATAGTATGGATCAGCCTGAAAAGACTTTCCCTAAAGGGTTAATGATTGCGACAGTCTTCATTACATTAATCTACGCGGTTGCAATCTTTATGTGGGGCATCTCAACGAACTGGCAACAAGTCTTGAGCGGGAATAAAGCTAACATGGGCAATATTACTTATGTTCTTATGCAAAACTTGGGTTATCAATTCGGCCATGCCTTTGGGATGACGACACCCGTTGCGATGACGATTGGAACAACCTTTGCTCGGATTACCGGTTTAATCATGTTTATCAGTTACTTAGGCGCATTTGCCGTCTTGATTTATTCACCATTAAAGTCATTTGTTCTCGGGACACCTAAAGCACTCTGGCCGAACGGCTTTGCAGAAGTTAACAAGCATGGCATGCCTGAAAAAGCAATGTGGGCGCAAGCATTATTGGTCTGCATTTTAATCGCGGTTATTTCATTTGGTGGTAAAGCTGCCGGTGACTTCTATAATGTCTTGACTTTGATGTCTAACGTTTCAACATCGTTGCCATACCTCTTTTTAGTGACTGCCTTTCCATATTTCAAGGCACGCAAAGATTTGGAACGGCCTTACGAATTCTTTAAATCACCAGTTGCTGTTAAGGCGGTGACGATTGTGGTCGACTTAGTCCTTGTCTTCGGAATTGCCTTTACGATTATTCAGCCGATGTTAGAAGGTCAATATTTAGATGCCTTCTGGATGGTCATTGGTCCGATTGTCTTTACGATTATGGCCCTTGCTTTGTATCATCGCTATCAACGAAAAGCAGTACATGGCTAAATTTTTTAAAAGCGTTGACCGATTTGGTCAACGCTTTTTTTGATGGCCTAATTAAGGGTTTGTGAATTTTAAAAGGGATTAATTCTCATTTTATTTTAATGTATAAAGGAAAATAGTTGCATTTTCAGATTGGTTCTGTTTTAGAACTAATCTGATTTTTAAAGACTAACATAAAGCCCCATCTAGCGATTTTTTAATTTTTAAAGAAAGTTGGTTACCTAACTATCACATTAGAATAAAATGAGAATAAAAGTGGACGGTGTGTAACTTTCACAATAAACCTGTATACTTTTTAGATATAGTTTGCAGAAAATGAAATCAAAGGGGGATTCTATGACTGTCAAATTACAAGTCAAAAATCTAACAAAAATATTTGGTAAGCGCGTGCCGCGTGCCAAAGAATTACTGAAACAAGGAAAATCAAAAGCAGCGATTCTAAAGGAAACAGGTGCGACAATCGGTGTCGACCGGGCTAACTTCGAAGTAGAATCTGGCGAGATTTTTGTCATTATGGGACTATCTGGGAGTGGTAAATCAACATTGGTTCGGATGATCAACCGGTTGATTGAGCCTACTGAAGGTAGTGTATTAATCGATGGCGAGGATTTAATGCAGATTGATAAGAAGGCATTACGTGAAGTCCGGCGTAAAAAGATGAGCATGGTATTCCAAAATTTCGGGCTCTTTCCAAATCGAACGATTCTCGAAAATACAGCCTATGGGCTTGAAATTCAAGGCATTGATAAGGCGACACGGGAACAAAAAGCGAATGGAGCACTCGATTTAGTTGGTTTAAATGGTTATGGCGATCAGTATCCGACACAATTATCTGGTGGGATGCAACAACGGGTTGGTTTAGCGCGTGCATTAGCGAACGATGCTGAGATTTTATTAATGGACGAAGCTTTTTCTGCGCTTGATCCATTGAATCGTTCTGACATGCAAGACCAACTACTCGACTTGCAAGAAACGATGCACAAAACAATTATCTTTATTAGTCATGATTTAAATGAAGCACTCAAAATTGGTGACCATATCATGATTATGAAGGACGGGGAAATCGTTCAAACCGGGACGCCGGAAGATATCTTGACACGGCCTGCTGACGAGTATGTTGAGAAATTCATCGAAAACGTTGATCGTAGTAAAGTTTACACGGCCGGCAATGTTATGATTCGCCCAACGACTGTTAATATTGAAAAAGATGGCCCTCGTTTGGCCTTAAAACGAATGCGTGAAAATGAAGTTTCTAATGCTTACGTTGTCAACAGTAAACGTGAGTTAGTTGGGATTATTGATGCGCGTGATGTGCTTGAATTAGTCCGCAAAGAAAGTCGTGATTTACAATCAATCGTGAATACTGAAGTCCCAACAACCGATGAAGAGACACCGATTGCTGATATCTTAGATGATATTTCGCAAACGGGCATTCCATTTGCTGTCTTAAATGATAAGCAACAATTACGTGGGATTATTATTCGCGGGGCCGTCTTAGGGGCACTTGCAGGAAATGAGGTGAACCATTTTGCTTAATTTAATGACGATTGCTAAATTACCAATTGCCAATTGGATGGATCACTTTGTCGATTGGCTGACACAATTTACTGGCTTTTTTAATGGTTTAACGAATTTTATTGGCGGAATCATCAACGCTTTCCAATGGGTGTTTGATTTAATCCCCATCTGGTTATTCATCGTGATTATCGCTGGCGTCACTTATTTAGCGAATCGCGACACCAAAAAATGGGGTTTAATTATCTTTGAAGTCCTCGGGCTACTCTTGATTTGGAACCTTGATTTCTGGCGGGATATGACGCAAACGTTAACGTTAGTGTTAACGTCGAGTCTGATTTCCCTCGTAATTGGGGTGCCACTTGGAATTTGGATGGCCAAAAGCGATATTGCCCAGGCAATATTTAAACCCATCTTAGATTTCATGCAGACAATGCCGGCATTTGTTTACCTAATTCCAGCCGTTGCCTTCTTTGGTATCGGGATGGTCCCGGGCGTTTTCGCGTCAGTGATTTTTGCCATGCCACCAACGGTTCGTATGACAAACCTTGGGATTCGCCAAGTGCCAACCGAATTGATCGAAGCCTCTGATTCATATGGCTCAACTGAATGGCAGAAGTTAATTAAGGTTCAATTACCATTGGCGAAATCGACCTTAATGGCTGGGGTTAACCAAAGTATGATGTTGGCCTTATCAATGGTCGTGATTGCGTCAATGATTGGAGCAATGGGCTTAGGAACAAGAGTTTACTTTGCTGTTGGTCGGAATGATGCTGGGGGCGGTTTTGCAGCCGGCTTGGCAATCGTCATCTTAGCGATTATTATTGATCGTTTAACCCAAGCTTTGAACCGGCAACGCAAACATTAAGGAGGGATTCAGTGATTAAGAAGAATAAATTAATAGCTTTTTTCACCTTAGTGGGGCTCGTCACACTTCTAACGGCCTGCAGTTCGCAAACTAAGCCGTACGCTACCGATGAGAAATTAGGCGGTCAAATTAATTACACGATTACCGGAATTGACGCGGGTGCTGGGATTATGGCATCCACACAAACTGCAATTAACAAGTATCATTTGAATGATCAGAACTGGCAGTTGCAAACCAGCTCAACTGCGGCAATGACCAGTACGTTAGACAAAGCGATTGCGGATAAACGCCCAATCGTCATTACTGGTTGGCAACCACATTGGATGTTTACTAAATATCCAATCAAGTTTTTAAAAGACCCCAAAAATGTTTTTGGTCAAGCTGAACACATTAATACGGTTGTTCGTAAGGGGCTAAAGAAGGATATGCCAGAAGCATATACCATCTTAGATCGATTCCATTGGACGCCAAAGGAAATGTCGACCGTAATGCTTAAAGTCAATGACGGTGTTGAACCTGAAAAGGCGGCGCGCGATTGGATTCAAGACAATCCAGAAAAAGTTGCTGAGTGGACTAAGGGTGTTAAAAAGGTTCATGGCACGAAAATTAAGTTAACCTATGTGGCTTGGGATTCAGAAATCGCGTCAACTAACGTGGTGGCTGAAGTTTTACGTCAACAAGGTTATCAACCAACGATTCAAGCTATGGAAATTCAACCGATGTGGGCGTCAGTCGCAACTAAAGCAGCCGATGCACAAGTTTCCGCATGGTTACCGAAGACCTCTGGTTTATACTACAAGGATTACAAAGGTCAGATTGAAGACTTAGGTCCGAACTTAGAGGGTGCTAAGGTCGGTTTAGCTGTACCGAAGTATATGACGAATATTAATTCGATTGAAGATTTGAAAACAAAATAGAATCAAACAGCGTATGCGATCTGTTCAGATAGAACATGGTTAGATGATCAAATTTCGGCTGTTGAAAGAGTCGGTTAGGGCAAAAGTTACTTTTGTTCCAACCGACTCTTTTTTTATTTGTTAGACATTCTCTGTTAGAATAGGACTATTGAATGTTATCGGAGGCGGAATAGATGTCTGTTAAGGCGTTTTTAGATTTTATCGAATTACGCACTAAAGTTGGTAGCGTGATTCCCTTTATGGCTGGGTTCTTTTTTACGTTGTATTATTTCCACCAAATTGATCCGATCAATACCGTGTTGTACTTCTGTGCATTGGTGTTAATTGATGTCTTCACAACGGGATGGAATAATTACAACGACTTTCACCTCGCTAAAAATGAAACGCTCCAGCAATCAACCAGTGCATTAGGACGACAAGATATTGCCCCTAAGGTTGCTTTACGCTGGTTGATCGGCTTTATAAGTACGGCAACCGTTCTGGGGCTGATTCTGGTCTGGCGCACAAATTTAATTGTGTTAGCCATCAGTGTTCTGTTCATCTTAATCGGGATTTTATATACTTACGGCCCATTCCCAATTTCACGATTACCACTGGGTGAGTTGTTATCGAGTCTGGTATTAGGGTTCGGTAATTTCTTTTTGACGGTGTATGTCAACGTTCCGGCGGATCAGTTGGTCGATTTGCGCTTTGATGGGCCGTTAATGTTATTCCAACTGAATTGGCTGAATGTGATTTTGGTGTTTGTGGCGAGTTTACCAACTGTCTTCCTGATTGCTAATTTGATGTTAATGAACAATATTTGTGATTACACAGTCGATTTAGAGAATGGGCGGCACACATTAATCAGTTACATTGGTCAAAAGCGCGGCATTCAACTTTATCAACTTAGTGCGTATAGTTGTTACGTGGTGATTATTGTTGGGATTGGCCTGAAATTATATCCATGGCCAGCAGCGCTAGCTTTTGCGAGTGGCCCAACTTTGTTACGTAATGGGTTTGCATTACAGAAGAGTCAGGAAAAACGCGTTGTATTTGGTACAGCGGTTCAGAATCTAATTGTCTTTAACGGTTTTTGGCTAGTGGGAATGTTGATTGGCCTCTATCTTTAAATGAAAAGTCACTGCGGTGGCTTTTTTATTTCAAAAAAAGTATTGATTGTATATACAATTTTGATTATACCGTGATTATTAAAACGCTTACATGTGGAGATGAGAGTTATGACATATGCAATGATTGGGACTTGGCGAATGGCCTTTGAAGGGATTCAAAAAGCGATGGCTGATTTAAAAAATGGTGGGCAAAGTACGGATGCAATTGAAACCGCTATCAAAAAAGTGGAAGATTACCCCTTCTTTAAATCGGTCAGTTACGGTGGTTTGCCAAATGCGCAAGGCTTAGTGGAGATGGATGCGGCATTCATGGATGGCAACACTTTTGCAATTGGTGCTGTTGCAGGAATTAGTGATGTGAAGAACCCAATCTCAGTTGCGCGTCAATTAAGTGACGATCATTTTAATAGTTTCTTGGTTGGTGCGGGAGCGTCACAATATGCGATGTTTAACGGTTTTGAAAGCCGTAATATGTTGACCGAACGCGCACACAAAATCTGGATGCAACGAATTAAAGAAATTAACGAAAAAAATCTTAGCCCATATGATGGTCACGATACAGTTGGCATGGTTAGTTTGGATCAAGCAGCCGGTATGGCAGCGGGGACGTCAACTTCTGGATTATTTATGAAAAAACCAGGGCGGACTGGTGATTCTGCATTATCTGGCAGTGGCTTTTACGTGGATAGCGAAATCGGTGGCGCAACCGCTACTGGGTTAGGCGAAGATTTAATGAAGGGCTGTCTTTCATATGAGATTGTGCGCCTGATGGGGACCGGTTTATCACCACAAGCAGCGTGTGATCAAGCAGTCTATCCGTTTGTTGAGAAATTAAAAAAACGCTACGGCAAAGCTGGCGAGTTTTCGTTGGTTGCCTTAAATAATCAAGGTGAATGGGGCGTGGCGACGAACGTTGAGTTTACGTTTGCAGCTGGCAATCAAGATGCGGCACCACAAATTTTTATGGCTAATCCAGGGCCAAGTCAAACGACGGTGATCGAACCCATTTCAGCAGAATGGCTTGAAGCCTACGCGAAACGGATTAAAGCACCAGTTGAATAGAGGAAGTGGTTGGAATGGTTAAGTATCTATACGTTGAAATTGCAGAAGCCTTACGAGATGACATTCAAAAAGGGGTCTATGGGATCCATCAGAAATTACCATCGGAAACGGATTTAGCCAATCAATTTTCAACGACGCGGCTAACAATTCGCAAAGCAATCGATCTATTGGTTAAACAACATGTCGTGGTACGCGATCGAAATCGTGGCACCTATGTACTTGCAACACAAAGTAAAATTTCGAGTGGTTCATCTGGTTTAGTTGGTTTTACCGAAGCAGCCAAACAGTTTCAATTGGATGTCAGCACGCGGGTGTTAGATTTACGCCGGACAATCGTTTATCCGGACTATGTGGCCTCCAAGTTAGATTTAGCACCACAGGAGCCAGTTTGGCAGATTGAACGCTTGCGAATGGCAGACGGTGAAGCGATGACCCACGAACAAATCTATCTGAAACAAAAAATTCTACCAGAATTAACGGCCCATGAGGCACAAGGGTCACTCTACCGCTTGATTGAGCAAACAATCCCAATCGGGTATGCCAACCAAGAACTCGAAGCAGTCGTATTGGAAAAAGGCTTAAGTGACTTACTTGAGACCTCTCCAGGGCAACCCGCTTTTCTAGCCCACACGGTTGCGTATTCAATGGACGGTTATCCAATTCTTTATGATAACTCGCATTATCGTGCTGATAAATACACGTTCCATAACATCTTGCAACGTGAACATTAAAAGGAGGGTTTTAAATGAAAGTAATTGTCTTGTTGGATCAAATCCAAGCTGGATTAGGTGGTAAGGAAAAAGGGGATACCCCTTTAGGTGGAAAAAAATTAGCGATGGGTGCTGCGGATACGCTCGATAAGGCATTAAAAAAAATGGACTCTGAAATTATCGGGCCCTTTTATTGCGGAACTGATTATTATCAGGCGAACAAAGCCGAAGTGAATCGGAAAGTTGCGAAGATGAGTGAGAAAATGGGTGCAGACGTTGTGATTGCGGGACCGACCTATGATTATCGGGACTTTTCGACGATGGCGTGTGAATTAGCAGCCACTATTCAAAAAGAAACAACAATTCCGGTTGTTGGGCTGACCGCGATCGAAAAGAATGCCGATTTAATTCAACAGTATCAAGATCAAATAACGATTGTGAAGATGCCAAAAAAGGGTGGTACTGGTCTTTCGGATTCAATCGACCACGCATTGCAGTTATGCAAAATGAAGGTTGAAGGCGCTGATTTTACTGATTTTATTAACCAATATTGTTATTAAAAGGAGGCAAAACCGATGCAAAAGAAACTCGAACAGATTTTGATGCCGGTTGCAATTAAACTGGGGAATAATGTTGTACTCCGATCATTGCGAGATGGTTTCTTAATCATTACGCCATTGATTATCGTGACATCGATTTTCTTACTGATTGGGAATTTTCCAATTCCTGGTTGGACTGAATTTTGGAGTGGGATTTTAGGGCCGCACTGGACAGAATGGTTTAGTGCTGTTTCTAATTTAGTGTTTAGTTTTACAGGGTTGCTTGCTTGTTTTGGGATATCCTATGCCTATGGTAAAAACCGAGGGTTACAAGCGATTCATACCAGTGCAATTGCTATTATTTCATTCTTAATTTTGACACCGACTGTTGTCACCGTTGGTAAAAAATCAATCGGTGCCATTCAAACAATGTATTTGGGACCTAACGGGATTTTCCTAGGGATTTTTATCGCATTAGTCAGTGTTGAAATTTACCGTTTTGCGATTAAACGCAACTGGCGAATTAAGATGCCAGATGGTGTGCCACCTGCAGTTAGTGAATCATTCGATGCCTTACTACCGGCTGGCTTAGTGGTATTAGTTTTCTTCTTAATTCGAATTGGTTTTAGCCTTTCGAGTTTCGAAACGGCCTACAATTTCATCTACACGTTACTGCAACAACCGTTAAAAGGTGCCAGCAACTCATTGCCATCTGTATTGCTTTATAACTTCATCGCAATGTTGCTCTGGTGTTTTGGGATTAATGGTCCAACTATCACCAACAGTGTGTGGTCACCAATTTTCTTCGTTCTGACGCAAGATAACTTAACAGCATTCCAGAATCATACGCAGTTACCACATATTTTCACTCAACAATTTATTGACATCTTCACCACATACGGTGGCGGTGGGAGTACCCTGTCACTCTTAATCGTCATGTTAACCGTCTGCAAGTCAAAACGCGTCAAAGAATTGGGTAAGTTGGCAATTGTCCCCGGTATTTTCGGGATTAACGAACCGATTATCTTCGGTTTACCAGTCGTTTTAAACCCAATTATTGCAATTCCATTCATTATCGTACCGGTCTTAAATACGTTGATTTCAGGGATTGTATTCCAACTCGGATGGGTACCGTATACAAATGGCGTTATGTTGCCATGGACAACACCACCGATTATTTCTGGGTGGCTTTCAACTGGGAGTTGGACAGGGTCAGTCCTCCAATTATTTGAATTAGTGCTTGGAATTTTAATTTACTATCCATTTATCATGATGATTGATCGGCAGTATTTGGCGGAAGAAGCCGAAGCGGCTGGCTTAGACGATGTTGATATTAATTTTGACGAAATTTAATAGAAAGAAGCCATTCTTGTGAAACCGATTAGAGCAGATTTTAAGGCATTATTTGAAGCACATGCTGATGAGTTCTTAGCGGACTTGCGGGAAGTGTTACGCGTGCCGAGTGTGTGGAGCGCAAACGTTTGAAGCGCCGTTTGGAATTGGTCCGAAACGCGCATTGGAAACAGTGTTGGCGATTGCTGATCGAATGGGCTTTAGGACGGGGCAAGTCGGCAATTGTGTTGGCTGGGCAGAATATGGACCAGACGAAACGCAAGCGCCAACTTATTTTGGGATTCTTGGTCATTTAGATGTCGTGGATGTTGAAGATGATTGGCATTATCCACCATTTGAACTGACTCAGGTAGATAATATGCTGTATGGGCGTGGTGTTTTGGATAATAAGGGACCACTTTTATCGACATTATTTGCCCTGTATCTGATTAAGACGCAAAAGATAACATTTAAACAACGCGTCCGAATTATTTTTGGCACTGATGAGGAATCTGGGAGTCAGGATATGCCAATTTATTTGGCGGAACATTCCGCACCATATGCCGGATTCACACCAGATTGTAAATTTCCAGCCGTCTACGGCGAACGGGGCTTGTTAGATGTCCAGTTAGCGTTACCGATTACGGACGGCTCTGAGCAACAAATTACGGCGGTTGAAGGACGGTTCGCTAAAAGTTATCTGCCAGATCATGCACAGCTGATTTTGGCCGATGGCACGGTTAAAACTTATCACGGCAAAAAGGCACCTAGCAATGCCCCCGAAATGGCGGATAATGTGTTACCGAAGTTAGTTGCCGATGCAAGTCAACTCACTGGTCAAACGGGTCAATTTTATCAATGGGTAGCCGCTAAAATCGGGACGCAGTCAACTGGGGAAAACTCGGGGATTAATTATCAAGATGAAGCATCAGGAGCATTGCAACTTGCTTTTTATGGGGTATCGATTGAAGCCCAACAGTTAAGTATGCATCTGACATGTCGTTACCCAATCCCAGTGACGGAAGATCAGTTGTTAACTGGGATTAAAGCTGCCATGTTGCCGGGGATGACGTTGACGGTTAAACGGCGTTATCCATCGCAAGTTACTGATCCAACATTGCCATTTATTCAACAACCCTCTGCGATTTATGCGGCAGATACTGGTTTGGATGGCACACCGGTCACAACAACGGGCGTGACTTATGCGCGCGCGTTACCGAACATCATCGCGTTTGGCCCATCATTTCCAGGTCAAAAAGGGATTGCCCATAAAGGGGATGAATGGCTTCAATTCAGTGACTGGCAAATGATGATGCAGCTTTATTATGATAGCTTGCTCGCAGTCGGTACTGGAACATAAAAAAGCGTGTGCCATAAGTCAGGATACCCTGAGGATTAGCCGGAAGGGGATGACTTATAAGAACACGTTTAGACGATTAAAGTTCTAATATCAAAAAAGGGGCTGAGACAAAATTTACTTTTGTCTCAGCCCCTTTTACTGTTTAGCGACTTGCTAATGCGCCCATTGGATCCCATGGTGCGAGAACGGTTGGGTGATCGTATTCTTCTGTTTCAATGCGTTTCATTTCATCCGTTAAGAAGCGTTTGTTGATCACGATTTGATAAACAAATTCGTCAAACCAACTATCACTCATGACGAAGTAACCTTTCGTCCCAACTTTGTCACCCCATGAGTTTTCAACCTTCCATTTGGTTGGTTGACCATCGACGAGGTCGACACCGGTGATGACCATCGCATGGGTCATGAGACTTTCACCGTAATCAAGGCGTTCGCCTTTAGAAATTGAAAGATCCATGCCGAGCATGGCATCTTTTTGATAAATTTCAGTGTCCATGATGCCGAGTTTGCGATCAGATGATTGGCCTACATCGCTACCGAACCAAACGGATTCACCTGCTTGTAGTTGTTTAATCGCGAGTTGTTTGAAAGTGTCGATGTCGAGGTTTAAATGCCGCACTTCACGGCCACCGACCACATTGCCCAACATTTCAACGCTGTATAAGTGGTTGTATGGTTTGTCGGCAGTTGGTGAGTTAATCAATGAAATGTAATTTTCGAGGTCCCAGCCAACGTATTTTTGATAGAACGTTTGCGGTGTGAGGCCTTTTTCGATGTGATAGTTGTGATCATCATCGCGGTATTCAAAGTCGAATTCAACGGGTGGTTCGCCCAATGCATAAACGAGCATCCGGTAAACTTCGGTTAACATCGCGTCTTTTTTAGCTTGGATGTCGGCTTCGCTAACACCGTCGGCTACTAATTGGCGTAATGTAACGGCATCTTTACGGAGTTTAAGGTTCAAAACGCCGTTGAGTTCGCTTGATTTTTCACTATTATATGTTTCGGGCATGACTGACTTAGGTACAATCCCGTATTTTTCGATGAGTGCGCAGAGCATGTCCCATTGGCCGCCATCTTGTTGGGGCGTTGTCATTAAGAAGTCGACTTTGCGGTCGCCAATTGGTTGGCTGGCAGTCTTCAAGACGTTTTCGTAGAAGTAGTTTGATTTTTCGAATTTGTCCCAGAAGTTGGTGTAGTTTTGGGACAATTCGAAATCCTTAATTTTGAATTGGTCTTGGAGGCTGTGGCGCATTGTATTTAACGCGGCGAACATCCAGCAACGACCAGATTGCTTTTGATTGGAAACGGCACCGGTATCTAAGTCGATTGAAAAAACGGGGGCCATTTTGGCTTTTGAATCGGTATTAGCACTCGTGGCTAAAAAGCCGTTGTTCATAATGGCATTTTTAATTGTGTTGGATTGTGGTGTTGCCTTGAAATCGGCTTTGAATTGTTGAATATCTTTTGCTGTAATGGGTTGAACCATGTGGAAAACCTCCTCTAAAATTTGGTGGGTTAAATTAAATTACCCGGTTTGAATGGCATTATTTTTTTGAAACGTGCTTTCATCAACAACTTCTTCCGCCTTACCTCACTTGCCAAATCGGCGACTGCATTGCCAATTCGTCAAGTGCTGTAAGTGCTCAGAAGTAACCCGTTGATGGCGCACTCTGATTTGAAACGTGCTCCGTAAGCCATATCCTTCCGGTTAACCCTGAACGTCAAACGATTGCTGGCGCAATCCTTCGCCGTTCTGTGTTAATCCTCAGGATAAACTCGGCTTACTACGCACTCTATTGCAGTGCGTCCCATGGGTCTAGCTTAATTGGGGTTTTTGTGAGTGCGGCTTGTTCTTCTTTTGTAAGGTACGCTTTTTTGACAATTACCTCGTAAACGTAGTCGTCAAACCAAGCGTCGCTCATACTGAAGTAACCTTTTGTACCGACTTTGGCACTCCATGTGTTTTCGACTTTCCATTTCGTTGGTTGGTCGTTTACGAGGTCGACACCGGTGAGGGTCATCGCGTGGGAAACAACGCCTTGTCGGTAGTCAAGTCGTTGGTCTTTTGGCATCGTCAAATCGAAACCAAAGAGTCCAGAATAGTCGTAAAGGTTGCGATCAAGCCAGCCTTTTTGTCGGTCCATATCCGCGAGCACGTCATTGCCAAACCAAATTGTTTCACCGTTTTGTAAGGATTGGATAGCCAGTGCTTTTAAACGTTCAGGGGGTAAGTTTAAGAGGCGCATTGGGTGACCTTCGACTACCGTGTTTTGCGATTCTAAACTGTAGAGTTGGTTGTATTGTTTACTTGTTTGGGGGCTGCTGACAACGGTGATGTAGTCGTCAAAGTTGCGATTGAGATATTTTTGATAGAAACTTTGCGGGGTTAAACCGCGGTCTTCATGGTAATTTTGGTCGTCATCGCGATAGGTGAAGTCAAACGTTTCGACTGGTTCGCCGAATGCGTAAACACATAGCCGATAGATTTCACTTAAGAAACCAGTCCGCGTTTCACTGATGGTTGCTTCGCTAGCGTTGTCAGCAACAAGTTGCCGTAATTGAATCGCATCTTTGCGCAGTTTCAAATTAAGAGTGCTGTTGAATTCAGTGGTTAAGTCACTGTTATAAGTTTCGGGCATGACCGACTTGGGCACAGCACCGTATTTTTGAATCAGTGCCACTGCGTTGTCCATTGGCCACCGTCAAAATCGGGACCAGCGAGGGTGAAGGCGACTTCGCGATCCGTAATCGGCTTGTCGGCAGTTGCTAAAATCTTTTCATAAAAGAGGTTCGCCTTTTCGATGCGATCCCAGAAAGATAGATAATTTTGGGAGAGTTCGAAATTCTTAACGTGATATTTCTGTTCGAAATCGTGGCGTAATGTATTTAGAGTGGCAAATAACCAGCACCGCCCACTCTTTTTTTGAAAGCTGACATCACCAGTGGGGAGGTCGATTGAGTAGGTTGGATCAAGGGTGACGGCAGCATCGGGGCGTTGACTAACGGCGTTAATGCCATTCGTCATCACAGCATTTTTGAGCGTCGTTGCTTGTGGCACGCCAGCTAAAGCGGTCCGCATCTTGATTAAATTATTATGTGTAATTTCTTGGGTCATCTAATCACTCCTTAATTTTTGAATTAGTTTAATTCTAGTTGATTAGATGGGAGATGTAAACCGAATAACGGGGATAAAGCTAAAATAATGGTGATTGATAAATGTGAAAGAAAACGATTTATATGAGAGCACGGGACACAAAAAAACGAACCGCTGAGGGTTCGTTTGGAAACGTGCTTTTTAAAGCTGACGCTTGCGCTTAGCTACGTATTGCAAACGACCGATTTTGTCGGTCATTTAAAACACTGTGCTAGTGCACAGTGTCAAATCTGCTTTAAACGCACGCTTTATTTTGCTGTTAAAATCTTCACGCCATCAGGTGCGCCAACTACGACTTGGTCGACGATGTCTAGGAATAGGCCATGTTCAACAACGCCGACTTGTTCACTGAGCCATGATGCCAGTAGGTGGGGATGTTGGACTTGGTTGAGGTGTAAATCGATGACGTAGTTTTTAGAATCAGTTAAGACGTGTTGGCCGTCTGCAGTCATCCGGAATTCTGGATTTAAGCCTTCTTTAGCCATTTTGTTGAACACTTGTTGGCTGCCAAATGGAATCACTTCAACTGGTAGTGGGAAGCGACCGATTGTATCGACCACTTTTTCTTGATCGACAATCCAAATGTTGCGGGTTGAAGTAGTTGCGACTAATTTTTCGAATAAGTGCGCAGCACCGCCGCCTTTAATCCCTTGGAAGTTGGCATCGACTTCATCGGCACCATCGATGGTTAAATCAATGTGGTCGACATCGTTGAGTGCTTTGACCGGAATCCCAAGTGATTTGGCTTGTTCTTCAGTACGAATTGAGGTGCAGACACATGTTAAGTTGAGGTGTTCTGCTTGTACCCGTTTTGCGAGGGCTTCCACCATGTAAACTACTGTTGAACCTGTTCCGAGTCCTAAAATCATGTTATCTTCGACAAAATCCACTGAGCGTTCAGCTGCCATCTTTTTCATTGCATTCTTATCCATCAAGACACCCCTTTTGTATTAATAAATCTATTATACGAAAAAAACGCTTTAATTGGGCGCTTTTTGTTAAATTTTTAATTAAATCAGTCTTAGGCATTATTCACAGCCTCCGCGGTTTCATGGTATGATACAGTGGTACAAAAAGAACCCAAATGGGCGATAATATTAGGAGTTTTAGGAATGAAAAAACGCGGCTTTGAGATTGTGACCAAATACCAAGAGGCGGGATTGAGTTTACCGGTGCGTTCAACAGCGCATTCGGCGGGCTACGACTTTGCTTGTGCGGAGGACTTCGTGTTGCCATCAATCTGGCATTACAACTTTGTGCGTTTGTTCCGAATGATTCGAAATGGCAAACCGTTAGTGGATGACGATTTTGAACGCGCATCAAAAACGTTGAAACCCTTTCTAGTACCGACCGGGATTAAGGCTTACATGCAAGACGACGAATATTTAATGATCGCCAACCGTTCAAGCAACCCACTCAAAAAAGGGTTAATTTTACCCAACGGCGTCGGCATTATCGATGCGGATTACTACGGCAATGATGCCAACGAAGGTGAAATTTTTATCCAAATGGTTAACTTCAGTCCGCGGGATGTTATCTTGAAAAAAGGTGAACGAATTGGACAAGGCATCTTCATGCCATATTTAGTCGCAGATGATGAAGCGACGGTAACCACCAAACGAACGGGTGGGTTTGGCTCATCTGGTCGCTAAACGGTAATCGCTAGGTCGCCGAAAATTCACAAACTTATGTTAAAATAAAACTAATCTCGATAATGAAGGAGAATCTTTGTGGCTAAAATTAAGACTCAGTTTGTTTGCCAAAATTGTGGCTATAGTTCCCCGAGATTCTTAGGTCGGTGCCCGAATTGTGGCGCTTGGAACCAAATGGTCGAAGAACGTGAACAACCTGCAGCTAGCGCGAAATCAAGTTTTACGATTTCAGGGCGGGCAACTGAACCAGAACAAATCAGCACCGTTAATATTCAAAAGGAACCGCGTATTAAAACTGAATTAAACGAACTCAACCGCGTGCTTGGCGGTGGAGTGGTACCGGGCTCATTGATTCTAATTGGTGGGGATCCTGGGATTGGGAAATCAACGTTACTCCTACAAGTTTCCGGACAACTTGAAAAGGTTGGTAAGATTCTTTATGTTTCTGGTGAAGAAAGTGTATCCCAGATTAAGATGCGGGCTAACCGGCTTGATGTGAATGGCGATCAACTTTACTTATATCCTGAAACGGATATGGGCAAGATTCGGCATCAGATTGAAACAATGAAACCCGACTTTGTGGTGATTGATTCAATTCAAACGATGAGCGAACCAGAAGTGATTTCCGCAGTCGGTAGTGTTTCACAAGTGCGTCAAGTCACCGCTGAATTGATGCGCATTGCGAAGACGAACCAGATTACGATTTTTGTGGTTGGGCATGTCACTAAAGAAGGCGCTATTGCCGGTCCTAAGATTTTGGAGCACATGGTAGATACTGTATTGTACTTTGAAGGGGATACGCATCATACTTACCGCATTCTTCGCTCGGTTAAGAACCGGTTTGGTTCAACCAATGAGATTGGGATTTTCGAAATGCGTGAAGCCGGCTTAAAAGAGGTCGCGAACCCATCCGAGATTTTCCTAGAAGAACGTTTGGCAGGGGCGACAGGTTCAGCCGTGGTTGTTTCGATGGAAGGCACGCGGCCGATTTTGGTCGAGTTACAGACCCTAATTACCCCAACACTATTCGGGAATGCAAAGCGCACGTCTTCAGGGTTAGATCATAATCGGGTCTCCTTGATTATGGCGGTGCTCGAAAAGCGTGCTAGTCTCATGCTATCGAACCAAGATGCGTATTTAAAAGCAACTGGCGGTGTTAAATTAGATGAACCTGCGATTGATTTGGCGATGGCTGTTTCGATTGCATCAAGCTATCGGGATAAAGAAATCCCACCAACTGATTGTTTCGTTGGTGAAATCGGCCTGACTGGTGAAATTCGCCGGGTCAACCGGATTGAACAACGCGTCAGTGAAGCTGCTAAATTAGGCTTTAAACGTATTTATGTACCAAAGAATAACTTACAAGGGTGGGACGCACCGACGGATATCCAAGTGATTGGTGTGACCACGATTGCAGAAACTTTAAAGAAAGTATTCAACTAGGCATAAGTTGGAGCGAGAGGAGGTTGAACGATGCAACAAAAACGATTTACTAAAAAAAGAATATTAGGAATTGTGTTCATTATCTTAGGAGGTGCGCTTGGAATTACGGCGTTCCCAGTATTTTGGCCATTAGTTCATTTGGAAGACATGATGTATCTCAATAACGGTATTACTAACGCCATTTTAGGGGCCATTATTTTCTATCTATTATTCTTGGCGCTGGCAACACCAATGTTGAGAGCCATGCACCGGCTTGAAAAAGCCTTAACGAAACAATCACCTAGTTTTATTTTATTTGGGAGTGTTTTTTCACTAATTGGATTGTTATTAGCAAACGTTGTTTCAATTCCGCTATACCGGATGCCCATTTTTGCATTAAATACAGTTGTGCCCATTTTATTGATGATTGCCTTAGGGTATCTCGGCTTTCGAATTGGGACAACGCGAATGGAAGAATGGCGCCGTTTGATGCAACCTAAGAAACGCAATGCTGATGTATTAGAACGTAAAGTCGGCGATAATTTCCGTAAGTATAAGATTCTAGATACGAGTGTGATTATTGACGGCCGAATAAAAGAAATTGCTAAGACGGGCTTTATCGAAGGCACATTGATGGTGCCAAACTTTGTCTTACATGAACTACAATTAATTTCAGATTCCGCTGATAATTTGAAGCGGGCACGTGGGCGCCGTGGATTGGATATCTTAAACGATATTCAAAAAGATGATAGCTTGTCTGTTGAAATGTACGACGGTGATTTCGAAGATTTAACGGAAGTCGATAGTAAACTCGTTAAATTGGCAAAATTACTTGATGGGATTGTCGTGACGAATGATTATAACTTGAACAAGGTCTGTGAATTTCAAAACGTACCGGTCTTCAATATCAATCAACTCGCTAATACGTTGAAGCCCGCAGTTTTACCTGGAGAAGCGATGACCGTGACGGTGGTGAAAGCCGGAACAGAACGACAACAAGGGGTTGCTTATCTTGATGATGGCACGATGATCGTTGTTGAAGATGGCCAACATTACTTAAATAAACCGCTAGAAGTCATTGTGACAAGTGCGCTTCAAACCGCTGCGGGGCGGATGATTTTTGCCAGACCAGCGCATCAACAAAAAGGCTTGAAAGAAAAATAGCCACGCAGAACACTTTACACGGTCGTCAATAATCTGTATCATGGAGACCAACTAAACCGTTAAAATTGATGAAGAGAAGAAGTAGATGATGCCAATTATTAAGAGAGCTTTCGAATTGCTGGAAGAAAGCCGATTGACCCATCGAAATGCACCTCTGAAATGCCAAGTGACTTTGTGACTTAGCCGGGACACCGTTACCTGTTCAAGGCATTTTTGCAAAGAAAAGTGGAACCACGCTCAATCGGCGTCTTTTGTTAACCAACAAAGGACGCTTTTTATTTGGAAGAGTGCGCAATAAGCCGGGTATCTTCTGAGGATTAGCCTAATCAGGCGGATTACCGACAAAGTCGGTGATTTGACGGATGTAGCTAACCACAGGAAGATGGTTTATGAAGCACGTTTAAAAGCAGAGTGCGTTTGGTTGCGGTCAGCAACTGAGCATTGATAAAAAATTTCGAATAATCCCGGTTTTAGGATTATTTGAAATTTTAGATTAAGCGGAAGTTGTTGCAACCAAAAGAGCACGTTTAAGAAAGGAAGATTCGATGTTAACCGTTTATAATACCCTCACACGTCAAAAAGAAGTCTTCAAACCGATTCAAGCAGACCGCGTTAAAATGTACGTCTGTGGACCAACTGTGTATAACTATATTCATATCGGGAATGCGCGCAGTGCGATTGCCTTTGATACGATTCGGCGCTATCTCGAATACCGTGGCTATCAAGTCGATTATGTCTCAAACTTTACCGATGTTGATGACAAGATGATTAAGGCTGCGAATGCGGAACAAATCACGGTTCCGGAATTAGCTGAACGCTATATCACCGCTTTTAAAGAAGACACCCAAGCACTTAATATTGAAACGACGACGCTCAATCCGCGGGCGACAGAAAACATTCCAGAAATTATCGCGTTCATTCAAGATTTAATTGATAAAGGTTATGCCTATGCTGTTGATGGTGATGTTTACTATCGTGCCCGTAAATTTAAGGACTATGGCCATCTAGCTGGTCAAGATATCGATCAGCTCGAACAAGGGGCCAGCGAACATACAGCAACCGAAGAAACCCTACGTAAGGAAGATCCAATCGACTTTGCCCTTTGGAAGTCAGAAAAAGGGACCGACATTGCTTGGGATTCACCTTGGGGTAAGGGTCGACCAGGCTGGCACATCGAATGTTCGGTCATGTCGACCAAATATTTAGGCGATACGATTGATATTCATGGCGGTGGCCAAGATTTAGAATTCCCACATCATGAAAATGAAATTGCTCAAAGTGAAGCGAAGACTGGTAAACATTTTGTCAACTATTGGTTGCACAATGGCTTTGTGACAGTCGGGGATGATGATCAAAAAATGAGTAAGTCACTGGGCAACTTCGTGACGGTGCATGATTTGATTCAAGAAGTTAATCCACAAGCATTACGTTTCTTGATGAGTAGCACGCAATATCGCCGACCAATCCGCTACAGTGAATCATTGTTAGCTGAAGCGCAAACGAATCTGGATCGTTTAAAAACGGCCCTCGATAACTTAGCGTTCCGCCAAGCGACTGCTGAAGCGGGCGCAGGCGCAGACATTGCCGCACAAGCGGCAAGCTTGGAAGACGCCTTTGTGACAGCGATGGATGATGATTTTAACGTGCAAAACGGGTTAACAGAATTGTATGAACTCGCTAAGCTTAGTAATCAATACCTGGAACGGGCTACCGTCCAAGCTGGTACGTTAGTGGATTTAACTGCCCGTCTAACGCGCTTGTTAGCCATTTTTGGTGTTGAGTTTAAGGCGGCCCAACTGTTGGACGCAGAGGTCGAAAGCTTGATTGAAGAACGCAAGGCTGCACGGGCAGCAAAGGATTTTGCCCGCAGTGATGCGATTCGCGATCAATTGAAAGAACAAGGGATTATTTTGGAAGATACACCACAAGGAATGAGATGGAGACGCGCATGAAAAATGCTTTACAACTAAACGGGATTGCCTTAGCTTACATGGGGGATTCAGCCTATGAAGTTTACGTGCGGGCCCATTTATTAGAACTCGGCTTAACCAAACCGACTCGCTTGCAACAAGTTGCAACACACTATGTGTCTGCTAAAGCGCAAGCTGCTTTGATTGGTTTGATGATCGATGATAATTATTTAACAGAAGAAGAAATGAATATTTTTAAACGCGGTAGAAATGCCAAAAGTTATACGAAAGCCAAGAATACGAGTGTTTCGACTTATCGGACCTCAACTGGCTTTGAAGCGGTTTTTGGCTATCTATACTTAACTGAACAACAAGAGCGCGTCGCTGAATTAGCCCACTGGTGTATTCAACAAGTCGACGCTGGGAGGACCCATGAGAAAAAATAATAACCAACCATTCAAACAAAAGAACAACGAATTCAATAGTCGTCGGACGGCCAATAATTCGGCAAAGCCAACGCGCCGTCCAGCTAACAAGAAACCAGCAGCACCCGTCGAAGAAGCAGTTGTTGAAGAACAAACTGATTTCGTCATCGGAAAACACGCTTCTTTAGAAACATTGAAGACCAGTGATGCGAAGAAAATCAATAAAATTTTCTTACAAGATGGCTTGAAGGCTGACTTTGTCCACGATGTTGTGAAATTAGCGAAAGAAAAACGTCTAATCATTCAAAATGTGCCTAAAAATAAGTTGGACTTATTGAGTGACCGTCAAAATCACCAAGGGATTATCTTAGCAATCGCACCGTTTGAATATGCGAGTGTTGATGATATTTTCGCTAAGGCCAAAGCCCGAGAAGAAGAACCGTTTATCTTAATCTTGGATAACTTGGAAGATCCCCACAACTTGGGTTCAATCATGCGAACGGCTGATGCAGTTGGTGTGCATGGGATTATCATTCCGAAACACCGTGCGGTTGGATTAACATCAACAGTTGCTAAGACGTCGACTGGTGCGATCGAACATATCCCAGTGGCGCGTGTCACAAACTTAACACAAGAAATTAAGAAATTGAAGGATCGTGATCTTTGGATTTTTGGCACCGATATGGCTGGTACCGACTATCGTAAGTGGGATGCTAAAGGACCAATCGGCTTAATCATTGGTAATGAAGGCAAGGGGCTTTCACCAATTGTTAAAAAAGAAGTTGATCAAACGTTGACGATTCCAATGGTCGGTCATGTGCAAAGTTTAAATGCGAGTGTCGCTGCGGGGGTTTTAATGTATCAGGCTTATAATAGCCGTCAACCTTTGGTATAGCAGATGAAAAAACAGATCTTAATTGCAGATGGTTATAATATCATTGGGAACTGGCCCGAGCTGAATAAGTTGAAACAAAATGATCATCTCGCGGATGCGCGTGATCGCTTATTGCAGATATTATCAGAATATCGCAAGTTTCGTGAGATTGAAGTCATCTTAGTATTTGATGCAATGTATGTGCCAGGGATTAAACAAAGTTATGTGCAGTATAATTTGGAAGTTGTCTTCACCGATGAGGATGAAACAGCGGACAGTTATATCGAAGGCTTAGCGGGTAAATTAATGTCGCCGATTACGCAAGTGACGGTGGTTTCGAGTGATCAAGCTGAGCAGTGGACGATTTTTTCACGGGGCGCATTGCGGGTGTCTTCGCACGATTTTTATCGTGAGATTCGCCGAACGCACCGTGAAATTGACCATGATGCCAAGCATTATCATGATCGGACCTTGCAACGGAATATGCCGTGGAATCCGGCGCAACTAGATCAACTTGCACAGGTGCGAGATGCACTAAGTGCTGAAAAAGATGATTAAACAAACGTTCTCTTAATAAATGTACGATAACTTGTTAAGATAAAGGCGTGGGGTTGCGTGAGAGGTGGTTCATTGATGGAATTAGCAAAACGTGATGCAAACTTAATTCAAGCGGTGGTTGAAAACGATTCTGAGGCGTTGGATGTTTTATTTAAAGCCTACCTACCAATGGTTTATCGCACCTTTACTCCATATTATATTCGCTTATTTGATGAGGACGATTGGTTACAAGAAGCGCGAATCGTCTGTTATGAGACTTGCCAGTGTTATGATCAAAATTGCGGCAAAAGTTTTGGTGGTTTTTATAAATTACGCTTTCACCACCACGTATTAAACTTGATTCGCAAAGAACTTGCTCAGAAACGACGGGTCGATCAGCAAGCCCTGTTATTTGATTGTTGTCCGGAATGCAATGCGCTCGCTGAAGATACCGTGGCATACTATCAGTCAACGGTTGAAATGCGGGCGTACTTAGAGACACTATCTGCTTTAGAGTTAGTGGCCTTTCGGGTTTTGACGGGGCAACTAGCAGTTGAGCAAGCGTGTAGCCAGCTAGATTGCACGTTTGAACAGATGAAACGGGCACAATCGCGTTGCCAGACAAAATTAAAACGATTCTATACTAAACAATAAAATAGCTAAAAGCTGCTAACCGACGATTTTTAGGCATTGGTTAGCAGTTTTTTGTGGTTAGTAGGGAGCATAAAAAATACTTTTCATGCGATAAAATAACAGGTGACAGGTTAATGATTGGGATAGGTCAACAAAATGGGCGGCTTATATATTTTTAAATAACATTAATTGACATTAAGAAAGAAAGCGCTTATACTAAAAACATAGAGGAAATGAAAACGCTTTTTATAAGCCTTTTATCGCTTTCTAACCAATTAAAATTTAAGGGGTAATTCATTATGGCAGAAAAAACAATCATGTTATGTTGTGCAGCAGGGATGTCAACAAGTTTATTAGTTTCAAAGATGCAAAAGGCCGCTGAAGCACAAGGTTTAGACGCAGAAATTTTTGCAACTGGCGCTTCAGATGCAGACAACCAACTCGAATCTAAAAAAATTGACTGCGTACTATTAGGCCCTCAAGTTCGTTTCATGGAAGGTCAATTTAAAGAAAAATTGGCACCAAAAGGAATCGGTGTTGAAGTAATTGATATGAAGGCTTACGGCATGATGGACGGCGAAACTGTCTTGAAACAAGCGTTAGCATTAATCGGTTAAAAAAAGATTAAGAAAAGCGGTAGCGACCTGTTTTTAGGCGGCTACCGCTTTTTTTGTTTATGAATCAGGTATAATTAAGGCAATCAAGTATAAAGGAGTTTATTCAATGAGTTTAATTGGTACATTAATTTGGTGGCTATTCGGGGGATTAGTAGAGGCAATCGGTTGGTTTATTCTGGGGATTGCCTGGAGTATTACGATTATTGGAATTCCAGTCGGGCTACAATGTTTTAAGATTGGCGCATTGACCTTGATGCCATTTAACGCAACCGTTGTTTCAACGGGGGGTGCAGGTTCGTTTTTATTAAACATCGTTTGGTTTTTCTTAGGTGGTCTTGTGATGTGGGCGAGCCATGTCTTTTGGGGGCTATTATTATCAATTACGATTATTGGGATTCCATTTGGCCGGCAACACTTTAAGCTAGCGGCGTTATCGTTAAGTCCGTTCGGCAAACAAATTAATTAAAATGCAAAAGGGTAGCGATATTGATCGCTACCCTTTTTTATGTGGTGCAGGCATATTTCTGTGCTTAGCTACACAAGTCAAACGATTGCTTGTAGCAAGCATTCGCCTTGTTAGGCTGATGCTCGCAGCATAACCGGCTTTTGACGCACTCTATTGTGTTAGTTCTTCTAGTGCCATCGCTTGTTCTTCCCAGTCTGATTCTGTTTGAGCGAGTTCAGCTTGGACTTTTTCTAGGTCTTGTTGTAGTTCTTGAAGCATGAGGGGTTTAGTAATTACGTCTGCTTGGGTCATTTGTTCTTGGATTGCGTTGGCCTTAGTCTCTAGTGCGGCCATTTTTTCTTCTAAAGCAGTAACTTCGCGTTCTAGTTTCCGTTGTGCACGTTGGTTTTCCTTACTTGCTTTGTAGTCATCTTGTGCATTGGCACTTGGTTGGATAATTGCACTGTTTTGGCTAGCTGCTTCTGCGTAAGCTGCTTCTTCAGCTTTCTTGGCGAGGTAGTAATCGTAATCACCGAGGTATCGTTTGCTGCCAGTATCTGATAGTTCAATAATGCCAGTGGCGACTTGATTGATGAAATACCGGTCATGGGAAATGAAGAGGACGGTGCCATCGAATTCACGGAGGGCTTTTTCCAAGACTTCCTTGCTATCAATGTCCAAATGGTTCGTTGGTTCATCCATGATTAAGAAATTGTCATGGTTCATCGCGAGTTTCGTCAAGAGTAAGCGGGCTTTTTCACCACCACTGAGTTGTGACACAACCTTTAAAACATCGTCACCGGTGAATAAGAAACTACCAAGTAGTGTGCGAATTTCCTTTTCAGGTGTTGTATAGTGTTCATCCCATAATTCGTTGAGGACGGTTTTGTTAGTGTGTAAATTGCGTTGCTCTTGATCGTAGTAGCCGATTGAAACGTTACTACCGACTTTTTCATGGCCTTTGATGAACGGAATTTGGTGCAAGATACTTTTGAGAAGGGTCGATTTACCAATTCCGTTAGGTCCGATGATGGCTAAGCGTTCGTGGCGGTTCACTTCAAAATTGATTGGTTGTACCATGATTTTATCGGGGGAATAGCCGACAGCGGCATCGCTTACTTGCAATACTTCGTTACCGCTTGGATGTTCGCTTTCGAAATGAAAATGAATTTTACCGGCTTCGTTTTGCGGCCGGTCTAATTTATCCATCTTTTCGAGTTGACGGCGGCGACTTTGGGCTTGTTTCGTGGTACTTGCGCGCACTAAGTTTTTATCAACAAAGGTCTGAAGTTTATCGATTTCAGCTTGTTGTTTTTCATAAGCCTTCCATTCGAGTGAGAGGTTAGCTTCTTTTAAACTTAAGAAATGGCTGTAATTACCGGTATAATGGGTCAATGTGTGGCGACTCATGTCGTAGACTTCTTTAGTGATTTTATCTAAGAAGTACCGGTCATGCGAGACGGTGAGCAAGGCACCGGGATAAGTTTGTAAATAATTTTCCAACCACGTTAGTGTTTCGATATCTAAATGGTTCGTTGGTTCGTCCAAAATAAGGACGTCTTTTTTCTCAAGCAATAACTTAGCAAGTGCGAGTCGCGAGCGTTCGCCCCCCGATAGCGTACTGATTGGCTTTTCAAAGGTGTCTTCTGGAAATTGGAAACCATGTAAGACGCCACGGATTTCGGCTTCATAGCCGTAACCATTAGCTTCAGAGAAATCGTGTTGGGCTTGGTCATAGCGTTTTAGTAAGGCTGCATATTCTTCGCTAGCATGGTCAATGGTTGTGTCCGCAATTGCGGTTTCGAGTTCATGCATTTGGGCTTCCATTTGGCGGAGATCATCGAAAATGGTTAACATCTCTGCATAGATTGTCCGGGTTGAGTCTAAGCCACTATCTTGCGCTAAGTAACCGACTTGAACATTTTTGCTAAGAATGATTTGGCCTTCATCAGGCGTTGTGATGCCGGCAATCATTTTTAATAAGGTTGATTTACCAGCCCCATTTGGACCAACGAGGGCAACACGGGCGCGGTCTTGTACTTCGAGTTGTGCGTTTTTGAAAAGGTAATCGCCGCCAAAACTGCGTGCGACTTGTTGAACTTGTAATAATATCACGGCTAAAAATCCTTTCGTGCGGTGTTTTTTAAAGTTAATCGCGTTCATTTTTATAATACTACTGTCAACTATCATAACAGATTTAAACGATGGACAGTCAAAATTGTAAATATATTGCTTTTCACAAGAAAATTCAGTATGATTTCAGTATGGTACTACACTATTTTCACAAGCAAATCAAAAAGGAGGTTTCAAATGGTTGAGAATAATATCCCAAGAGCAACTGCAAAACGATTGCCTTTATATTACCGCTATTTAAACTTTTTGAACAATTCAGGGAAAACTAAAATTTCCTCTACTGAATTATCCGAAGCAGTTAAAGTAGATAGTGCGACAATTCGTCGTGATTTTTCATATTTCGGTGCACTGGGCAAACGTGGTTATGGCTATGATGTCGCTTCGTTGCTAGATTTTTTCAAGAAGACCTTGAACCAAGATCGATTGACAAACGTTGCATTGATTGGGGTGGGGAATTTAGGCCACGCCTTATTGAACTACAACTTTAAGCAAACCAATAATATTCGGATTAGCGCAGCATTTGATGTTAAACCCGAAATGATTGGAACAATTCAAACCGGTGTTCCTGTCTATTCAATGGACGAGATGGCCGAACAATTGAAGAACCAACAGATTGAGATTGTCATTTTAACAGTGCCAATTGATGAAGCTCAAGAAGTCACCGATGAATTAGTGGCTGCTGGGATTAAAGGGATTATGAACTTTACGCCAATTCGGATTTCTGTGCCATCGAACGTGCGGATTCAAAATGTTGATTTGGCTAAAGAGCTACAAACTTTGATTTACTTCCTCGATAATTATACTGGTGAACAAAATCAAGAATAAAAATAGCGTTTAAACAAGTTGCTCGCAGTAGCCGCCTGTTTGAACGCTTTTTTTAACGATTGAGATACAGTAAAGTAACGATCAGGTTCATCCCAGCATGGCTGATGATTGTGGTGAAAATCGAACCTGTCTTGCGGTACAGCCAACATAGGAAAAGACCGATGGCCGTGTAGATTAACAAATGCCCGTCCTGATGTAAAAAAGCAAATAGTAAACTCGAAATGACGGCTGCCAAAATCAAATTTAAACGACTGGCCAAACCGCCGAAGACCGCTTTACGGAATGTAATTTCTTCCATAATCGGTGCGGCGATGGTCGTTGCTAAAATAAGAAACGGTTGTTGTTGCATCGTGGTCACCAGTGAAATGGTGTTGAGCGATTTGGCAGTGATGCGGAGAATGTTTTGTTCAATGAAGCCGGCGATAATCTGGATTACTAAGACCAGTACAATGCCACACAATCCCCAAATGATAATGGGTTTGAGTGGGAAAGGCTGCTGCTCAATGGCATTGGCTTGTGTGCGTTGATTAAGATAGAGTAACCAGGCGGCACCGAGGCAATCAACAATGGTTGTGATTAGAAAAAACGAGGCAGATAGATGACCAAAACGGACGACTGCACTAGGAATCAATAAAATGAACAAATAGCTAATGATAATTGAAAAATTTTGTTTGTATAGCGTCATGTGAAAGCTCCTCAAAGGTTGTTGTGACAATAGCTTAGCGCATTAGCACTCAAATTGCAAAAGTGCTAGCATAATACTTGCAATGTTCTGAAAAAATGCTATGATAAAAATTGTGATTAGCACTTGAGATGATAGAGTGCTAAAAAAGTAAAATTGATGGAGGGATTTTAAGTGTTAAAACCATTAGAAGATCGCGTGATTGTCGCCGTTAAAGACGAAGAAGAACAAACAGTAGGTGGGATTGTTTTGGCAAGTAATGCTAAACAAAAACCACAAACCGGCAAAGTAGTCGCAGTTGGTACCGGCACATTAACAAGTGACGGCAAACGAATTCCACTTGATATTAAAGAAAATGATGAAGTTATTTACGATAAATATGCAGGTTCAGAAGTTGAATATGAAGGTCAACAATATTTAGTGCTCCATGCTAAAGATATTATGGCTATTGTTGAATAATAATAAACAAAAAAATTTTTTGAGGTGAATAAATTATGGCAAAAGAACTTAAATTTTCAGAAGACGCACGTTCAAAAATGTTGGCAGGGGTTGACCAATTAGCCAATACAGTGAAAACAACATTAGGACCAAAAGGCCGGAACGTTGTTTTGGAAAAAGCTTACGGTTCACCAGAAATTACTAATGATGGTGTGACAATCGCTAAAGCAATCGAATTAGAAGATCATTTTGAAAATATGGGTGCTAAGTTAGTTTCTGAAGTGGCTTCAAAAACGAATGACATCGCTGGTGATGGGACAACTACTGCTACTGTTTTAGCTCAAGCAATTATTCGTGAAGGGATGAAGAACGTCACAGCCGGCGCTAACCCAGTTGGGATTCGTCGTGGGATTGAATTAGCAACTAAAGAAGCTGTTAAGAAGTTACACGAAATTTCACACAAAGTCGAAAGTAAAGATGCCATTGCCCAAGTGGCTGCTGTTTCATCAGCTAACGAAGAAACTGGTCGTTTAATTGCTGATGCAATGGAAAAAGTGGGCAACGATGGGGTCATCACAGTTGAAGAATCAAAAGGGATTGATACTGAATTAAGCGTTGTTGAAG
>ERZ794962.2-NODE-2-length-84332-cov-10.407134_pt1 | contig 84332 bp, 81 predicted proteins | sample MGYA00375739_ERZ794962 | MGnify/ENA primary metagenome ERZ794962 (study PRJEB30138, sample SAMN05968710) | food fermentation metagenome | isolation source: fermented_meat | host: spontaneous_fermented_meat_time_7_first_replicate;spontan... | place: Italy | collected...
CAGTTGTTGTTGGTGCTAAAGACGCAACAGAAGCTATCAAAGATGGCGAAGTTGTGACTGTTGATTCACGTCGTGGGATTGTTTACCGCGGTGCAACAAACGCTCTTTAATCATTCCTGAATGATGAAATGAAGCCCCCTCTGAAAAGAGGGGGCTTTTTTTGTTTTAAAAATGCGAATCTTGAATTACTTTTCTGAAAATACTGACAAGTCGTTCATTTATCGGTACAATAGTAGGGAGACTTTATTGGAGGTTTACATGGAAAGTTGGTTATTTTTAGTAGCGATTTTAATCGTTGCATTGTTAGCGAAAAATCAATCTTTAATCATTGCGACCGCGGTTGTTTTAATATTAAAGGTATTCCCGATTTCAAATAAGGTGCTGCCTGTGATCCAAGCCAAAGGCATTAATTGGGGAGTGACAGTGATTTCGGTTGCTATCCTAGTCCCAATTGCAACGGGGCAAATTGGTGTCAAAGACTTAATCAATGCCTTTAAAACACCGGCGGGCTTTATTGCAGTTGGTTGTGGCGTGTTAGTTGCTGTACTATCAGCGAAGGGTGTGGGGCTATTGTCCGCCAGTCCTGAGATGACAGTGGCCTTGGTTTTTGGGACCATCATGGGTGTCGTTTTTCTAAAAGGGATTGCGGCTGGCCCCGTAATTGCAGCGGGGATTACTTATACCATTTTAACGGTCTTTAATTTAGTACCAATTCATTAATTAATAAGAATAAAAGAGGTTAACTATGAATGAATTAATCGGGCAAGTCATTACTGCCTTAGTAACAGATGAAAATGAAACAGCCTTCTTTGTCCAAAAAGACGGCGTGACGTTTGAATTAAAGAAAGAAACTTTAGAACAAGAATTGACCATCGGTGAAACGGTGACTGGTTTTGCTTATGAAAACTCAAGTCGGGAATTGATCTTATCAACGTTTATTCCTAAATCACGCGTGGGCCATTATGCCTTTGGTGAAGTGGTTGAAACGCGGCGTGATTTAGGCGTTTTCGTCAATATTGGCTTGCCAGATAAGGATATTGTCGTATCACTGGATATTTTACCAACCATTACGAAATTATGGCCTAAACCAGGTGATCGTTTAATGATTGCGATTGAAGTCGATCAAAAAGGGCGGATGTGGGGCCAACTAGCTGACGAAAGCATCTTCAGATCAATTTCAAAAGGTGCTAAACCAGAAATGAAGAACCAAGACGTGATGGGGACGGTTTACCGTTTGAAGTTAGCCGGGACGTTTATTTTAACGGGTGACTTTTACATTGGGTTCATTCATCCTTCTGAACGTGAAGCAGAACCACGTTTGGGTCAACAGGTTAAGGGGCGCGTCATTGGTGTGCGACCTGAAGGTAGTTTAAATGTCAGTTTGAAACCACGGGCATATGAAGAAATTGGCGACGATGCTGAAATGATTATGGCTGTCTTAAAACGGCAACCTGATTACGCAATGCCATACACTGACCGGAGCGATCCAGAAGCGATTAAGAGTTACTTTGGGATTAGTAAAGGCAGTTTTAAGCGGGCATTAGGCCGGTTAATGAAAAATGGCTTAATTACTCAAGCAGAGGGCCTAACGAGTTTAACTGAAAAAGGTCAAGCTGATATTGCCCCAATTACAGATGACGAGAAGCAAGACTAAGCTTTTTTGAATGATTGAAAAGGAAGTTGCTAAATGGATAAAGCTGAGCAATTAGACCGAATATCCGAGCAGCTACAAGCGGCCGGCTACAAATTAACAGCACAACGCTCTGCGACGGTGGCGGTCATTTTGGACCATGCCCAAGCGCATCTGAGTGCCGAACAGATTTTTATGGCAACTAAAGAAGTGGTCCCTGAAATTGGGTTGGCCACTGTGTATCGCACCCTTGAGATGTTGACGGAACTGCATGTGTTGAATAAAGTTCGGTTCATTGAAGATGGGATGACCCACTATGACTTGTGTGAGACTGATCACGACCATCATTTCCACCATCACCTGTTGTGTCTGCAATGTGGGGCAATCGAAGAAATTCATACGGATTTATTGCCTGCCGTGGAACAACAGGTACATGATGATTACACATTTGCGGTGTTAGATCATCGATTAACATTTCACGGGATTTGTGCACGTTGCCAACAGATTAATCAACAAAATGGGTTACCAGCCAATCAACTGGATCCTAGTCGCCAAATTGACGTGACGCAGTTGTAAAAGAGGAAGCACATGGATGATTTAATTCAAGATTATTTACATTATCTAAAAGTTGAACGCGGTCTTTCGGAGAATACGCGCCAGAGTTATCGGCAGGATTTACAACGGTTTGCGGCGTTTTTACAACGTCAGCAGGTTGTCAATTTTACTGAAGACCGCTTTTTAATTTTGAACTACTTGCAAGAACAAACTGATGCGCATAAGGCACAAAGTAGTATTACACGGAGCATTTCAACGTTACGTAAATTCTATCAGTATTTAGCGCGTGAAAAGCAGATTACACAAAATCCGATGCTCCAAATCGATTCGCCCAAACAAGGCCGTCATCTACCGGCTGTTTTATCGACGGCGGAGATTGAGCGACTATTGGCGGCACCAGATACGAGCACCGCACTTGGATTACGAGATCGAGCGATTCTAGAGGTTTTATATGCGACGGGATTACGGGTGAGTGAGTTGATTCATTTGAAGATGGCTGATTTGCATTTATCACTGGGCTTAATTCAGACCCTCGGCAAAGGGAATAAGGAACGGATTATACCGATTGGTGATGTAGCGGTTGATTGGATTAATCAATACCTCGATCGTAGCCGGAATCAATTAACGAAGGGGCGTGCTAACCCGTACCTGTTTGTTAATTTCCATGGGAACGGGTTGACGCGCCAAGGGATTTGGAAGAACCTGAAGGCACATGTTAAAACAGCTGGGATTGAAAAAGACGTGACCCCGCATACATTGCGGCATTCGTTTGCCACTGTGCTACTTGAAAATGGCGCAGATCTGCGAATTGTACAAGAATTATTGGGGCATTCAGATATTTCAACGACTCAAATTTACACGCATATTAGTAAGAAACATTTGACAGAAGTTTACCAACGGAGTCATCCACGCGATTAAATTAGATTTGTCGCGCTTTATAAACTATGGTAGAGTTAATGCTATTAGAACTTTGTTTGATCAATGGAGGTCAACATGTTATTCAAGTATAAAAATGATTATGAAAAGATTGCGATGGGCTTTTTATCCTTCGTACCGGATTTAAAAGAAGTCAGTCATGTACAAGCTGAATTGGCGCTCTATACGTCGGATGAGCAACGCAATTTATATTTATGGCGCAATGAAGCCGGCGATTTTGCCGGTGTTGTGGGGATTGAACTGGGTGCGGACTATATTTTAGTGCGCCATATTTCACTGAACCCTTCGGAACGTAGCGACGGGAACTATTTCACCATGTTGGATGAATTAGCGGCGCTTTATCCTGAAAGTCGCGTGATGGGTTCGTTAGAGACTGCGCCATTGATTGCTAAATGGGAACAACATCAGAATACAGAAATGGACTAGATTGACCAATGACTGAACAATTAACGTTGGTCTTGACTGATTTTGAAGGACCACTCGATTTATTATTACATTTAATTAAGCAAACTAAGATTGATATTTATGATATTCCCATTGCTGAAATCACCGCGCAATATCTTGATTACTTGCACCAAATGCAAGTATTGAAACTAGATGTTGCAGGTGATTATTTAGTAATGGCGGCGACGTTGATGAAGATTAAGAGTAAGTTGCTCTTACCTAAGGCGCCTGAATTAATTGAAGAAGAAACAGAAGAATACGTCGATCCACGGCAGGAATTAGTGGACCAACTATTGGCGTACCAAGCCTTCCAAAAGGTCGCAACGGTTTTGCAAGAGCGCGAATTGGAGCGCCAACAGCTCTTTGCTAAGCCAGCTAGTAGTAATCCGGCTGAAAAAGTGGTCCCACTAGCGCGCGGCGTGATTAAGCCACGCGATTTAGCTGCCGCAGTTTCTAAAATGTTGGTCGAAGCCCAAGCTAAACAACCGGTCTTCAAAACGGTCCAAAATGACGAAATTTCGATTACGGATAAAATGAGTTGGATTGTGCGTCATTTAGCCGCTCAACCAGTTGCTTTTGAAGCGTTGGTCGTTGTTAAAACGGATCGAGATGAAATCGTCACAACATTTTTAGCCGTACTAGAATTGATGAAGGATCGAAAAATTATTTGCGAACAAGCCGACTATGATGCACCAATCATGGTTCGGTTGAAGGAGGGCATTTCAGTTGAATCATCTCGCTGAAATTGAGAGTTTATTATATGTCGCGGGTGACGAAGGAATTGCGCTTGCGCAAATCGCGCAGCTTATTCATCTCGATGAACCGGCAGTCCGCCAGTTATTAGAAAAATTGGCAAATCGGTACCGCGGCAACACTGAATCGGGGTTGAACCTGATTCAAGCCGAAGATATCTATAAATTAGTCACCAAAAAAGAATACGCGACGTTGTTGAAGACCTATTTTGATGGACCGGTATCAACTAGTATTAGTCAGGCCGCTCTTGAGGTATTGGCAATTATTGTCTATCGCCAACCAATCACGCGGATTGAAATCGATGAGGTCCGAGGTGTTCAAAGTAGTGGGGCCATCCAAACCTTGTTAGCCCGCCAATTAATTAGCGAAAAAGGGCGTAAGGATGCGCCTGGTCGGCCAATTTTATATGGAACGAGCACCTATTTCTTAGATTACTTTGGTCTTGAATCGCTCGATGAATTACCACCACTTGAACAATTGGCACTTGACGCTGATGTCGATGGTAGTGAAGGTGATACAGCAGACTTGTATTACCGTCAATTTGAACAAACGTTAAATGAAACAGATACGACGTCGGAAGAGACGTCCAAAGGAGAACAATAAATGGAACGATTACAAAAAGTGATTGCAAATGCTGGGGTAGCTTCAAGACGGAAAGCAGAAACCTTAATTGCAACTGGTCACGTCACCTTAAATGGTGAAGTGGTGAAGGAAATGGGTATCAAGGTGGATAGCACAAGCGATCATATTGAAGTTGACGGTGTGCCGTTAACGCGTGAACGCAAGGTCTATTATGTCTTGTATAAACCACGCCAAGTGATTTCAGCAGTGACAGATGATAAGAAACGCCGGGTCGTCACTGAATACCTTGGCGATATCGTTGAACGGGTTTATCCAATCGGCCGATTAGATTACGATACATCTGGCTTATTACTACTAACGAATGATGGTGATTTTGCCAACATGATGATGCATCCAAAATATAAAGTCGACAAGACTTATATTGCGAAGGTTTCAGGATTACCAACTGCAGATATGTTGCGCCAATTGCGTAAAGGAATTGTCTTAGAAAAACGCAAAACAGCACCAGCCAAGGTCAAAGTAATTTCAACTGATCGGCGTAAGAACACTGCCATTGTAAGCATCACCATTCACGAAGGGATGAATCATCAGGTTAAGAACATGCTAGCTGCGGTTGGCCTACCCGTAACGAAGTTGAAACGGGAAACATATGGTTTCTTAACGTTAGATGGGTTAGTTTCTGGCGAATACCGTGCTTTGAAACCAATCGAAGTCGCAGAATTCAAAAAAATTGCTGAACTAAATGAAAAACCACAGCATAAGAATCGACCAAAATTATCACGGCATGATTAATTAGTTGCTTTTGGCACGTTGATTTGCTATGCTTATTTCGAACAAAATATTAATGGTTCGTCTTCAGGGGCAGGGTGTAATTCCCGACCGGCGGTAAAAGTCCGCGACCTGCTACAATGTTGATTCTTGTGGTGGCTGAACTGGTGTGATTCCAGTACCGATAGTGAAAGTCTAGATGGAAGAAGATAGGGCTTATTTGGGTATGAATGTATGCAAGTAAGGTCTGTTAATCTCCCTGATTAACAGACCTTTTTGATGCAATCAGACTTGGCTAAGTCCGCTGACGAAGGCAACCTCATCTGGAGGGTGTTAGTAATGCAAGTTTCAAAAGTTCGTACGATGATTGGGGTCGCAATGCTAGGGGCAATTTCATTTGTCGTCATGTTTTTCGAATTTCCAATTATTCTCGCATTTCCGTTTTTAAAAATTGATTTTAGTGACGTGATTGTCCTGTTAGGGACGTTCGTTTACGGACCAATTGGAGGAATGGGGGTCGCATTGATTCGCTCGACGCTTCATTTCATTATGACCGGTGCTAGCTTACCGAGTTTGGTCGGCGACTTTGCCGGTGTCTTGGCGTCAATCTGCTACTTGTTACCATTCTATTATTTATTCAAGCGTCAATCGAACGTTTTAGTAGGTCAAGCAATTGCTGGTGTTGCGGGGGCTGTCAGCATGACGATCTTCATGTCATTTGCTAACTGGCTTTTCATTTTACCGCTCTATATTAAATTGATGGGTTTGAACTTAGGAATGTCGACTACCAAATACATTCTATTTGGATTAGTACCGTTTAATTTAATTAAAGGGGCACTCGTAACGGTGGTGTTTGCCGTTTTATATTTACGGATTTTACCATGGCTAAAACAACATATGCAAAAACCAATTGCCAAATAAATGGCAGCAAAAAAGGTTGTGTCCAAGCGGGCACAACCTTTTTTATAGGACGTAAATATGCTACGATAAAAATGGCGTTGATTGGCGTACAATCGCACCAGTTGGACAGGCGGTGTAGGCGGTTTTAAACGCAATTCGTTCTTTAGGATCTTCAATTGGCGTCGTTCCCTGATTATGATCGGGTTTAAAAAAGGCGATCCCTTCTTGATCGTAATCGAATAAGTCGGGCGCCTTTAGCTGGCAGAGACCGCAGGCGATACAGCGTTCCGGGATGACTTGACTATAGAGCATTAAATTCACACTTTCTCAATAAAGGACTTAATTGATGATGTTAATGGCGTATCTACTATGCTTGTTGGCGCCTGAGAAAAGGCGGTATCAAGCAATCTACTATACCTTAATTGGTAAACGAACTACTTCAAATCTGTATGCCGGTTTAGCATATGGATTATTAAAATGGCTCCAAATTTATCCTAATCTAGAACAGGCACAATTTCAAGCAGAATTAAAACGACTTCAGCAAAATGGTTGGATTGAAATCGATGAGCGGTATGTTTGGTTGACTGCTACCGGGCAACAAAAACAAGCTGAATGGCAGCCGCAATTAGTTTGGCCGACGCACTATGAAGGCCCACAGATGGGTCACTTACCCCAATTCACTGCTCGTTTTATGTTGGCCGTTCAAATTGTGTCGGAATATCATCATCAAAATACGCAGTACTATCCATTGGAAACGAGTATGAAGGACCGCGTGTTGGTGGTCAGTTGGTTTAAGCGGCATAAGGCAACCATCAATTTTAGCAGTCAATTCCAGCTAGAATTGGCGCAATTACTTGACCAGTTAGATCCGCAACAAGCCGATCTTGTGGCAAATCAACTGATCGGACATCAAGTCTTGGGCAAAAGCCACCAACAACTGGCGCAAGCCTTAGATAGCACATCCTTGACAGTTCGTGTGCGGACCATCGACGCCTTTGCTCAAATTTTAGGGCTTTTATTGGCGCACCAAACGACTTATCCGCTATTGAATGAATTAGTGGATCAGGCTGAAACGCAATTGAGTCAGAGTACGTTACAGACCTGGCAATTGATCCAACAAGGGGCGAGTGTTGAACAAATCAGCCGCCAGCGCCGGGTTAAGATCGGAACGATTAAAGAACACCTTTTAGAAACCGCGATGTTACTCCCACGGTTTCCGTTTGAACAATTCTTAAAGGATGCAACTACACAAAAACTAGCTAGATTGATGACTGAACAGCCATCGCTCAGCTATAATGAAGCACAAACCGCACTCCCCGGTCTAGATTTCTTTGAGTATCGGCTTTATCAAATTCAAAGGCAGGTGAACGCCCAATGAGCACGGATGAACTGATTTATAAAACGCTAAAAGAGCGGTTTGGCTATGAGACATTTAAGCCAGGACAATTAGAAGTGATTCAATCTGTCTTGGCGGGCCAAGCGACTTTGGCGGTTTTGCCGACCGGGACGGGAAAATCATTATGTTATCAATTACCAGCCTATCTTTTGGGCCATACCACTGTCATTATTTCACCTTTAATTGCATTGATGCAAGATCAGGTCGCACAGTTGAATTACCAAGGTGAAAAAAAGGCAGTCGCGATTAATTCAAATTTGGAACCGCGGCAAAAGCATGCGTTATTGCGACAATTGCCACAGTATCGTTTCGTGTTTATGGCGCCTGAAACGATAAGCCAGCCGGCGGTCATTCAAGCACTACAACAATGCCAGATTGATTTATTGGTCATCGATGAAGCCCACTGTATTTCACAATGGGGGATTGATTTTCGGCCGGATTATTTAGTGCTTGCGCAAATCAAGCACCAATTAAATCCGGGGGCAACGCTCGCACTAACTGCAACAGCTGATGCACAGGTTCGGCATGATATTTTAGCCAAGCTAGATTTGCAGTCGGCCAATAGGATTATTACGTCGGTTGATCGTCCTAATATTTACTTAGGGGTGAGTCAACAAGCGGATGAAGCGAGTAAGAACGCCTTTTTGCAACAATTGGTAACTGAGAGTCAGGGGCCCGGGATTATTTATTTTTCAAGTCGTCAAAAGACTGTCGAGATTGCGGCTTTTTTGCAACAAAAGACAGCGATGCGAGTTGCCTATTATCACGCAGCGCTTTCGCCACGGGAGCGCTTCATTATTCAACAACAGTTTATGCAAGGGCAGTTGGACGTAATCTGCGCAACGAATGCATTTGGAATGGGGATTAATAAAGCCAATATTCGCTATGTGATTCACTATCATTTACCGCAAAATATCGAAAGTTATCTACAAGAAGTCGGTCGTGCAGGGCGCGATGGCGAACCAGCCTATGCAATGTTGTTAGCAACACCGCAAGATACGTATCTGCAACAGTCGTTAGTGTCATTTGGGATTCCTGAAGCTGGATTGATTCGGCGTTTCTATCAAGAACCGACATTATTTAAACAAAGCCAAGGCAACGAGTTTGAATTATTACGGCGGTATCAGCAAATTGGGATGGATGAACAGGCCGTTAGTGAACTGTTACAGAATCGGCAAAAAGAAAAGCGTTTTGCGCTTCAAACAATGGTTGATTATTTAAACTTACAAGGCTGTCGGCGGCAATTTATTGTGAACTATTTTGACGAGCAACCCCAACAGGTTGCCCATGCTGATCAATGTTGTGGTCAACAGGATTCAACGGTCTTTTTAGAAAAATTTAATTTAAAAACGTTAACTGATGATAAATCCCCTAAAATAGACGGGTTAGACCATTGGGACGGTATTTTGAAGCAATTGTTTTAGAGATTTTCTGGGTATTTTAAAAGGGTCTATGGTACAATATCAAAGAATACCAATAGGGAGGGCCGTCAATGCTCAAAGATGATAAGAAAAAATTAGATAATCAGACGGAAGACAAACCCTGGGAAAGCCAGTTTGATGATGATCGTGATGATCGCGGGAATTTATCGCGTGTTGCTTCCAAGAGTAAGGAAAAAGGAAATACATATTTTGCCATTATTCTAGGTGTATTGCTTGTTTTAATGATTGCATTTCCGATTATTGCCTATACGATTCATTCTAGCCGGGCTAACCGCCCAGTCGAGTCTAGTAAGATTGTCGTTAATACTTCTGATAGTGATAGTGCTTCTAAGAAAGAAGCTAAAAAAGCGAAGTCTGCTAGCGAAAGTGCTACCAAAGCGGCCAGCGAAAGTAAAGCTAAACAGGCTGAAAGTGAAAAAGCGGCTAGTGAAAGCCAAGCAGTTGAAAGTAGCAAACAAGCTGCAGAAGAAGCTGAAAAGGCTAATAGTCAAAGCCAAGCTCAAGCAGACGCTCAAAATAGTAGTAGCGAAGAAACAACAACTGAAAGTAGCAGTTCAAGCGAAACAACGGGTGGTTCTTATACGTTGAAAGCCGGCGAAGGTTTATACCGCGCAGCGGTTAATAACGGTTTAACACTCGATCAACTACTTGCATTAAACCCTGGGTTAACAGTCAATTCACAAGTGGCACCAGGCACAGCTCTAAAAGTTAAATAATCAGTACTACCAAAAGGCCTGGGGAAACTCCCAGCCTTTTTTAATGATTTTTTCAGGAGGCAGAACATGCAAATTGCAATTGATGGACCAGCATCATCTGGTAAAAGTACGGTCGCCAAAATTGTGGCTACTAAATTAGGGTTCGTATACGTTGATACGGGTGCTATGTATCGCGCATCAACCGTGTTAGCACAGAAATTAGGGTTAGACTTCGGGGATGAAGCGGGAATTTTAGCAGCTTTAAAAGAAGCAGATATCCAATTTAAACCTGACCAAGCAGGGCAAAAAGTCTTCTTGAATGGTGAAGATATTACATTAGCCATTCGAACCCCTGAAATTACGAATAATGTCTCACAAGTATCAGCTTTAGCTGGTGTGCGCACTGAGATGGTTGCACGGCAACGTCAGATTGCAGATCAAGGTCAAGTCGTCATGGATGGACGCGATATTGGAACAACGGTGTTACCTGCTGCGAAGGTTAAAATTTTTATGGTGGCAAGTGCCCAAGAACGAGCTAAACGCCGTTATGCTGAAAATACAGCTAAGGGGATTATGACGCCTTTAGCAACGCTACAAGCAGAGATTGAATTACGTGATCAAAAAGATAGTACACGGGCCATTTCACCCTTAAAAAAAGCTGACGACGCCATTGAAATCGATACAACTCAGTTAACAATCGATGAGGTGGTCGACACAATATTAGCAATTGTAAAGAAAAATATGTAATTTTATCTTTGAACGAGGTAAAATAACTGGTAATCCGAATAGATATCAACTAAAATAGTAACTGTATAGATAGTCGTTAAGGAGGATTTTAGCTATGAGTGAAGCTAATTTGAATAACACCCAAAGCAGCGATGCAATGGCAGCTGCTTTAGACAGTGTCCACGAAGTCAAAATTGGGGACGTTGTTAAAGGTGAAGTTTTAGCAATTGAAGATCGACAAGTGATTGTCGGCATCGAAGGAACTGGTGTTGAAGGGGTTGTGCCTCAAAAAGAATTATCAAGTCAACCGATTGAAGACATCGCAGACGTTGCCAAAGTAGGCGACCAATTAGATTTAGTGGTCATTTCAAGAATCGGTAACGATAAAGAAAACGGGAGCTACTTATTATCTAAACGTCGCTTAGAAGCCCGTAAAGTTTGGTCTGAAATTGAACAAAAATTTGCTAATCAAGAAACAATCACAGCTAAAGTCATCGACGTGGTTAAAGGCGGCTTAGTCGTCGATGCTGGTGTCCGTGGCTTCGTACCAGCTTCAATGATTTCTGATCGTTTCGTACGTGATTTAAGCAGCTTTAAAGGCCAAGAATTAACCTTACAAATTATTGAAATTGAACCAAGTGAAAACCGTTTAATTCTTTCACGTAAAGCATTATTGGAACAAGAACGTCAAGCTAAGTTACAAGCAGTTTTTGAAAAAATGTTACCTGGGGATGTTGTTGAAGGTGAAGTTGCTCGTTTGACAAACTTTGGCGCATTCATCGATTTAGGTGGCGTTGACGGCTTAGTCCACGTTTCTGAAATTTCATATGATCACATTAACCAACCTTCTGATGTCTTAGAAGTTGGTCAAAAAGTGCAAGTGAAAGTCTTGAGCTTAGACCAAGAAAAAGGCCGGATCTCATTATCAATTAAAGATACGCAACCTGGTCCTTGGGATGATATCGCTGATAAAGCACCAGTTGGTAGCACTTTAGAAGGGGTCGTTAAACGTTTAACAACATTTGGCGCCTTTGTTGAAGTCTTCCCTGGGGTTGAAGGTTTAGTGCATATTTCACAAATCTCACATCAACATATCGCCACACCAAACGATGTGTTAGAAGAAGGCCAAACGGTTCAAGTCAAGGTCTTATCAGTTGATCCTGAACAACAACGTTTAGGTTTATCAATCAAAGCATTGCAAGAAAAACCTGCTGGTGCTAAGGATTCAGAACACGAAGATGTGGCGCCTTCTGACTATGTGATGCCAGAAGAAGAAACAGGTTTCAGTATCGGCGACATGCTTGGTAAAACATTAGACGATAAATAATTTTTTTAAAAGTCATATGCAAAAAGGTAGGGTCTGGGACAAAACTAGGTTTTGTCCCAGACCCTACGTTTATGTCGGTGATTGATTAGTACGACGCAGAGGAAGCGGAAGTTCAGCGGACTTTGTCGGAGTGACCTTGTCAGTTTGGCTCAGACAGGGTACACTGAACAACGAAGGGAATGAATACAATGACAAAACCAGTTATCGCCATTGTTGGTCGACCTAATGTCGGTAAATCGACGATTTTTAATCGCATTGCCGGTGAGCGGATCTCGATTGTTGAAGATACGCCAGGGGTTACGCGTGATCGCATTTATACCACAAGTGAATGGTTAGGGCATGAATTTAGCCTAATCGATACCGGTGGGATTGAAATTAGTGACGCACCATTTATGGAACAGATTAAACAACAAGCAGAAATTGCTATTGATGAAGCAGACGTGATTATCTTCTTAGTGAGTGCACGAGAAGGGGTTACTGATGCGGATGAGCGAGTTGCACAAATTTTATACCGCGCTGACAAACCGATCTTACTTGGGGTTAATAAGGCGGATAATCCAGAACAACGCCAAGATATTTTTGATTTCTATAGTCTTGGCTTTGGCGAACCCATCGCCGTTTCAGGGGCTCATGGTCAAGGGTTAGGTGATCTTTTAGATGCCGCCGTTGCTAAGTTCCCAGCTGAAGATGACGAAGAAGAAGACGATAGCATCAAGTTTAGTTTGATTGGCCGTCCCAATGTTGGGAAGTCATCACTTGTGAACGCGATGTTAAAAGAAGACCGGGTAATTGTCTCTCAAATTGAAGGGACTACGCGGGATGCCATCGATACGAAGTTCACGGCTGAAGATAATCAAGAATTTACCATGATTGATACTGCCGGGATCCGTAAACGGGGTAAGGTCTACGAAAATACTGAAAAATACGCCGTAATGCGTGCATTACGTGCGATTGACCGTTCAGACGTCGTATTAGTCGTTTTGAATGCTGAAGAAGGTATTCGTGAACAAGATAAGAAAGTGGCTGGCTACGCACATGAAGCTGGTCGTGGGATTATCATCGTGGTTAATAAGTGGGATACACTTAAAAAAGACAACCACACGATGAAAGAGTTCGAAAATCACGTGCGCGATCAATTCCAATACTTAGACTATGCGCCAATCATCTTTGTATCGGCTAAGACCGGCGTTCGCTTGCAAAACTTGCCAGCGATGATTGAACAAGTGAGTGAAAACCAAAACCGGCGCATCCAATCAGCACTCTTAAACGAAGTCTTGATGGATGCAACAACGGTGACACCAACTCCAGCTATTAATGGGAAACGATTGCGCATTTATTACATGACACAAGTAGCGGTTCAACCGCCTACATTTGTGGTCTTCGTAAACGATGTTAACTTGCTTCATTTCTCATATCAACGTTTCTTGAAGAATCAATTACGGAAAACCTTTGACTTTACTGGTACACCAATCCATTTGATCCCTCGTCAACGAAAATAAGCTGTTTTTTCAAAAATCCGCTAATATGATTAACTAATTTGCTCAGAATGCTGTTTTTTAGCGAAATTCCTTGCTATCACTAGGTTTGTGTGATAAATTAAAAAATGAAATGGTGATCAAATCATTGTTTCGTCATTTTTGACCACTCAAAAATGGTTTCGGTAATTAATTACTGATTATCTGTGATGAGCAGGAGGTGAAAAACATGGCAAACAAAGCACAATTGATCGAAAACGTTGCATCAAAGACTGGTTTAACTAAGAAAGATGCAACTGCTGCAGTAGACGCAGTATTTGGTTCAATCCAAGACACTTTGAAACAAGGTGACAAAGTTCAACTAATCGGCTTTGGTACATTCGAAGTACGTGAACGTGCAGCTCGTAAGGGCCGTAACCCACAAACTGGTGCAGAAATTAAGATTCCTGCAAGCAAAGTACCTGCATTCAAGCCAGGTAAAGCATTAAAGGATTCTGTTAAATAAGAATTCAATTTATAGGCTGGGATTTTTCCCAGTCTTTTTTTATTGGCAATTAATCCGAATATGTTAAAATGGAACAATCGAAAAAGGGTGGTTAAATGACGAATTCAGAACAAATGCTTACAGCATTAGAAGATAATAATTTAGAACAAGCACAGACTTACTTCCAACAAGCCTTAGTTGCTGATGAACCCGATACGCTCTACAGCTTAGCTGAAGAGTTATATGCGATGGGTTTTTTGGAACAAGCAACGACAATTTACCAACAATTGTTGGCCCAATTTCCTGAAGAAGATCAAATCAGAACAACACTGGCAGATATTGCGGTCAGCAATGACCAATACGACGACGCCTTGAACTTGTTGGCAGATATTACGCCAGAATCCAATGCGTACGCCGAAAGTCTGCTGACGGCAGCTGATGTCTATCAAACAATGGGCTTACCAGAAGTTAGTGAACAAAAATTATTGACGGCGTTGCGCTTATATCCAGATGAACCCGTCATGCAATTCGCATTAGCTGAATTGTACTTTGAAATGGGTGAATATGTGAAGGCCGCCAATTACTATGAGACGCTCATCGACCAAGACGTTGTTGAACTGGGACAGGTGAATATTCAAAAGCGGTTGGCAACTAGTTATGCCAGCAGTGGGGCTTTTGAAGAAGCTTTGCAGATTTACGAAGGGTTGACGCCAGAATTTCTAACAGAAGACGATCAATTCCAGATGGGCTTTTTGTACTTACAAATTAAGGATTATCAAAAAGCAATTGAAATCTTAACCAAGTTACAGACGACTGATCCACAATATACGTCACTATATACTTACTTGGCAGCAGCTCAAGAGGCTCAGAATCAATTAGAAGACGCCTTAACGACCGTTCAGACCGGAATTGGGTACGATGCCTACAACGAGGTCCTCTATCAAAAGGGGAGCGATCTAGCGCTTCAATTAGGTAATAACGAGGTTGCTGAACAGATGCTAAACGAGGCTCTCAAGATTGATCCTGATAATATGGGCGAAATTAGTGCCTTGAGCCAAGTTTATCGCCGTCAAGGCCGCCATGCCGAAAACATTGCTTTCTTACAAGATGCGATTGAAAATCATAAACCAACGGCTGATTTATATTGGTCATTGGCGCAATCACAGATGGCGGTGGATGATGTTGACCAAGCGCGCGAAAATTATCTGTTAGCTTATCCTGACTTGAAAGATAACTCGGACTTCCTACACGATTTAATTTTATTCTTCCAAGAAATGGCGCAGGTCCCAGAAATGTTAGCGGCCCTCAAACAATATTTGAAGCTCGTGCCAAACGATTTAGAGATGCAAACGCTCTATGATGATTACCAAGCCATGCAGTAGTACTAAAAAAGCCCTGACTATTAAGTTAGTCGGGGCTTTTTTACCTTTAGTTGGTCAGTGATGGAGAAGAAGCGGTTTGATTCAAAATATCCTGCGCCCACGCGCACCATTCTAATTCTGTTGCGCAGACCATTAAGCGCCGTTTCAAAATCAGGTAACGACCTAAGTTTTTTTGCTTTTCGGTGGGATCGGTTATGAGGTTGTATTCTTGCATCTTATGTTGGTATTGTTTTTGAATTTTTTGGTAATGATGGCGGCGATCTTGGAGTAAGTCAGCTGCTTGTTCTTGATTGAACAGTGAAATAACGTAAACTTTTGCTAAAAACTCGTCACGTTGTGTGGGTAAATTCGTTTCTTCTTGAAACCAGTCAGTAACGACGAGTTGGCCGGCTTCTGTTAAATGATAAATCTTCTTTTGTTTATGAACGGGATCAATTTTAACCGTGACATAGCCTTGTTCGTGCAGTTTATTTAATGCCGTGTAGATTTGACTGTGGTGTGCTTCCCAAAATAAATTAATGTACTGCTTTAATTCGTAGCCGCTACACGGTTTGCGAACTAACATACATAATAAAATATAGCTAAGCGTACTCATATTATTTCACCCTTTAATCGATTAATTATTGCTCAGTATACCATATTTAGAGTCAACAAACATGTCACTATATTATGTCAAATTTTAATGTAAAAATTGATATGTTTTGCAATCTAATGTAGTTTATATAAAGAGAAAGAGAGTGATATGTTGCTGGAGAATCAAAATAAAGGGCTACGCTTGGCGTATGCCGTTGCATTTACGTGTATGGTTCATTTATGGGGATTGGTTTAGTTGATCCCATTTTAAAAACGATTGCGGTTAAATTAAATGCCACACCAGCGCAAACGACCTTACTATTTACGAGTTATATGTTGGTCACAGGGATTATTATGCTATTTACAGGGTTTATTTCCACTAGAATTGGTGCGAAAAAAACGATTAGTATTGGTTTGATCATTATTGTTTTATTTGCGGCGTTAGCTGGTCGTTCACAGACCATTACGCAATTAATTTCGCTACGGGCCGGTTGGGGCTTTGGGAACGCCTTGTTCCTATCAACCGCTTTGACTGCGATTGTCAGTGTGATGCCTGAAAAAACGGAACAAGCGATTATGTTATACGAAGGATCTTTAGGAATTGGGATGGCCGTTGGACCACTTGTGGGTGGCGTCTTAGGGAGTCTTTCATGGCGTTTTCCGTTTTATGGTGTCGCCATTTTGATGTTTATTGCGGCGTTGATCATCATGGTTTCATTAGAACCGATTGCTAAACCTGCTAAAAGGGCGCCTTTTTTTGCAGGGGCTGTCGCGTTAAAAAATCATCGTTTACGTTCAATCGGGATTATTGCATTATTGTATAATTTCGGGTTTTTCACGATTTTAGCGTATGCACCATTCTTATTAGTTGGGTTAACTGAATTGCAAGTTGGTTTTGTCTTTTTCGGGTGGGGCGTGATGTTAGCCATTGCATCGGTTTTCATTGCACCACGGATGGAACAAAAAACGAATACCCTTGTGACGTTGTTGTTTGGGTTAAGCTTTTTCTTGATCTGCTTAATGGTGATCGGTATTTATGCAGATCAACCAGCCTTAGTGGCCTTTGGCGTCATCATTGCTGGTTTCTTCCAAGGCTTGGTGAATACGTTGTTAACGACGGTTGCGATGGAAAATGATTCGATTGAACGCAGTGTTGCATCATCGGCGTATAGCTTTATTCGCTTTACTGGCGGGGCAATCGCACCATTTGTTGCTGGTAAAATCGCTGAGAAATGGTCAGCGCATTGGACTTTTTATTTTGCGAGCTTAATGATTTTAATTGGGATTTTCTTTGTTCTGCGCAATCAAAAATATTTTGTGACGGTTGAAGAAGTTGAAAAAGAAATTGAGTTAACTGAGGGACAGGAATTATCATAAAGACACTTAAAAACGCCAGCGATTAATCGCTGGCGTTTTTATTGATTAGTCGTACGTAAAGCCTTCCCCGAGTGCTTCGTGCACATCAATAATGGAAACGAATGCGTGCGGGTCATGTTGGTTAATCAACCGTTTAAGATAGGCGATTTCACTTGGACTGACGACACAGTACAGCATTGGTCGGTCTTGATGGGCATAAGCGCCTGTGGCCTGTAGAAACGTCACGCCGCGTTCCATATCGGCCAGAATGTCATCGGCAATTGCTTGCGCGTGGTCACTGATTACGAGTAGCCCTTTGGCGGCGTAAGCACCCTCGAGTGTGAAGTTCACAATCCGGGAGAAGACGTAAGACGCAATTAAGGTATACATCATATGTTCGATATCGAGGTAACTGAGTGAGAGTGTTAAGACTACGACGTCAAAAAGAAGGAGGGAGCGGCCCATTGGCATCCCTTTTTCTTTTTCGATAATGCGGGCAATGACGTCGGTGCCACCAGTTGTGCCACCGAAGCGGTAGATAATCCCACTGCCGAAGCCACCACATAAACCGGCTAGAATAGCGGCGATTAAAATATCGTGGTTTAAATCAATTGTGATGGGGACACGTTGCCAAATCCATAGAAAAACGGACATCATCGCCGTTCCGTAAATCGTGTAGGCGAGTGCGCGTTTACCGAGGTAACGATAGCCTAGAATAATTAGCGGGATATTTAACAAAGCCGTTGAATACGCCGGGTCGATATGCAACCAATACCGTAAAATCAAGGTAATCCCGGTTAAGCCACCTTCAGCCAGGTGATTTTGAATGTTGATGGTCACTAGCCCAAACGCGTAGATCGCACAGCCCAGCGCAATCACCGCTAAATCACGACTAGTCGTTTGCCAAGTATGTTGTTTCGTCATGTCAACGCCCCCTTTACATAACTCAAATATAGCACGGAATGGGGGTTAAAAACAGTTGGAACCACTTTGGTGGCTGAAGTGGGGTCCTTGATTGTGGTATGATAAATAGCATCAGAAACAGTTAATTGTTAGATAAGAGGGATAGCCATGAAAGTAACCACCTTTGCGCCGGAATTTGAAGCGGCCCTACCAATCTTAAAACAAATTGAAGCGGCGGGTTTTGAAGCCTATTTCGTCGGCGGCAGTGTCCGCGATTATTTATTAGGCTTGCCGATTCACGACGTTGATATCGCAACGTCGGCGTATCCAGCAGAAGTGAAGCAAATTTTTAAACGAACGGTCGATACCGGAATCCAGCACGGGACTGTGATGATTCTTGATCATGGGACTGGCTATGAAGTGACCACTTTTAGAACGGAAAGTGGCTATCAAGATTTTAGACGGCCTGATTCAGTGACGTTTGTGCGGTCGTTAGCCGAAGATTTACAACGGCGGGATTTCACGATTAATGCGCTTGCGATGCGCGCTGATGGTGAAATTATTGATTTATTCGATGGCCTGACCGATCTAAAAGCGCAACAAATCAGAGCGGTGGGCAAAGCCGACGAACGTTTCCACGAAGATGCACTCCGTATGATGCGTGCCGTCCGTTTTGAAAGTCAACTCGGCTTTGCAGTTACACCAGAAACACAAACTGCGATTGCCAAACATGCTGAACTATTAACGAAAATTGCGGTGGAACGCATTCATGTCGAATTTGTGAAGTTGCTACAAGGGATTCAGCGGCAAAATGGGTTACAAACCTTTTTAAAAACCGGGTTGTATCAATATTGTCCAGCGTTCGCGACTGAAGCAGCGGGACTGACCAAATTAGCGGCATTACCAGCGCAACAGATTCATGATGAAGATACGGCTTGGCTACTAGTCAATGCATTATTGGGTAAAACCCCCGCCGCCGCCGGCAAATTATTGAAACGCTGGAAGAGTGCTAACGATGTGATCGATGCGGTTAAAGCAGGTTTGGGATTATTGCCAGCCATTCTAGACCAATCAGCCGATCAGTGGGCCCTTTATCAAGCGGGGCAACATGTATTAGACATCACGTTAATTGTTGCCCAATTAATGACCAACGAATCAGTCGCAGTTGATCAGTGGCAAGCAAAGTATGCGGCACTGCAAATCAAGCAAAAGGCGGAACTCGCCATCAATGGACAAGTCTTAATGCAAAATGGGTATCAACCTGGTCCGCAACTAGGAAAAATGTTGGCGCAACTCGAAAAAGCCGTGGTGTTAGATCAATTACCAAACGATCAAGCCCAATTATTGCAATCGGCTGCACAAAACTAAGCCATTCCCTCAGAAGGTGTGTTAAAATAACCATGTAAGCACATTCAGAAAGGGTGACAATTGATGACACAACATGTTTTTAAGGAATTGAAATTTTATTTTAGAAATGGTGACGCTTGGACCGTCAGCCACAAAGAATTAAATGATATTTGGATTAGCCGTGTTACCACCAGTTATGGTCGCATTAATGGTGGCCCAATGCAAGAGATTCACCCTTGCAAGAGTTTCAAAGCCGAAATCTTACCTGAAGCGGATCATGTGAAGTCCGAAGACATCAACACCGGTTCTCTTGAAATGGGGATGTTCGGTCGTGCAACGAAGTATCAAGACATCGAAAAACTCGATTTAATCTTTGAAGATGATCAAGATCGCGCACCAATGCAAATTTATTTCCCATTCAAGAATAAAGATAATAGTGGCTTAGATAATATTTATCAAAGTAGCCAAATCTCACAAAAAAATGGTCGGTTGTACATTGTGATTGATGCAGAACACACAATTGCAGATATGTACCCTGAAATTTAAACGTTAGCTCCTGACAATATTGATCGTTGTCAGGGGCTTTTTTATTTGTTTACAGTTTACGACATTCTTTTTGTCATTTTGATTGTCAGTCGTCTGATTATTCGCTATGATTGATGGTAACGAAAGTAAAAAGGTGACTATATTGCAAACATTGACAGCAACGCATTTAACGAAGACTTACGGCGAAAAAACGCTTTTTGAAGACATTTCATTTTTAATCCGTGAAGGGGACCGCATTGGTTTAGTCGGCATTAATGGGACCGGGAAAACGACGTTACTCAACGCGATTACCGGCACGGATTCATACGATAGCGGGCAGGTTGAAACGCCTAACCAATACGCGATGAGTTATTTAGCCCAGAAACCAAGCTTTGATACGAACTTAAGTATTATGGCGGCGATTTTTGCCGGCGATAATCCGGTTTTCAAGACGATTCAAAACTATGAACGCGTCTTGGCGGCATATACGCAAGATCCCACTAATCCGAAGTTACAGACGCAATACGAACAAGCTGATGCGCAAATGACGCAACAAGATGCTTGGACGGTTGATACGGATATCAAGACGATTTTGACGCAATTACATCTAACGGATTTGGATCAACCGATTAATACATTATCTGGGGGCCAACAAAAACGGGTTGGGTTGGCACAAGCCTTAATTGAAAGCCCAGACTTATTGATTTTGGACGAACCAACGAACCACTTGGATTTTGATTCCATTGAATGGCTTGAAAAACGCTTAGCACAATATCAAGGCGCGCTTTTAATTGTCACGCATGATCGCTACTTCTTGGATCGTGTTGCGAACCAAATTTTTGAACTCGACGGTGGTCAACTCTATTCATATAACGGTAACTATGAACAATTTTTAACCCAAAAAGCTGATCGCTTGGAACGTGAACAACAAGCTGCCCATAAGCAACAACAACTCTACAAGCAAGAATTAACGTGGATGCGCGCGGGTGCTAAGGCACGAACAACCAAGCAACAAGCGCGGATTAATCGCTTCAATGACTTAAAGGCGAATTTAACCACTGGACCAGACGATTCGGAAGTCGATATTCAGATGGGGCAATCGCGGTTAGGTAAAAAAGTACTCGAATTAAAGAACGCCAGTTTAAAACTCGGCGATCGTCAGATTTTGGATGACTTTAGTATTCTAGTTCAAGCGAATGATCGGATTGGGATTAGTGGCGTCAACGGGGCCGGTAAATCATCACTGTTAAACGTGTTGGCTGAACGCCTCCCACTTGATAGTGGCGAGTTAATTGTCGGCGAAACCGTCAACCTCGGCTACTATACGCAACAAAATGAAGACTTAGATCCTAACAAACGAGTGATTGCATACTTGCAAGAAGCCGGCGAAGAAGTCATTGGTAAAAATGGGGACCGAATCAGTGTCACACAATTGTTAGAACAATTCCTATTCAGCCGTCAAATGCACGGCACATTGATTGGCAAACTTTCTGGTGGTGAAAAACGCCGCTTGTACTTGTTGAAAATTTTGATGCAACAACCAAACGTCTTATTACTGGATGAACCAACTAACGATTTAGATATTGGCACGTTGACGATTCTGGAAAATTACTTGGAAAACTTTAACGGGACTGTGATCACAGTTTCGCATGACCGTTACTTCCTCGATCAAGTTGCCGACAAACTCTTGATTTTTGAAGGGGCCGGCAAGATTAGCACCGAAGTTGGCCTGTTCAGCGATTACTTGGCAAAACAAAAAGCAACACCAACTAAGTCAGCGCCTAAAGCAGCGACAGCATCGGTTGAAGAAGCACCAGTTGCAAAGACCAAGCAGAAATTAACATACGCCGAACAAAAGGAATACGAACACATCGAAGCCGACATGGAACAATTGGACGAACAGATTGAAACCATCAAAGCAGAAATGAACGCAAACGGCGCGGACTATGGTAAATTAGCAGAGTGGCAGGCCCAAATGGATCAACTTAACCAACAACTAGACGAAAAAATGACCCGCTGGGAATACTTAAGTGAATACGCAAACTAAATGAGTGCGTTCAAACCGGGTATATTCCGAGCACTAGCCTAACAAGGCGAATGATTGCTGAAAGCAATCGTTTGACTTGTGTAGCTAAACGCAAGAACATGGTTTTAAAAGCACGTTAAAAAACTGAGTGCGTTTGAAACGGTTTGACGCTGAGCATTAACTTAATTTGGCGAATTAGCGATGTAATCGCTGATTTGACAAATGTCGTTAAGCGCAAGCGCCAGTTTCAAAAAGCACGTTAAAAGAAGTGCGTTCAAGCTTGTTCAACTTTTAAGCATTAGCTTAGTGTGACGAATAAGCGACAAAGTCGATTATTTGGCATACGTCGCTAAGTGCAGAAAGTTAGCTTGAAAAGCACGTTAAAGAAAGGAATCCACATCATGTCTGAGCAAACCTACTTAGATTTAGCACGTACCATTTTAGAAACGGGTCATTATAAAGAAGATCGTACCAACACTGGCACCTATAGTCTGTTTGGCTATCAAATGCGCTTTGATTTAAACGAAGGGTTTCCTTTATTAACCACCAAAAAAGTGCCATTCGGGTTAATTAAAAGTGAGTTATTGTGGTTTTTAAAAGGTGATTCCAATATTCGTTACTTACTACAACACAATAATCATATTTGGGATGAATGGGCGTTTGAACGTTACGTTCAAAGTGCCGATTACACAGGCCCGGATATGACAGATTTTGGTCATCGTGCCCAAACTGATGCGGCCTTCAATACTGTTTATCGCGACCAAATGCAACAGTTTAACGAACGGATTTTAGACGATGAAGCCTTTGCCAAACAATATGGTGAACTGGGCGATATCTATGGTAAACAATGGCGTGCTTGGCAAACCCGTTCTGGGGACACAATCGATCAGATTAAAAACGTGATTGAACAAATTAAAACCAATCCCGATTCACGGCGCTTAATTGTCTCAGCTTGGAATCCAGAAGACGTGCCAAGTATGGTGTTGCCGCCTTGTCATACGATGTTCCAGTTCTACGTTAATGACGGACGGTTATCGTGCCAATTGTATCAACGCAGCGGGGATGTTTTCCTTGGCGTACCATTTAACATTGCGAGCTACGCATTATTGACACATTTGATTGCGCATGAAACCGGCCTTGAAGTCGGTGAATTCATCCATACGTTGGGTGATGCCCATATTTACAGTAATCATATTGAACAGGTGAAGACACAGCTTGAACGCCCAATTCATGCCGCACCAAAATTGTGGCTCAATCCAGATAAAACAAGCATCTTTGATTTTGATGTCGCCGATATTAAACTTGAAAACTATGAAGCAGAACCCGCAATTAAAGCACCCGTTGCGGTTTAATGAGGAGGAGCGCCAATGTTAGCATTCTTATGGGCTGAAGATCAAAATGGGTTAATCGGTCAAAATGGTCACTTACCATGGTCATTACCCAACGATCTTGCCAATTTTAAACACGAAACGGTTCATGAAGTGGTGGTAATGGGCCGGAAAACGTATGATAGTTTACCCGTCCAACCCTTACCTGGACGCCAAAACATTGTGATTACGCGACAACCGGATTTAGCTGTGGCTGATGGGGTGTTTGTGATGCACACCAAAGCGGAACTGCTTAAATATGAGCAAGCCAACCCGATGAAAAAGATTTTTATCATTGGTGGTGCCGATATTTTTGCAATGTACGCCGATGATGTCGATTATCTGTACGTCACAAAAATTGCTGAATCGTTTGAAGGCAACGTTTATATGCCAAAATTAGCGATGGATCAGTTCGAATTGATCAGTCAAACACCTGGTGTGGTGGACGAACGTAATCGCTATGCGCATACGTTTGAAATCTATCAACGCCGTTAGAAAGATTCAATTAAGGGCGGTCGCAGCGATGTAACCGCCTTTTTGCTTGCTACAAAAGTGACAACTGGCTTTTTTTTAATCAGTAACTTTTGGTGAAAAAAGCGTGATTGTTTGATATACTGTCAATAGACATAATCATAGAAATCACGGGGTCGTTTATTGCCCAGATTTCAAGATAGAAAGCGTGGCTGAAGTAATAGTGGCTAATATTAAAATTGTAACGGATTCATCCATCCAACTCACTCCTGAAGAAATTAAAGAACATCATATTACGGTTATTCCGTTGACGATTATGATTGACAATACGGTGTATATCGATGGTGAAACCATTACCCGCGATCAATTTATGACTGAAATGGCAAGTGCGAGTGCCTTACCTAAGACGAGTCAACCCGCAATCGGGAATTTTGTCGAAACGTATGAACAGTTAGCGGCTGATGGCAGCCAGATTTTATCAATTCACATGCTACGAGCAATTAGTGGCACTGTTGATACAGCCCGCCAAGCCGGCGAGATGGCGAAAGCAGATGTAACAGTTGTCGATAGCGACTTTACCGACCGTGCAATGGCATTCCAAGTGTTAAAAGCGGCAGAAGTCATTGAAAACGGCGGTAGCATGGATGATGCTTTAGCAGCCATTCAAAACGTACACGATCATACGAAGTTATACATGGGTGTGACTGATCTAACCAACCTCGTTAAGGGGGGCCGGTTGAGTCATGCGGCTGGTGTGATTTCAAGTTTATTAAATATCAAGGTGATCCTTGAAGTGGCTGATAGCGAATTAAAAGTGTTACGCAAAGGCCGGGGGATGAAGACCATTACGAAATTCATCGATGAAATGGAAGCTGATATGCGCGACTTAAAGATTCGGGCAATCGGGATTTCACATGCGGATGGGCTAGAATTGAGCGAAAAAATTAAAGCACAATTGCAAGTAGTATTCCCAAACATCGAAATTCTTGTCCGGACAACTGATCCAGTGATTGCAACGCATGCGGGTGCAGGCGCATTTGCCGTTATGTACTACACAGAGGATTAACAAGATTACAATTAATGCATTAACACACTAAGGCTGGTTGACATTTAATTGTCCCAGCCTTAACTATTATCTAGAAATAACCGAGGTGTCACGTTTGAAGAAAGCACGACAGATTTTAATTGATTTAGGCTTATTTGCTGGTGCGATTTTAGTGGTCTTTATTATCTGGCAACTATTAACGCCACGGCCCAACCAAGCGCCTAAGACGGTAACATCAACGTCTTCAGCGGATAAAGTGATCAAATCAAAACCAAAAAAGACGTTGCAGTTGGTTGCGATTGGCGATTCATTGACGCATGGTGTTGGTGATGAGACCAACAAAGAAGGCTATGTGTCATTAGTTGCCAATCAGATTCAGCAAGCAACCAAGCATCCCGTCAAGACCGCCAATTTCGGTGTGACGGGCGATACCAGTGTACAGATTACTAAACGCGTGCAGAAACAAAAGCCGCTACAGCAGCAATTGGCAAAAGCTGATATTGTGACGCTAACTGTTGGGGGCAACGACCTAATGGCAGTTTTACAGAATAATTTTTTTGAGCTGAATCAACGTCGGATTACGACTGGTCAGCAAAAATATCAAGCGAATTTAACCACGCTGATGATGCAAATTAGAAAATATAATCCTGATGCCCCAATTTTCATCATGGGGGTCTACAATCCGTTTTATGTCTATTTCCCTGAAATCACTGGGATGTCAAAGGCGGTTGCTGAGTGGAATCAGACCGCCAAAACGGTTGCTAATGATTTCAAAGATACGTATTATGTCAATAGTGATCGGATGTTGACACGGGGCGATGGGCATTTTGTCAAACAGACTAAATCGCTCGCTAAAATGGATAGTGCACAGTTGCAAAAAACATTAGCGGCTAACGAGCATTTGAACCCCTATATCAGTCCAGATGATCATTTCCATCCCAATCATAAAGGTTATCAATGGGTCACAAAGGCCTTTTGGCAAGTGATGAAAGCACACAAGCAAACGTGGGATTAGAGAAAGGATAGGTTATGACAACCAGACAAGCACATCAAGCAGCACAGAAAACAACAACTAAACGGACCATCAATTATTGGAAATACAGTTTCATCGTCTTATTAGCAGTCGTGATCGGGACAGTTGGTCTTGTCGGCTACAACGTGACAGCCCCTAAGACTGAAATGATTAAAACTGAGAAAATCATCAAAGCTGATAGCACTTTTGAAATTCAGATGCATAAGAGACAAATCAATAGTTTAGTCACCTATTATTTACAAAACTACTTGGAAGATTCAAAGATTAAATACCAACTCACCCTGGATCAGCAGGCGATTTTATCTGGTCAATTCAAGTTCTTAGGGTTTCCGGTCGAATTCAACCTCTTTTTTGAACCGTACGTTTTAGAAAATGGCGACGTACAATTACGCGCCAAACAATTAGCAGTCGGACAATTGAAGGTGCCCATGTCGTTTGTCTTTAATTACATCAAGCGTCAATACAAATTCCCCAAATGGGTTATTTTGGATGCACACAAGAGCCGGATTACATTACGCCTAAATGAGTTCAAGCTCGAAAACGGGATGCAAGTAACTGCTAAACATATCGATTTGAAGAATGATAAGATTGATTTAAACGTCTATATCCCGCTAAAAAATAAGAAATAAGGTGTTCAGATGAAGCAGAGTTTTTATCGTTACCTCATGACCCAACGTGATCCGAATAATTATGAACCAGTTCCCCAATTTGCCAACAATGCCTTTTTTGACCAATCTTTCCCTAAACAAAGCGGCGATTATGAAACATTAACGCGCTATTTGGAACTTAATGGCAGCTACCTCCCGAGTATGACGATTTTTGATGAGGCGTATGAAGCCTATCAGGAAAGCGAACAAGCCTAATGACTTCCCCGAAGCAGAAATTGTGGCGGGGATGGGCCATTACCGGCTATTGGCTTCTCGCATTTTTACTGGCTGGGACGGTAGCGATTGTGTTACGGTCGTTCATTCTGGTCCCCGCATCGGTGTCAGGGCAATCGATGGCCCCGACGCTTGAGTCAGCGGACCAACTCTTATTACGCACTAGTGGGCCCATCAAGCGCTTTGATGTTGTTGTCTTCACCCGAGCTGATCAAACAACTTATGTGAAACGGGTGATTGGTCTGCCAGGTGAAACCGTTGCATACCGCAATGACCAGCTGTACATCAATGGACGGCATGTCGACGAACCATTCTTGAATCAGGCCAAAAAGAAACCAGGGATTTTAACATCAGATTTTGAATTAAAAACCTTAATCGGCGAAAAGCAGATTCCAAAAGATGAGTACTTTGTATTGGGTGACAATCGCCAGATTAGCAAAGATAGCCGTTTGTTTGGTACGATCCACCGCGATACAATATTAGGCCGAGCAGTGGCGGTCTACTGGCCGATTAAAGATATACAATCTTTAAAATAATAATTAAAAGCTGACATACTCTAGAGTGTGTCAGCTTTTTTGATTATCGAGTGCTAATGATCGTATGAAATGTACTGAATATGATGCTTAACTGAAAAAATGATACGCTTAATTGGTGGATGTTGTAGTCCGGAATTAAATTTAACCCGTCAGCCAGACATCAGGTATGATAGAATTAAGAATAATACAATCAGTGACAAATATTAAGAATGATGTATATCGCTTAACTAGCAATAAAGGAGTTATTATGACAATTCAATGGTATCCAGGCCATATGGCAAAGGCCCAAAAACAAATTAAAGAACGGCTCAAAGCAGTCGATTTGATTCTCGAAATCGTGGATGCACGGGTTCCAGAATCTTCCATTAATCCGATGATTGCAGAACTTGGTCAAAACAAACCGACGCTCTTGATTATGAACAAAGCGGATATAGCAGATGCCAAACGCACACAACAATGGATTGAAACATTTAAAAAACGGGGGATTACAGCAATCGCGCTTGATGCGCAACATAAATCAAAATTACCGCAAATCGAAAAAGTAGCACAAGAAATTTTGGCAGACAAACTTGCTAAAAAACGGGCAAAAGGGATTCTTAATCCGGTGATCCGTGCAATGTGTGTTGGGGTTCCTAACGTTGGTAAATCAACGATTTTGAATCGCTTGGTGCAAAAAAACATTGCGGTAACAGGTAATCGACCCGGTGTAACCAAGAATCAACAATGGTTAAAAGCGGGCCAATCACTCGAATTGTTAGATACACCAGGGGTTTTATGGCCTAAATTCGAAGATCCAGCTGTCGGCAATAAGTTGGCCTTAACTGGTGCGATTTCGGATGCAATTTATCACCCGGATGATGTTGTGGTGTATGCCCTCGATTATTTCAAGGATTTCTATCCGCAACAATTGGTAAAAGAATACCATGTGACGCCGGCTGAACTTGAAATGCCAGCGCCTGATTTAATCATGGCATTGACCAAACGACTAGGTTTTAAAGAAGACTACGATCGCTTCTGTATGAAATTCATCACGGACGCGCGTAAGGGTAAGTTAGGGCGCTTTACACTCGATATCGTTCCTGTGGAGGCGCACTAATGACCAAACCAGAATCAATTGCTGCCATTAAGGCACGCTTATTAGACGACATTTCAGAGGAAGAAGTGGCGCTCTTACGCAGTGATGCGCGTGCTGGCGTGCAGAAGTTACTCGTTCAATATGACAAGCGGATGGCTAAGTTAGCGGCGCAAAAAGCGGCGTTTATCGAACGACGCCAGCTAGAAGAAAGTTTATGGCCAGATTATCCCTTGATTGCTGGAATTGATGAAGTTGGGCGCGGCCCATTAGCGGGTCCAGTTGTGACAGCGGCCGTCATTTTGCCACATGATTTTGACCTATGGCAAGTCAACGACTCTAAACAGCTTTCGTTTAAGGTGAAACAAGAACTGTATCGCGGTATCATGGCACAAGCCATCAGTGTCAGCATTGGGATTGCCGATGCACCACGGATCGACCAAGAGAATATCTATCACGCTACGGAACTGGCGATGGGCGAAGCTGTCGCTGGTTTAGCAGAACACCCCGATTACCTATTGGTGGACGCAATGACCGTGCCGACAGACATCCCACAAGAAAAATTGATTAAGGGGGATGCGCGCAGTATTAGTATCGCCTCAGCCAGTATTGTGGCTAAAGTGATTCGGGATCAATTGATGATTAATTATGATCAACAGTATCCGGGTTACGATCTTGCTAATAATATGGGTTACGGGACAGCGAAACATCTCGCTGGTTTAGCTGAATTCGGTGTTACGCCAATTCACCGCCGCAGTTTTTCGCCCGTTAAAGACGCCCTATAGAAAATAAAACAGCTCCTTTACGAAGATAAACGTAAAGGAGCTGTTTTTTTGTGTTGACTAAAAAGCAATTATTATTGAAAGTACACCTGGCAGATGGGTTTGGCCCCATCAGTGAATTACGCTTAGCCGCATGGTTAGTAACGAGTCACAATTGGGCTTTATCGGCATTGGAGATTGCGCAGATTGCGTGTTTACCGGAGCGATATTGGCTGACCTTTCAGACTAGTTTTGACAGTCTAGCTCTGCAACAGAAGTGTGCCACGCATGAACGTTATGTTCAGTATCTGACGATTCTAGAAGCAGATTATCCGCAACGGTTGTTAGAAACCCATTGTCCGCCAACAGTTTTATTTTATCGCGGCGATTTAAGTGTTTTGAAACAGCCATGTGTTGCGGTGGTTGGTGCGCGGCAAGCCACGGAGTATACTAAGCAAGCCCTGCAGCATTTATTGGGATTACCACAAACAACGACGATTATCAGTGGTTTAGCTCAAGGGGCGGATGCGATGGCGCATGAAGTTGCACTCCAAAAAGGGTTACGACCGATTGGCGTGATTGGAACGGGCTTGAATTGTTATTACCCACCACAAAACGAACACTTGCAACAGGCGGTCGCTGAAAAAGGGTTATTGATATCAGAATACGGTTTGGACGTAACGGCTAAGAAGCACCACTTCCCAGCCCGAAATCGGATTATTGCCGGACTTTGTCATAGTTTAGTGGTCACAGAAGCCCGCCAAAAAAGTGGTAGCTTAATCACCGCTAATTTAGCATTACAAGCCAATCGTAACGTATATGCCTTACCGGGCCAGGTTAATCATTCATTATCGGCAGGCTGTAATCAACTGATTTTAGCCGGTGCAACGCCGCTTTTAAATCAACAATTGTTATTGGACGAGTTGCATTATTTTGATTGAGGGTTAATTGTTGACAATTCTGCGGCATGTTGTTAATATTAAAGTCACAAGTTACTTATAAAGTAACAAATGGAATTCAAAGGGGATTTTTAATATGAAATATGCAATTACAGCAGTGACAGGTCGTTTTGGGCAAGTCGCAATGAAGACGTTGGCTGACTTAGTGCCAGCAGAACAAATCATTGGATTAGCACGGAATACTGAAAAAGCCACTAAAATGGTCCCAGCTGGTGTGACCGTTCGTCCCGGTGACTATAACGATGTTGCCACATTAACGGAATCACTCAAAGGCGTTGACCGGTTATTATTCATCTCCTCACAACCTGGTGGCGATGTGCCCCGTGCGCAACAACATTTAAACGTGATTGAAGCTGCTAAAAAGGCTGGCGTTAAGTGGATTGCTTATACGAGTTTCCCACACGCTGATCAAGCAACAGGTGCTTTAGCAAGTGATCACATTCAAACTGAAAAAGCATTGGCAGCATCAGGCATTGATCATACATTCTTACGCAATAACTGGTATCTTGAAAACGAAATGGATAGCATTAAAGGCGCATTAGCAGGTCAACCATTTGTTTATGGCGCTGGTGAAGGGCATGTTGGTTGGGCACTCGAACACGACTATGCTGAAGCTGCGGCTAAGGTATTAGTCAACGATCAACCAAAAGCGATTTATGAATTTGCCGGTGCGCCAGCCACTTATGCGGATTTAGCTCAAGCGATTAGCGAGTTGACTAATCAAGAATTTAAGGTAGTATCATTAGATGCGGCTGATTATCGTCAAAGCCTCGAAGACAACGGCTTACCTGCTGAAGTCGCTGAAATTGTCACTGGTATTCAAACAATGATTCAAGATGGTGATTTAGATGAAACCACTTCTGATTTACCCGATGTCTTAGGCCGACCATTACCTTCATTAAAAGAAGCGTTACAGACGATTATTAAATAAGCCTGAATTGATTTCAAAAAGGCGGTTGAATCATGAAATATTCTCATAAACTTAGTGATGCCATTCATATTTTGGCCTATGTCGATATTTTTCAAGATGGTGATTTATCAAGCCAAGCGATTGCTGGGAGCATCGAGTCTAATCCTAGTTTAGTGCGGCGGCTAATGTCACTACTGGTGAAGGCGGATTTATTAGCGACTAAACCGGGGACGATTGCCCCTAAATTAGCGCGCCCAGCGGAACAGATTACAATGTTAGCTGTTTTTCAGGCGCTTGATACAGATCAACGGTTATTACACGTTGATGAAAAAACAAATCCAGATTGTTTAATTGGTAGCAACATTCAAGCAACCCTTGATGCGGCTTATGATCAGGTGCAAAAAGCTGCGGAAGCGGAGATGGCAACCATCACCCTTGATCAAATTATTGCGGGGATTCTTGAACGCGATGCACAAAAAAATAGTTTGTCAGTCTAAGTTTTTTATCTGGCGACTATATAATAGAAGAAATCGGGGTTCGACCAAGTGGTTGAACCCCGATTTTTGGTGTGATTTGTACGTTTGAAAACAATTTCTCTTTGGCATACTGCCAAACCTATGCTATGCTTTAAGCTGTTAATATCAAGCATACTATCAGTTGACAATCGTCAAGGTAGTGTTTTATGCTAATGAACGATTTGAACAAAGCGTTCTGTTGAAAGGGGTTTGTCCATGGCAGGCAAAAATTTAGTCATTGTAGAATCACCTGCAAAGGCCAAAACAATTGAAAAGTACCTTGGGCGCAACTATAAGGTTGTTGCAAGCAAGGGTCACATCCGCGATTTACCAAAGAGTCAAATGGGTGTTGATTTTGAAAATAATTATGAACCTAAATATATCTCGATTCGCGGTAAAGGCGAAACGATTAAAGAATTAAAAAAGCAAGCTAAAAAAGTTGATCATATCTATCTCGCAGCCGATCCGGATCGCGAAGGCGAAGCGATTGCATGGCATGTTTCCCATATTTTAAAACTCGATCCAACTGAAAAAAACCGGGTTGTCTTTAACGAAATTACCAAAGACACCGTTAAAAGTGCTTTTAAAAATCCACGTAGTATCGATATGAAACTCGTTGATGCACAACAAGCGCGACGCGTGCTTGATCGGATTGTCGGGTATTCAATCAGTCCATTACTCTGGCAAAAGGTTAAAAAAGGCTTGAGTGCTGGTCGGGTTCAATCCGTTGCGTTAAAACTCGTGATTGATCGTGAAAACGAGATTAAAGCCTTTGTTCCAGAAGAATACTGGTCATTGGATGCGGAATTTAAAAAGAGTCGCAGTAAGTTTAACGCCAGTTTCTACGGCGTGAAGGGTAAGAAATTACCCCTTGGCGATAATGATGCGGTTCAAGCGATTTTGAAACAAATCGATAAGACTAAGGATTTCACGATTGAAGATGTTAAGAAACGGGAACGCAAACGTTTTGCAGCCGCACCATTTACAACGAGTTCCTTGCAACAAGAAGCCAACCGTAAGTTGAACTTCAGAACGCGGAAAACAATGATGCAAGCCCAACAATTGTATGAAGGGATTAACCTTGGTGGCAAAGAAGGCACGGTCGGGTTAATCACTTATATGCGTACCGATTCAACCCGGATTTCTACCGGTGCTAAACATGAAGCGTCACAATTCATCCATGACAATTATGGTGAAGAATATGCGGCATTAAAGGCGCATAAGACGAAGAATCCTGAAGGTGCACAAGATGCCCATGAAGCGATTCGCCCAACGTCAGTGATGCGGACACCTAAGAGCTTGAAAGACGTTTTAACTAACGATCAATATAAAATCTATAACTTAATCTGGTCACGGTTTGTCGCCAGTCAGATGACACCAGCCATTTTTGATACGGTCGCAGTTAAGATTGCTCAAGGTGATGTCTTATTCAAGGCAAACGGCTCACAAATGAAGTTCCCAGGATTCACGAAACTCTATGTGTCATCACGTGATACTGAAGACTCTGCTAAGGATAATGTCTTACCAGAACTTGCAGTTGGGGATGCGGTGAAACTCGTTAGAACTGATCCAGTGCAACATTTTACGCAGCCACCAGCACGTTATTCTGAAGCCAATTTAGTTAAGGCTTTGGAAGAAAACGGTGTTGGTCGACCATCAACGTATTCACCAACGATCGAAACGATTCAACGGCGTTATTACGTGAAGTTAAACGCAAAACGCTTTGAACCAACTGAGTTAGGGGAAATCGTCAATGGTTTAATTGTCGAATTCTTCCCGGACATCGTTAACATCGACTTTACGGCCGATTTGGAACATCGTTTGGATGAAGTCGAAACGGGTAAAGAAGACTGGGTCAAGGTGATTGACAACTTCTTCAAACCGTTTGAAAAAGAAGTCGAAAAAGCGAGTGAACAAATCGAAAAAGTACAAATTAAAGATGAACCAGCTGGCTTTGACTGCGACATCTGTGGTGCCCCAATGGTTGTTAAAATGGGTCGTTATGGTAAATTCTTCGCTTGCAGTCGCTTCCCAGATTGTCGCAATACCAAGGCAATCGTGAAGGAAATCGGCGTCACCTGTCCCAAATGTGGTAAGGGGCAAGTCATCGAACGTAAATCGAAGAAGAATCGCTTATTCTACGGTTGTGATCGTTACCCAGATTGTGATTTTATCACATGGGATAAACCCGTCGGCAGAAACTGTCCGAAGTGTGAACACTACCTTGTTGAAAAGAAAATTAAAGGTGGCAAACAAGTAATTTGTCCAAACGGTGACTACGAAGAAACCGTCCAAAAATAATTAGAAAAATGGAGACTAGCAAATGAGCACAGAACCTTTTGTAAACGTGATTGGTGCCGGATTAGCCGGTTCAGAAGCAGCATGGCAAATTGCCCAACGCGGTGTGAATGTGCACCTCTATGAAATGCGTCCCGTTAAAATGACACCGGCGCACCATACAGAACAATTCGCAGAATTAGTGTGTACGAATTCGCTCCGTGCGAACCAAATTACCAATGCGGTTGGCTTAATTAAAGAAGAAATGCGTCACTTGGACTCATTAATCATCAGTGCGGCTGATCAAAATGCCGTTCCTGCTGGTGGCGCATTGGCCGTTGACCGCACACCGTTTTCACAAACGGTGACGGATCGCTTAGCCAATCATGAACGTGTCACAGTTCATCATGAAGAATTAACCGATTTTCCAGAAGGTCCTACGATTGTGGCCACTGGTCCATTAACGTCCGAAGGCTTAGCTGAAAAAATCAGTGCCTTAAACGGCAGTGATGGCTTGTATTTCTACGATGCTGCAGCGCCCATTTTGGATAAGAACAGTATCGATTTCGATAAAGTTTACCTCAAATCACGGTATGATAAGGGCGAAGCTGCTTACTTAAACTGTCCAATGACTGAAGAAGAATTCGAAAACTTCTACAAAGCCTTGATTAGCGCTGAAGTTGCAGAAATGCATGACTTTGAAGAAGAAAAGTTCTTTGATGGCTGTATGCCAATCGAAGTGATGGCCAAACGCGGGATTAAGACGATGTTATTCGGGCCTTTGAAACCCGTTGGATTGGAAGATCCGAATACTGGCAAACAACCATACGCCGTTGTGCAATTGCGCCAAGACAATGCGGCTGCTAGTTTGTACAACATTGTTGGTTTCCAAACACATTTGAAGTGGGGCGAACAAAAACGGGTTTTCCGCATGATTCCTGGTTTGGAAAATGCTGAATTTGTGCGGTATGGTGTGATGCATCGCAATACTTTCATGAAATCACCAGATGTTTTATTACCAACCTATCAATCAAAACAACGTGACGATCTATTCTTCGCTGGTCAAATGACTGGGGTTGAAGGCTACGTTGAAAGTGCCGCTTCTGGACTAGTGGCTGGGATTAACGCCGCTAAACTGGCGTTGGACCAAACACCGGCTGTTTTCCCAACGGATACGGCGATGGGATCAATGGCGCACTATATTACCCATACGAGTGCCAAACATTTCCAACCGATGAATGCGAACTTTGGGATTTTCGAACCTTTGAAACAACGGATTCGCGATAAAAAGGAACGGAACCAAGCACTTGCTGATCGCGCACTTGAAAGTATCGACCAATTTAAGACGACACTTTAATTAGAATCTTTTAAATCCCGCCAGGCTTGTGGTAAAGTAATACTAATCAAGCTTGGAGGGATTTTTTTGGCGTTAGAACAAGAATGGCTTAATCTTTTTTTACAGTACTTAGTGGTCGATCGGCATTACTCGCCAGAAACCCAAAAAGCTTATCAAGCTGATATTCAGATGTTCAGTGCTTTTTTAATCGCTAACGGCGGCTTAGCGTCGTTTAAACAGGTCACGCCACTGGACGTGCAGACTTACTTGAATGAAATGGATCAAAAAGAATATAGTCGTGAAACTGTCGCGCGGCGAATTTCGAGTTTGCGGTCGTTTTACCGGTATTTAGTGAAAAATGAGTTCGTGCAAACCGATCCTTTTGAAGCTGTTCAATTAAAAAAGCAACAGCATAAGCTGCCGCGGTTTTTTTACGAAAAGGAAATGGACGCGCTATTTGCTGCCATTGATGGGGATCAACCACTCGATCAACGGAATCGCGCCATCTTAGAATTACTGTATGCGACGGGGATGCGGGTGAGTGAGTGCGCGCAGTTGACGGTAGCACAAATTGATTTCGGCTTACGCGTCATTCTTGTTCATGGAAAGGGCAATAAAGATCGCTATGTACCATTCGGGCACCATGCTGAACGTGCCTTGCAAGCTTATTTAAAAGTTGGTCGTGTTCAATTGATGGCCAAAAAACAATTGGACCACGATGTCGTTTTTGTTAATCATCTCGGAGCGCCAATTACAAGTCGGGGAATTGAATACATTTTAGATCAGATTATCAAGAAAACAAGTTTAACGAGTGACATTCATCCGCATATGATTCGGCATACCTTTGCAACTCACTTATTGGATCACGGTGCTGATCTGCGAACGGTGCAGGAATTATTAGGCCACAGTAGTTTATCAACCACACAGATTTACACCCATGTCACCACAGCCCATTTACAAAAAGATTACCGCCAATTCTTTCCCCGCGCGTAAAACTCGGACTAAAGTTTGATTTTTTTCAACGAAAAATAGACTAATATTAGCACACAGTCTTAAAGACTGCTAAAATAGAAGTGCGTTCAAACCGGTTATGTTCTGAGAATTAGCCTAACAAGGCGAATGATTACTGGAAGCAATTGTTTGACTTGTGTAGCTAAACGCAAGAACATGGTTTGAAAAGCACGTTAAGAAAGAAGTGCGTCATCAACGGGTTGTTTTTGAGCATTTGCCTAATCAGGCGGATTACCGGCAACGCCGGTGATATGACAGATGTAGCAAAGCGTAGAAAGCAGTTGATGAAAGCACGTTAAGAAAAAAGTAAGTGCTTTCAAGCTTGTTCAACTTTTGAGCACTAGCACAGGGAAGCGAATTAGCGATAAAGTCGCTGATTTGATTCACAGCGCTAAGCGCAGAAAGTTAGTTTGAAAAGCACGTTAAGCCCCGCCCAATCCCCAAACAACGTTAGGAGTAATTCATATGACAACAATTTGTGCAGTTAAACATAATGGTAAAACAGCTATCGCCGGTGACGGTCAAGTCACCATGGGCGAAAAATTTGTGACGAAGGATTCTGCTAAAAAGGTCCGTCGAATTTATGGTAATCAAGTCGCAATCGGCTTTGCTGGTGGTGTTGCAGATGCCTTTACGCTACAAGAATGGTTTGAACAAAAATTAGAAAAGTATTCAGGCGACCTGCAACATGCTGCTGTTGCTTTAGCGCAAGACTGGCGTAAAGATCCAACGCTTCAAAAATTAGAAGCGATGTTGATTGCGGTCAATGCGACTGATATTTTATTAATTTCAGGGAATGGTGAAGTCATCACCCCTGATACGCTATCGGAATCAGGTGATCAAGTGATTGCCGTGGGTTCAGGCGGCAATTTCGCCCAAGCAGCAGCTACCGCATTATTACTTGAAGGAAAAGATGACTTATCCGTTGAAAAAATCGTCACAACCAGTGTTGATATTGCTGGTGGAATCGATGTTTACACCAACCACAACGTGATTGTCGAATCATTTTAGGAGGTCGCACAATGGACTTAATGAATAAAACACCCAAAACAATCGTTGCCGAACTTGATCAATTTGTCATTGGCCAAGATCAAGCTAAAAAAGCCGTTGCGGTTGCACTATACAACCGTTATCGCCGGATGCAACTCAGTGCAAAAATGCAACAAGAAATCACGCCTAAAAATCTATTAATGATCGGGCCAACTGGGGTCGGGAAAACAGAAATTGCCCGACGGTTAGCGAAAGTTGTCGATGCCCCATTTATCAAGGTTGAAGCCACTAAATTTACCGAAGTGGGGTATGTGGGACGTGACGTTGAATCAATGGTCCGCGACTTAGCTGATGTGGCTGTGCATATGGAAGAAACAGAACAATTTAAAAACGTTCGTGCTAAGGCTGCTCGTCAAGCAGACAAGCGCTTGGTTAAACTACTAGTACCGGGCATTAAAAAGGAACAACGTAAGAACAATAACAACATGAATGATTTAATGAACATGTTTAACGCGCTTCAAAAAGGGGAAACACCAGCTGGTTTCGGACAAACTGAACCAGAAGAAGTGACGGATGATATCCGTAACGAACGGTTATCTGTTAAAGAACAGTTAGATAAAGGCTTGTTAGATGACCGGGAAATCGAAATTCAAGTTGATGAACCGAAAAAAGTTGCCCCAATGAACGATATGATGGGCCAGATGGGAATTGATTTAAACGATACTCTGGGTTCAATTATGCCGAAGAAAAAAATTACGCGGACGGTAACGGTTAAAGAAGCGCGTGAAGTTTTCATTCAAGAAGAATCCGCTAAATTAGTCAACCATGCCGATATTTACCATGATGCGCTCCAACGTGCTGAAAATACCGGGATTATTTTTATCGATGAAATTGATAAAATTACGGCTGGTGGCAAAAAACAATCTGGTGAAGTCTCTCGTGAAGGGGTTCAACGTGATATTTTACCAATCGTTGAAGGCTCACAAGTCAATACGAAATACGGTGTTTTGAAGACCGACCATATCTTATTTATCGGTTCAGGGGCGTTTGCTGAATCAAAACCCAGCGATTTAATCGCTGAATTACAAGGACGGTTCCCAATCCGGGTTGAACTTGAAGATTTAACTGAAAAAGACTTCATCCGAATTTTAACGGAACCAAACAACGCACTTGTAAAACAATACATGGCGTTGATTGGCGCCGATGGGGTGCACGTCACCTTCACGATGGAAGCAATTGGCCGCATTGCTGCGATTGCCTTCCAAGTTAACCATGATACCGATAATATTGGTGCGCGTCGTTTGGCCACCATCTTAGAGAAGCTATTAGAGGATATTCTCTTTGAAGGTCCTGACATGCAGATGGGGGATATCACCATCACAGAACAATATGTCAACGATAAGATCGGTAATATTGCAGCCGATAAAGATTTAACCCGCTTTATTCTATAATTTTTAAAAGGTGGTATTTTAAGATGATCCAAATTGCAAACGAATTTTTAACGGTGACCCTCAGTCCAAAAGGCGCCGAATTACAAAGTATTAAGGGCGCCGTTTCGGGGCTTGAATATTTATGGCAAGCTGATCCCGATGTTTGGGGCCGGCACGCACCCGTTTTATTCCCATTCGTGGGGCGTTCAAAAGCAGACCAATATACGTATAATGGCCAAACCTATCCGATGGGTCAACACGGTTTTGCACGTGATCGCGAATTCAGTATCGAAGAACAATCGGACCACGCCGTGACTTTCTTGTTGAAAGCAGACGCTGACAGCCGGGCCGTGTATCCATTTGAATTTGAATTACGTGTGAGCTATCGTGTTCATGATATGCATTTGACGGTTGGCTATGACGTCCGCAATGTTGCGCCAAGCGGGCCAATGTACTTCTCAATTGGGGGTCATCCAGGATTTAAAGTCCCATTAACGGATGACACGCAATTTGAAGATTATTTCTTAGACTACCGCCCACAAAAATCACGGGTTAAGATCCCATTGCAAGGGGCCTTCATTAATTTGAACGACCGGACGTTAGCACCAACCGACGTCGCAACGGATATCAATCACCAATTATTTAAAAATGACGCCTTAATCTACGAATTAAAGGGTCAAGCCAATGAATTCAGTATTCGTTCTGAAAAAACGGACCACTCAGTGACCATGAAATTGGCTGGCGCCCCATTCATCGGTGTTTGGTCACCTTATCCAACAGAAGGCAACCTTGTGTGCCTTGAACCTTGGTGGGGGATTGCGGATACCGTTGACGCAAGCGGTGAACTTTCAGAAAAATTTGGTGTCAACGAACTGGCTGCAGGTGAAACGCTTAATGTAAGTTATGAAATTACTGTTCGTTAATGAATGATTAAAAAAACGCACTTACCAAGATGGTGAGTGCGTTTTTTTAGTAAACTGGCTGTAGGCGGGTAACGCATTCTAAACGCACTCTGCTAGTTTTTCCAGTAGTTCCATGCTAAGATATAAGTTATAAAATCATAGGTTAGGTAGGGTAAGTCATGACTGAAGAAAAGAAGTATTACGGCGCGGATGCCATCATCGATAGTTTAGTAAATCATGATGTTGAGTACGTGTTCGGGATTCCGGGTGCGAAGATTGATCGGGTTTTTGAACGACTAGAACATCCCGTTAATCCAAAGACGCCCAAATTAATTTTGACGCGCCATGAACAAAATGCAGCCTTCATGGCGGCTGGGATTGGTCGGATTACGGGCAAACCAGGCGTTGTAATGGCGACTTCAGGCCCTGGTGCCAGTAATTTAGCGACGGGGGTCGTGACAGCAACGGCAGAAGGTGATCCAGTCTTAGCCATTGCCGGTCAAGTGAAACGCGCTGATTTGTTGCGACTAACGCATCAAAGCATGCGTAATGCCGCTTTATTCGCACCAATCACAAAATTCAGTGCGGAAGTCCAAGAACCTGAGAATTTATCAGAAGTGATTGCTAACGCCTATCAAGAAGCTGAATCCGCTAAACAGGGCGCAACGTTTGTCAGCATCCCACAAGATGTCACGGACTCAGAAGTTCATTCTAAAGTGATTAAACCGCTAATGGCGCCTAAATTAGGGCCAGCCAGTCCCGTTGAAACGACGCTTTTGGCACAACGGATTAAAGAAGCAAAATTACCAGTACTTTTAGTTGGTATGCGCGCTTCTTCACCAGAAGTGACAGCAGCGATTCGCAATTTAGTGGCTGAAACCCACATTCCGGTCGTTGAAACGTTCCAAGCAGCCGGTGTCATTTCGCGTGATTTAGAGACTGATTTTTATGGGCGAGTTGGTTTATTCCGGAATCAACCAGGCGACCGCATTCTAAAACGCAGTGATCTTGTTATTGCAGTCGGCTATGATCCAATCGAATATGAACCGCGTAACTGGAACGCTGAAAGTGATGCGCACATTATGGTGATTGATGATATGTGCACTGAAATCGATCATAATTTCCAACCTGAAAAAGAATTGGTCGGCGATATTGCGCAGACCCTAGACTTTTTATTACCTTATATGAAGGGGTATCAACTAGCGGGCGATGTGCGTGATTATTTAGTTGAATTGCACGCAGAACTCAATCAACGTGACACGGCACCTGAAATGACGACCGATAATCCACTTAGTCATCCGTTGAACATTATTTCAGAACTGCAAGCACGGGTCACCGACGAAATGACCGTCACGGTCGATGTTGGTAGTCATTACATCTGGATGGCGCGGCATTTTAGAAGTTACGAACCACGGCACTTGCTCTTTAGTAACGGGATGCAGACCTTAGGTGTGGCATTGCCATGGGCGATCGGTGCTGCTCTAGTGCGGCCAAATACACAAATTGTGTCGGTTTCGGGAGATGGTGGCTTCTTATTCTCAGGTCAAGACTTAGAAACTGCGGTGCGTCTGAACTTAAACATCGTGCATATTATTTGGAATGACGGTTATTATGACATGGTAAAATTCCAAGAAGAAATGAAATATGGCGAATCAGCGGCCGTTAAGTTTGGTCCCGTTGATTTTGTCCAATATGCAGAGAGTTTTGGTGCAACCGGGTTACGGGTCGAAAAAGCCGCAGATCTTGGTAAAGTATTGGATCAAGCCTTTGCCATTGATGGTCCCGTCCTTGTAGATGTGCCCGTTGATTACAAAGATAATCAATTATTAGGCCAAGCATTATTACCTGACCAACTCGTTTAATTTGAGGAGGAAAATCAATGACAAATGATGTCAAACGCGTTTATCAACACGGAACGTTAGCCCTATTAATTCCGGGGCTCTTTACAGGGACAATGACCGTTGCTGAATTATTAACCCATGGGAATTTTGGAATCGGGACGGCGCACGGTTTAGCTGGCGAACTGGTCTTATTAGATGGCCATGCTTATACTGTGAATGGGGATGGCCAAGTGACTGAACTCGCACCTGATGCGACAGTTCCATTTGCGACAGTGCATTGGCAAGATTCATCATTACCTACACAAGCGGTTCATCAACGCACAAAGGCTGAGTTAGAAACGCAAATTCTAGCGCAAGCACCGTTAAAAAACTTGTTTTTTGCGGTTAAAATGACTGGGACTTTCAAAGTCATGCATACGCGGGCCGTCCAAACACAACAGGAACCTTATCCGAATTTGACTGCTGCAACCCGAGTGCAACCGGAGTTTGAACAAACAGACGTAACGGGCACGTTGATTGGGTATTATGCACCAGCGCTTTATCAAGGCGCAGCTGTTGCAGGCTATCACGTACACTTCTTAAACGATACGCACGACTTTGGCGGTCATATTCTAGACTATACCGTGGTCGATGCTCAAATGACGCTCCAACCGTTTGAAACGTTTGAACAGCACTTCCCAAGTGATAACGAAGCTTTTTTAAAGAGTGACTTTGACTTACAACAAGTCAATGCCGATATTGAAGAAGCAGAACACTAAACATTCAAAAAGCCCACGGATTTTTCCGTGGGCTTTTTTGTATTTTAAGCATGGTGGTTAATTGGACCGTACTTGTGGCCGACTTCAATCGGGTTAGCGATGGCGCGGTGAACAAATTGTTTAGCGGTCTTAATGGCAGCCTCAATTGTCTGTCCCTTAGCGATTTCAGCACAGATGCAAGCTGAAAGTGAATCGCCCGTCCCATTAATATGGGTGGTTTCAACGTAAGGTTCTGATAGCCAAAATTCTTGTCCATCGGCAAGGCAAACGTAGTCTGTAACGATTGATTGTCCGGCCTCGTGATGGCCTTTAATCATGACGTTTTTTGCGTCCATTGCCAATAGTGCTTGGCCAGCAGCTTGGAAATCAGCAGGTGTCTTCAGTTCAATACCAGTTAATTTTTGCGCTTCGTAGAAATTAGGCGTTAGGACAGTTGCAAGGGGCATTAATTCTGTCTTTAGTGTGTTAAAAGCATCATCTGCCAACAACAATGCTTCATGCTTGGTAATAATGACCGGATCTAACACTAGGGGACCAAAGTCATGTTTTTTCAACTGATTAGCAACGGTTAGAATGGTCTCACGGTCGGTTAACATTCCTGTTTTGCAAGCGCGAACCTGAAAGTCGGCTGCAATTGCTTCAAACTCGGCATCAATAAAGTCGGGAGACAGTGCTTGGCTAGCACGAATCCCATATGAATTTCCAGCAACACAGGCTGTCAAAATGCTCATACCATAAACATTACGGGCAAAAAAAGTATTTAAATCTGCTTGCGCACCGGCACTGCCATCAGAATCGGAACCGGCAATTGTCATGACTTGCGGAAAGCTATTTAACATTATCAACATCTCTTTTCCAGAGCGGACGGAACGTCCATCACTTAATATATCCTAATATTAGTATAAGCTTTTAGGTGTCCTTTTTTCAATCAGCAGAAGACACTAATTAAGTGAATTTCGTGTATACTATGAATTAAATAATTGTCAGGAGGGACTTATGATTCAATTAAAAATCGAACGATTATCTTATCAGGTTGATCAACAAGTGATTTTAACCGACATTAATTTAACCGTTGAAAAAGGCAGTTACTTAACGATTACAGGACCTTCTGGGGGTGGTAAGAGTACCTTGTTACGGTTAATTGCGGACTTACTAACGCCGACAAGTGGCACCATTTTATTAAATGATCAGCCACTGACCCAGTTTAGTCCCAACCAGTATCGACAAAAGGTTTCGTATTGTTTTCAACAAGCAACGTTATTTGGTGAAACAATCGGGGATAATTTACGTTTTCCATACGAGATTCGTAATTTACCGGTCGATATGGCAACAATTGAAAAAGCGTTGGCAGCGGTTGGGTTAGCCAACATGCCACTAACGAAAAAAATTACCACGTTATCGGGCGGTGAAAAGCAACGAATTGCCTTGATTCGTAATGTTTTATTTCCACCGGAAGTTTTATTACTTGATGAAATTACGACTGGTTTAGATGCCGCTAATAAGGCAATTGTATTGGCGTTTGTCCAGCACCTCAATGAGGATTGCGGGCTCACAATTATTGCCATTACCCACGATACAGAAGAATTACAACGGAAAGGGCGCCAGGTGCAAATTGTTGCTGGCGAATTGGTAAATCAAGATGAACTTAGCCGTTAATGGTCTTTCACTGACGTTTGCTGTGACATTAGTGTTTGTCGCATTAGTCATTAGCTTCCATGAAAAAATCGGTCTTGAAAAAGATATGATTATCAGTGTTTTTCGCGCAATCATTCAATTATTTATCGTTGGTTATTTACTGAAATTCATTTTTCATATTAACGATGTGTGGCTAACGTTATTGATGATGCTGATCATTATTTTTAACGCCGCAGCAAATGCCAAAAAGCGGGCGGGGAAACTACGCAACGGGTTTCCAATTTCATTTATCGCAATTTTAACAAGTACTGGGGTCACGTTAGGATTACTTGTTTTATCTGGGGCGATTAAGTTTATTCCATCGCAAATTATTCCAATTACTGGGATGATTGCTTCCAACTCGATGGTCGCCATTGGCTTGAGTTACCGCAGCTTACTGGCGCAATTTAAGGATGAACGGCAACCTGTTTTGGAACGACTCGCCTTGGGAGCGACCGCTAAACAAGCATCAATTGCCATTATTCGTGAGAGTATTCGTACGGGGATGTCACCCACGATCGATTCCGCTAAAACGATGGGGCTTGTCAGCCTGCCAGGGATGATGTCGGGCCTGATTTTTGCCGGAATTGATCCAGTCAAGGCCATTATGTACCAGATATTAGTGACCTTTATGTTATTATCGGCAACGAGTCTTGGTTCAGTGATTGCGTGTTACTTAGCTTATCGATCATTTTACAATGAACGGGAACAATTGATTGATCTTTAACTGATTGCACAAAAAAACGCCCGTTCGGCGTTTTTTTAGTTATTGATGTTTTTGTTTATAGCGATAGTACAGGCCAAATGGCACTAAGTTTTCAGTGCCATTTTTAATGCGTTGTAGATTTTCGCGGTGCCGGTAGACCAGGAAAAGTAAGACCAAGGTCGCAATCGAACCGAGTAGCCAATCATGCGTGTAAAACGATAAAATCGCAATCATCAATGGACCGAGGATGCTAGCCATGCTAACCATACTTGTAATCAGGATGACACTGATAAAGATGGTACTGGCAATTACGAAGAAAAGTGGATTGTATGCCAGTAAGATGCCTGCGCTGGTTGCAACGGCTTTTCCCCCCGTAAAGTGTAAAAAGATGGAGTAAGCATGACCGACAACGGCCGCTAAGCCGACGATTAAGACCAATGCATGATTGGGGATGTGAAAAATCATCGGTAGGCTAGCAGCAAGTGTGCCTTTTAAAATATCAAGAAATAAAACGGCTGTCCCAGCGATTGGGCCGAGCACGCGATACGAGTTAGTTGTGCCGATATTATGGCTTCCAGCATCTCGGGGATCTTTGTGACAGAAAACGCGGCCGATAATAACGCCTGATGGGAACGAACCGATCAGGTACGCAAGAATAAAGATAAGACTAAGTTTCATGACAAAAACTCCTATTTGTGGCATTTGTTTCCCCTATTTTAGCATTTTGACAAGGGAAAAGGAATATTGTATGTTAGAATAGGTGAATACGAACATACATTTGTATTGGCAAGAAATTTTAAATTTTTGATTGTAAAATCATCCAAACTTGTTGATAATATACCTTATCTGTTCATTTTTAAACAAAGGAGTCATACTTGAATGCCAAATCAAAAACAAGATTATAATGATAATTCGATTCAGGTCTTAGAAGGTCTAGAAGCAGTTCGAAAACGGCCTGGCATGTACATTGGCTCAACTGACGGTCGCGGCTTGCACCATTTGGTGTACGAAATTGTCGATAACGCTGTCGATGAAGCCTTGGCTGGTTTTGGTTCAGAAATCAACGTCGTAATTGGCGCGGATAATAGTATTAGTGTCCGTGATCATGGTCGTGGGATGCCGACTGGGATGCACCAATCTGGGATTCCTACGATTGAAGTTATTTTGACAGTGCTTCACGCAGGTGGGAAATTTACCCAAAACAGTTATAAAACATCCGGCGGTTTGCATGGGGTTGGCGCGAGTGTCGTCAATGCCTTATCCGAATGGTTGACCGTCCGCGTTGTGCGTGATGGTGTTGCCTACGAAGAACGCTTTGAAAATGGGGGCCACCCGGTTGGTACCTTGAAAAAAGTTGGCAAAGCTAAAGAACCAAACGGCACGTTAATTACGTTTAAGCCAGATGGGACAATTTTTCAAACGACTACTTATAACTACAATACCTTAGCAGAACGATTACGCGAATCTGCCTTTTTACTCAAAGATGTCAAGATTACGTTGACCGATTTACGCGCTGAGCCAGCACGTGAAGATGTCTTCCATTACCCAGAAGGGATTCAATCATTTGTCGATTATTTGAACGAAGATAAAGATACGATTGGTAATAAGTTATATTTCGAAGGCACCAAAGAAGACATTGAAGTCGAATTTGCGGGTCAATATAACGATGGCTACTCCGAAAACATCATGTCATTTGTGAATAATGTCCGGACAGGTGATGGTGGGACCCATGAAGCTGGGATGAAAGCCGGCTTAACCAAAGCTTTTAACGATTACGCCCGCAAGGTAAACTTGCTCAAAGAACGGGATAAAAACATGGAAGGCTCCGACGTACGTGAAGGTCTTAGTGCCGTCTTGTCTGTCCGGATTCCAGAAGAACTCTTGCAATTTGAAGGGCAAACCAAGGGTAAGCTAGGCTCGCCACAAGCGCGGACAGCTGTCGATAGTTTGGTTTATGAACAAATGAGCTTTTTCTTACTTGAAAATGGTGAATTTGCGCAAGCCTTAGTGCGTAAATCATTAAAAGCACGCGAAGCACGTGAAGCTGCGCGTAAAGCACGTGAACAAAGTCGAAATGGTAAGAAAAAGAAGAAATCCGATGGCTTATTATCTGGGAAGCTAACACCAGCGCAATCGAAAAATGCGGCGAAGAATGAATTGTACTTGGTCGAAGGGGATTCTGCTGGGGGTTCTGCTAAGCAAGGGCGCGATCGGAAATTCCAAGCGATTTTGCCATTGCGGGGCAAAGTTTTAAATACCCAAAAAGCGAAATTACAAGAAATTCTAAAAAATGAAGAAATCAACACGATGATTTACACGATTGGGGCCGGAGTCGGGGCTGAATTCAAACTTGAAGACAGCAATTACGATAAAGTCATCATCATGACCGATGCGGATACCGATGGGGCCCATATTCAAATTTTGTTGTTAACCTTCTTCTACCGCTATATGCGGCCGTTAATTGAAGCCGGAAAAGTCTACATTGCCTTGCCACCATTGTATAAGCTCCAAAAAGGTGCTGGGGCAAAAACGAAGATTGCCTATGCTTGGACTGATGATGAATTGAAAGTCGTCGCTAAAGAAATGGGTAAAGGCTACAGTCAACAACGTTTCAAAGGGTTGGGTGAAATGAATGCTGATCAACTTTGGGATACCACAATGGATCCAACGAGTCGGACGTTAATTCGGGTGCGGATTGATGATGCAGCCTTAGCTGAACGCCGCGTCACAACGTTGATGGGCGATAAAGTTGAACCACGTCGGAAGTGGATTGAAGAAAACGTTAAGTTCACAATGGCTGAAGATGGTAGCATCTTAGATACAACGAATGGTCAACCAGCACCGACAACTTCAAGTGCTGAAGTGGATTTATTTGACCAATTAGACGAATAGAAAAGTGAGTGATTAAATTTGGCTGATGAAGCACAAAAAATTCAAGAGCTAACGCTTGAAGAAGTCATGGGCGACCGCTTTGGCCGCTATTCAAAATACATCATTCAAGAGCGGGCGTTACCAGATATTCGCGATGGGTTAAAACCCGTTCAACGGCGAATTTTATACGCAATGTCCATCGATGGGAATACTTATGATAAAGGGTTCCGGAAGTCAGCGAAGTCTGTCGGGAATGTCATGGGGAATTTCCATCCGCATGGGGATAGTTCAATTTATGAAGCGATGGTCCGGTTAAGTCAGGACTGGAAATTACGTGAACCACTGATTGAAATGCATGGGAATAATGGGTCAATGGATGGGGATCCACCAGCAGCAATGCGGTATACTGAGGCACGCTTAAGTAAGATTGCTGGTGAAATGCTCAAGGACATCGATAAAAAGACGGTTGATTTCGTTTTAAACTTCGATGATACCGCTGAAGAACCCACTGTTTTACCAGCTCGGTTCCCAAACCTCTTAGTGAATGGGGCAACTGGGATTTCAGCTGGGTACGCGACTGAAATTCCGCCACATAATTTAGGTGAAGTGACTGATGGCTTGGTCTATCTATTGGATCATCCCGATGCAACGTTAGAAAAAATGATGACCTTCATCAAAGGACCTGATTTCCCAACTGGTGGGATCTTACAAGGGGTCGATGGGATTAAGAAAGCCTATGAAACTGGTCGCGGTCGAGTTGTCGTCCGGGCAAAAACCAGCATCCAACAATTACGCGGCAATCGGGAACAAATCGTGATTAGCGAAATTCCTTATGAAGTCAACAAGGCTATGATGGTCAAGAAGATTGATGAATTACGCGTTTTAAAGAAGGTCGATGGGATTGCTGAAGTACGAGATGAAAGTGATCGGATGGGCTTATCAGTCGTTGTTGAATTGAAAAAGCAAGCGGATAGTCAAGGGATCTTGAATTATCTGTTCAAAAATACGGATCTGCAAATCACATATAACTTTAATATGGTCGCCATCTCGCATATGCAACCTAAACAGGTTGGCTTATTAGAAATCCTCCATGCCTACTTGGAACATCAAGAAGAAGTCGTGATTCGGCGGACAAAATATACCTTACAAAAGGCATTGGATCGTCAGCACATTGTCGCAGGGCTAATCAAGGCGCTCTCGATTTTAGATCAAGTGATTGCGACGATTCGTGGTAGCAAGAATAAAAAAGACGCTAAAGATAATTTAGTGGCAAGCTACGCCTTCACAGAAGCCCAAGCTGAAGCGATTGTTTCACTGCAATTATACCGGTTAACGAATACCGATGTGACTGCTTTGGAACAAGAATCAGCTGAACTTGATGCAGCGATTAAGGAATACCGGATGATTCTTGGTGATCCAAAAGCACTTGCACGGGTGATTAAGGCGCAGTTAAAAGCAATGGTCAAAACTTATCGGAGTGACCGAAAAACTGAAATTGAAGCACAAATTGAGACGCTTGAAATTGATACAAGTGTGACTGTTGTTGACGAAACCGTCATGGTTGCAGTTAGCCATGACGGCTACTTGAAACGTAGTAGTTTGCGCTCGTATCAAGCATCTGAAGGGGCCGACAGCGGTTTGAAAGACGGCGATTTTGCCATTTTACAAAAGCCACTACAAACCTTAGATCAATTGATGATGTTCACCAATTACGGACATTTAATTCAACGACCAGTTCATGAAATTGCTGATTTGAAATGGAAGGAAATGGGCGAACATATTTCGCAATCGATTGGTTTGGCGGCTGATGAAGCGATTATTGCAGCATTTGCCTTTAAGCCAAATGAACAGGCTGGCTACTTTGTGATTGGGACGGATGATGGCTATATTAAACAAACTGCCTTCTCTGACCTCTTGCCAAGTCGAACATATCGTTCTAAGGCACAAGACTTTATTAAGTTGCATGCAGATGCTCATGTGACAAACGTGAACTGGATTCCAAGTGATGAAGGGCTAGCCGTCTTTAGTGCTAGCTATAAAGGTTATGGATTGAGTTTTACCTTATCTGAAGTCTCTGTATCAGGTGCTAAGGCCAGTGGGGTCAAATTAATGGATCTCAAAGATGGGGATGTTGTCATCGGCTTTACGTTATATCATCCAGAAGATAAACATGCAGCCGTTGCCATTGTGACGCAACGGGGCGCCTTTAAACGGATGCTCTTAAGTGAGGTTGGTTTAACAAGTCGTGCGCGTCGTGGGGTCTTAATTCTCCGTGAATTGAAGAAAGAACCACATCGGGTAGCAGCAATGGTTAGTGTTGAGCAGGCAAGCGAGTTACTGATTCATACTGATCAGCAAGAAGTGATTGCAATTAACCCTTATCAACATGCAACTGCCGACCGTTATTCGAACGGTAGTTTTGTGATGGATGTTGATGAAGTTGGACAACCGGCATTTGTTCAAACGACTATTCCAGTTAAAAATGAAGACGAGTCAAAATAATAAAAAAGCAAGTCATCTATGTGATGACTTGCTTTTTTCTGTTATACATAATATGCGGATTTTTTGGTTTTGTACTATAACAGCAAAATAAGTTTTGCACAATTTAAATGGTGGGGTTATAAAAATATTTTAAGTAGATAAATAGCTATAAATCAATCTTTCAAAAGAGTTTAAGAGTTTCTAAACAATCAAAAAGAAAGGGCTTGCATAAACTATGTGATGTGTTATACTAAAATTGTGAAAACTGTGATAAACAACACTTGACTAATGGAGGTAATCCACATGGTAAAAACCGAAAAAATTAACTTAGCCGACTATTGGGACGGCTTTAACAAAGGTGACTGGCAAGATGAAATTGATATTCGTGATTTCATCCAACAAAACTTTACTGCCTATGACGGTGATGAAAGTTTCTTAGCTGGTCCAACCGAAGCAACAACAACGTTAAATGATCAACTAATGGAATTGAAGAAACAAGAACGTGAAGCAGGTGGCGTTTTAGCCGCAGACAATGATAATCCTGCAACAGTTACGTCACACGGCCCTGGTTATTTAAACAAGGATCTTGAAAAGATTGTTGGATTACAAACTGATGCCCCATTAAAACGCGCATTCATGCCATTTGGTGGGATTCGGATGGCCGAAGATGCCTTGGAAGCATACGGCTTTAAGACTGATCCAGAACAACACAAGATTTTTAACGAATACCGCAAGACACATAATCAAGGTGTTTTTGATGCTTATACACCAGACATGCGTAAAGCACGTCACTACAAGATTATTACGGGCCTTCCAGATGCCTATGCACGTGGTCGGATTATTCCTGACTTACCACGGATTGCAGTCTATGGGATTGATCGTTTAGCTGAAGAAAAAGTCCGTGACTTTAATGGTGTTGGCGACGGTGAAATGACAGACGATGTCATTCGTCTTCGTGAAGAAATCAATGAACAATATCGTGCTTTACAAGATATGAAGAAAATGGCTGCTAGCTATGGCTTTGATATTTCAAGACCTGCTAAGAATGCCCAAGAAGCAATTCAATGGATTTACTTCGGTTACTTAGCCGCTATTAAGACACAAAACGGGGCTGCGATGTCAGTTGGCCGGATTGATACAACGATGGATATCTTTATCCAACGTGATTTAGAGCGGGGCTTAATTACAGAAGCTGAAGCGCAAGAAATGGTTGACCATTTTGTCATGAAGTTACGGATGGTTCGTTTCATTCGGACAGAAGATTATAATTCATTATTCTCAGGTGATCCAATCTGGGCAACATTATCAATGTGTGGGATTGGTATGGATGGTCGTCATCATGTCACTAAGACTGCCTTCCGTATCTTGAAGACATTGGAAAATATGGGTGCTGCTCCAGAACCTAATATCACCTTACTTTGGTCAGATCGCTTACCAGAAGGTTTCAAGCGCTATGCAACAGAAGTTTCAATTAAGAGTTCAACGATTCAATACGAAAACGATGATTTGATGCGTAATGAATGGGGGAGTGACTATTATGGGATTGCATGCTGTGTTTCTGCACAACCGATTGCAGACGGCGTTCAATATTTTGGCGCGCGTGCTAACTTGGCTAAGACAATCCTTTACGCAATTAACGGCGGGATCGATGAATTAGGCAAAGCTCAAGTCGGCCCAGCTTATCAACCAATTACAAGTGAAATCATTGATTACAAAGAATTCATGGGTAAATACGATAAGATGTTAGATTGGTTAGCAGACGTTTACGTTAATGCTTTAAACACCATCCACTACATGCATGATAAGTATTACTATGAATCAGCACAATTGGCATTGAAGAATAGTCGTTTAGACCGGACATTTGCGACTGGTATTTCTGGTCTATCACATGCGGTTGATTCAATCTCAGCGATTAAATACGGCCAAGTTAAAGTTATCCGTGATGAAGACGGTATGGCAGTCGATTTCGAAGCGCAAAATCCAGACTATCCACGTTATGGGAACAATGACGACCGCGCTGACGATATCGCTAAATGGTTAGTGAAGACTTTCTATACGAAGATGAATACGCATCATTTATATCGTGGCTCAAAATTATCAACATCTGTTTTAACAATCACATCAAATGTTGTGTATGGTAAGAATACTGGGACAACACCAAATGGTCGTCAAGCTGGCGAACCATTCTCACCAGGTGCTAACCCAGCATACGGTGCTGAAAAGAACGGTGCTTTAGCATCATTACTTTCAACTGCGAAGATTCCATACCGTTATGCAACTGATGGGATTTCAAATACGTTTGGTGTCACACCAAATACATTAGGGCATGATGATGAAGCACGTAAAGACGCGCTTGTGAACATGGTCGATGGTTACATGATTAATCAAGGGATGCATTTAAATATCAACGTCTTTAATAAGCAAACCTTAATGGATGCACAACAACATCCAGAAGAATACCCAACATTAACGGTTCGGGTTTCAGGTTATTGTGTCTACTTCGCTGATTTAACGAAGGAACAACAAGACGACGTTATCTCAAGAACGTTCTTTGACGAAATGTAATCTAACGAAAGTGGATAGCAATATCCGCTTTCTGGTAAGGTCGTTAACGCGAATTAACGACTTTACCAGAAAGCATAGCTTTTCTTTTAAGAGGTGAAAGTGAAATGGCAATTAAATTTACAACACGGTTATCAACTGAAAATGTTGTTCCAGAAACCCCGATAACACCAGAGGTGCCAATTGGATATGTTCATTCGATTGAAACATTTGGTTCAGTGGATGGTCCCGGAATTCGGTTTGTCGCCTTTCTACAAGGCTGTCGCATGCGTTGCGAATTCTGTCATAATCCAGATACGTGGAATATTGGTAGCGGAGAAGCTTATACCGCAGACGAATTAATCGCAAAGGCACTGCCATATAAGGCCTTCTGGGGTAAAGATGGCGGAATTACCTGTAGCGGTGGTGAATCCTTAATTCAAATTGATTTTTTAATTGATTTATTTAAAAAGTGTAAGGTACAAGGGATTAATACCTGTTTGGATACTTGTGGGCAGCCGTTTACGTATAAAGAACCCTTCTTTAGTAAATTCAAAGAATTGATGAAATATACCGATCTTTCAATGGTCGATATTAAGCATATTGATCCAGCGGGGCACAAAAAGTTAACCGGCTTTTCTAACGAACATATTTTAGAAATGATTGAATATATGTCAAATCATGGTCATCATATGTGGATTCGGCACGTCTTGATTCCAGAACGGACGGATTACGATGAGTATCTCACTCGTCTAGGGGATTATATTCAAACGTTAAACAATGTTGACCGAGTCGAAGTGTTGCCCTACCATACGATGGGAATCGTGAAATACGAAAAGATGGGGATTAAATATCCGTTAGCGGGGATTGAACCACCGACCCACGATCGCGTTGTCAATGCGGAGCGTCTATTGCATACAGCAGACTATCCAAAGCAGCAACGCTAACATAAGAAAATTTTAAGCCTTTAATAAGAATGAGCAACGAAAGGGGTTGCTCTTTTTTTATATCTTTATTATTATAATGATAGGCGTAAACTAAAGAACGGAGATTTGAAAATGAAAACAAGACAAGAAAATATCTTCTCCTCTAAAACATTAACCTATTTCCTACAGTTAGCGGAAACGATGAATTATACCCAAGCGGCACAACTACTCGGTATCACGCAACCTGCTTTAACCCAACAGATTAAAAAATTAGAACGGATAGTCGGGGCGCCTTTATTTTATTCAGTCGGCAAGAAGTTACATATTTCGGATGCTGGTCGGACGATGTTGGATGCTACCCATCAGATTCATGATTTATTAAATACTGCGACGGATGAAATTCAAAGTTCAACGAGTGCGACGCGCGGTAAGATTAATATTGGGATTTTAGCATCGATGGAAATCAGTGTTATCCAATCCTTCTTAATTCAATACTATAAACAATTTCCTGACATCGAAGTCAGCATGCACTTATTGACTCGGAAAGAAATCTGGGACCGACTTGAAAATAATAAAATTGATATTGCCATTATGTATTTGCCAGATGACAGCATTAAGAACTGGAAACCTTATAAGTCACATAAGATTGTGGATGAACGCTTACTCTTTATCAGCCAAGATCCTGCTTTAAAGACGCGTAAGAAGATCCGTTTTAAAGATACATTAGATAATAAATGGGTGACATACCCAGATGAATACTATTTAAATCAATTCATCAGTGAAGCCTATAAGAATCAATTGGTTGATCGTCCAGTGAGTGCGGCTCAATTCACATCACCATTTGAAATCATGCGTTTTGCTGAAGCAACTGAATTAAGTACAGCTTTACCAAAGAGTTTTTATGAAGCACATAATTTGGGACTTAAGGGAAACGCGGTTCAATTTGATCCGGCCATTCAGTTCGAATTAGCTTTTGTCTTCCGCAAGGAAAAGGAAGATATTCCACGGATTAATAGCTTTTTCCGTGAATTCGACCATTATTTAGAAGAAAAAGATTATTTAACACGGATTAGAGAGCAAAACCGTAGAATCGTCTAATATTTTTGGTATAATTAGGATGTTATTTTTTTAAAAGGAAGGTCTGTATAAATATGAGTAAAGAATTAGTATTCGGTCACCAAAACCCAGATACAGACGCAATTGTTGCGGCAATGGCGTTTGCTTATCTTCAACAACAACTAGGAAACGACGTAGAAGCCGTTGCGCTAGGTGAACCTAATGAAGAAACAAGCTATGCATTGCGTCATTTTGCAGCAGCAACCCCTCGCATCATTAAAGAAGCAAGCAGTGAAGTTGACAGTGTGATGTTGGTTGATCATAACGAAAGCCAACAAAGTGTTGCCGATATCAAAGATTTAACAGTGACGCACGTTGTTGATCATCATCGAATTGCAAACTTCGAAACAGTCAGCCCATTATTCTACCGCGCTGAACCAGTTGGCTGTACCAGCACAATTTTATTATCAATGTTCAACGAAAACAAAGTTGAAATTCCAGCTCAATTAGCTGGTTTAATGATGAGTGCTATCATTTCAGATACGTTGTTGATGAAATCACCTACAACAACTGAAAAAGATCGGATTGCGATTAAGACATTGGCTGAAATTGCTGATATTGATTTCGAATCATATGGTCTTGAAATGTTAAAAGCGGGCACTAACTTAGATGATAAGAGCGAAGCTGAATTAATTGAAGCGGATGCTAAAACATTCGATATGGCTGGTAAAAAAGTGCGTATCGATCAAGTGAATACAGTTGATATCGAAGCGGTCTTCAAACGCCAAGCTGCTTTTGAAGCTGCTATCGAAGCAGACAATAAAGCTAATGGTTACGACTTATTCGTACTTTTGATTACTGACATCTTAAACAGTAACTCAGAAGCGCTTGTTATCGGTGAACCAGCAGAAGCCTTTGAAAAAGCATTCAACGTAAAATTGAACAACCATCGTGCACAATTAGCCGGTGTTGTTTCACGTAAGAAACAAGTGGTTCCACAATTAACAGAAGCATTTTAATAACGATTAATAATAAAGTCCTTCGGGGCTTTATTTTTTTATTAGGAGGATAGGTAAATGACCGAGGAAAGCATTGATGCAATTCAAGTGATTGAAGCGACAATTCGAAATTGCCAAAAGAGTCAGCTGAAGTTTGTAGCGGGTTCGGCTCAATTTACTTTATTAAAAAATAGGCTTTACGCATTAGAAGTTGGTCGTGATTTATTGAACGGGCACACAGACATAACAGTCGAAGCCTTAGTCGAGGCACAAGCCCCGATTGAATCGATTATTCATAAAACTGAAAAAGCACTCTCTAATCAAAAAAAAACATCACCCGTGATGAAACGAATGACTCTATTATTAGCAGCGATGACTGCCGTGCAGACTGCTATTATAAACCAACTATCTGCAAAAAAGCCCCCTCATTAATTTGGGGGGCTTTTTTTGTGTGCCATCAGATTGGAATTATTCTAATCTAACTAAAAATGTGTTATAATGTAAATGAATTCACAAGAAGGAGCGATTGACGATGAAACATACCATCAAGTTTGCCTTAACAATTAGTGTGGGTGTGATTGCGCTATGCTTGGCGTTTTTGCTACATGAGCCATTGTGGGCACAGATTTTAGTGAGTTTAGCGGGGAGCTTAGTAGCGCTCTCGATGTTTATTGAGATGATTAAAACGCTAAAATCTGGTCAATACGGGGTGGATCTATTAGCGATTACCGCTATTATTGCGACGTTAGCGGTCGGTGAATATTGGGCGGCATTAATGGTCTTGGTCATGTTAACTGGTGGCGACTCATTGGAAGACTATGCAGCGCACAAAGCAGGCCGTGAGTTAAAGACATTACTTGATAATTCTCCGCAAACAGCGCATCGCCTTGTTAATGATGCGGTCGAAGATGTTTCAGTCGATAAGCTTCAAGTTGGTGATCAAGTGATTATTAAACCTGGCGAATTGGTCCCTGTTGATGGGCATATTATTGCAGGAAGTGCTTTATTCGATGAATCATCGTTAACGGGTGAATCACGCCCCGTTGAAAAAGCACTAAATGATGAGCTCATGTCAGGCTCTGTGAACGGCGATACGTCGGTTACCATGCAAGTTGACCAATTAGCCGTTAATAGCCAATATCAAGCAATTGTACGGCTTGTAGAGACCTCTGCGGCACAACCAGCGCATTTTGTGCGCTTAGCTGATCGATATGCCGTGCCATTTACATTAGTTGCGTATGTGATTGCTGGAGTAGCTTGGTGGTTATCTAAGGATCCAGTACGGTTTGCAGAAGTGCTTGTCGTGGCTTCGCCGTGCCCATTAATATTGGCAGCGCCTATCGCGTTAATCTCAGGGATGAGTCGTGCTAGTCGAAACGGGATTATTGTCAAGGCTGGCACAACAATTGAAAAATTAGCGTCTGCTAAATCAGCAGCGTTTGATAAAACTGGAACAATTACGAATGGTCAATTGACGGTTGACCAAGTTGTGCCAGTGATTGGTATCGCACCAACCGATTTATTGCAATTGGCGGCTAGTTCGGAGCAAGAATCTTCGCATATTTTAGCACGGTCACTTGTTAAAGCGGCACAGGTAGAACAATTACAACCAATTGAAACATTAAAAGAAGCAACGGGCGCTGGGGTAGTTGCGACGCTGTCGTCTGGACAAACGGTTCGTGTTGGGAAACATCAATTCGTGACGCCAGATGCGCAACAGCCTCTGCAAGAACAAACCACTGTTTACGTTGCGATCAATGATCAATATGCGGGGTACATTACGTTTATCGATCATTTACGACCAGAAGCACCGGCCACGATGCAGACGCTCCATCAACTGGGGATTACGCGTTTGATGATGTTGACAGGCGATCAAGCGACAACTGCGCACCAGATTGCGGAACAAGTCGGAATTGATGACGTCCATGCAGGCTGTCTGCCAGTCGATAAGATTCATTTAATTGAACAAGTACCGCAAGACCAACGCCCACTAATTATGGTTGGTGATGGGGTCAACGATGCACCGTCACTGGCAAGTGCTGATGTCGGGATTGCGATGGGGGCCCATGGCGCAACAGCCGCAAGTGAATCAGCGGATGTGGTGATTCTAAAAGATGATTTAGGACGGGTTAGTCGTGCCGTTCAAATCGCGCGTGACACGATGCGCGTTGCTCGCCAGGCGGTTTTGATTGGGATTGCAATCTGTATTGGGTTAATGTTGATTGCCAGCACCGGGATTGTTCCAGCATTAGTGGGGGCTTTATTCCAAGAGGTTGTCGATACAGTTTCAATCTTATATGCATTACGAGCTAGAACGGATCGTTAAGGGAATTAAAAAGAGCCGTATTAACACCATTCAAGTGTTAATACGGCTCTTTTTTTGTTTATTTTTCAGATTGTACGTGTAAAACCATGTCTTTTGGTAAATATAACTTAGGCACCATGGCTAAACAAATACATAGAACGATGCCGGTTAGAATGAAGCTAGCGATAAAGCTGCCACCGTTAACAGTGAGAGAGTATAGCCAAGCATTCATACCTTTGGGAGCGTATGAGCCCCAATAAACGGCACCGGCTAAGAAGTGGCAGAAGTATTTTGCAAAAGTACCAACAAATGCGGCCATCCATAAAAGGGTCATCGTTTTGACTTTTGTATGATTTTGAATACTTGCTTGAATAGGTCGTTGTAAGATACCTGCTAAACCAACAACCATGAAGGCAATGGTAAATTCTAGCAATCCTTGCCATACGTTCAAGACACTACCGTTTCCTAATCCACGTAAGATTAAGTCTAGTAGACCCCAGATTAAGCCGGAGACCATTCCAGGAATGGCACCACGGCGTAAACTGTAGATTACAATAGGGATAATCCCAAAGGAGACTTCGATTGCGGAAGGCCCCACTGTATGGGGGATGTATTCCAATGCCACGGCAAATGCCGAGATGATTGCCCCTTCAATTTGAATCAATAGACGCTGATGTTGCATAAAAATAACCCCTTTTCTTGTTCAACCAACACAAAAAAGGAGTTATCATTTCAACTCCATCACAATTCCTACGCTTGTCTTAACAAACAGGTTCGAAGGGTCTGATTAAAATCACTCTCAGCCAATGGCTCCCCTTTGCGATGGTTAACATTTAATTTTTAGGAACGCTTTCAGTATACTCGATAGCTGGTATAAGTCAAGCAATGTGTAAATCGACGAATTGATGTAAACCAAATGACTGTTAGAACGACATTGATAATCGTTGCCAAGAAGAGCACTAATAGTGGCTATTCAAGCTGGTCCATTGCCGAGCGTTGTTCATCAGCAACGACGTGCGTATATAAGTGAGTAGCTTGCGTGGTCGTTTGGCCTAGTTGGGTCGCAACAATTGTTTCACTATGAGTTGCCGCCATGAGATCAGTGGCAAGTGTATGGCGGAACTTGTGTGGTGTGAGACGCACGCCAAATGCTTCAGAATACTTCGCGACTAACTTTTCAATGGCATAGTTGCTCATACGCTTGGCGCTGCCACGATAGCGACTGACAAATAAGGCTTGTTCATTATCTTCTTTTAGATAGCGTGATTTACGAATCTGGCAGTAATCCCTTAAAAAAGGTAAACTCCACGGAGCAATTGGGACAGTATCTTGCTGTCCGCCTTTACGGATCACGGTAATTGTAAGTTGTTCAAGATTCAAATCGTTGATGTTGGCTTGGGCCAACTCTGATAGTCGGATGCCCGTTGCCAGCGCCAGTACACAGATGGCAATATCGCGTTCGCAATTTTGCTTGTATGATGCCAGTTGGCGATTAGAAAGCAAGTTAGGGTAATCAACTTGCATGAAGGTGATGAAGTCGTGTTTCTTTTCACCGGTCAGCAGTTGTTTGCTGATGTGTCGTGAACGTGTCGCCATTGTTTCTGAAGCTTTAAGTAGTTTCACCTTCTTCATGACGTTTCGGTAAAAATAAGGCTCACCATCAGCTTGTTCGGCTTCAATGGTTAAGAAGTACCAGAGCGCATTTAATGCGTTAATCGAGCGGTTAACGGCTTGAAAGGAGAGCTTATGGTTATTTTGTTTACGCTTATTCATTAGAAAAATCTTGTAGAGCTCAATATCTTCGAGTTTCATTTTTTCGAGTGCGGTCAGTGGCATCTGGTCGATAGAGGGGACCGCGACGATCTGTTCATCAACTAACCAGGTGAAAAAGCGAACGTATTCTTGTAAGTATTGATAGAGCGTTGCAGAAGAGTAGGCGTTTGCCTGGCGGTTAATGTAGAATTTACGAATGTAATCCGGAAGATTGGCGAGTTGCTTTTCGCAGAGTTCTAAGTAACGTTGTTGATCCATGATGGAAGACTCCTTAATTAGCAGTTTAAAGATAGTTTAGCAAAAATGAGGTGAGAATACTACAAGTGTTGTTAAAACCATAATTTTAACAACACTTGTATTGCAAACCGTTCCGCAAACTGATGATCAGATGGTCTTATTCGACTATCTGCATAGCAACCTAAAGATCCTTATTCCGTTTAAAAGCTGGTATATCAACGTTTAAGGCCTTTTTTAACGATTTGATATGTGAGTTTTAAGGCTAAGATGTGTTAATATGCGTATTTACCAATTAAAATCTGGCATAATCGTCAGATTAATCACGGATTTGTGCCTGAGCTTAGATGAATTCTGCATTTAAAGTTAAGTTTGGCGATATCGGTTGGCCAGTCAGTTTGATTCATCATATTGGCGTTGAGTAACTTGTAATAGTTTATGAATCGTGCAGTGTAAAAAACAAACGCGTTAAGTGCGGTTCATCAAATCAATTGAATGATGTTGGATAATAAGTGGTTATTTTAGCGCTCTTTCAAGGGATAAGCGTTTCTTCGCATAATATATATTATGTAAACTAAAATAGATTTAAAAAATTAACTAAGCCTACCCACTCGTCACCAGCGTTTAAGCGCAGCAAAAAAGCGCCATATTAAAATGACGCTTCTGTAATTAGTGATTTAAAAACTGAGCCAACAAAGCTGCAAAGTCATTTGGATTTTGGAATAACGCCATATGACCAGCATCTGGGTAAAGTTTTAATTGGGAATTTAAAATCCGTTCATGTAATTCATATGAACCATTAACAGGTACCATTCGATCGTGATCGCCGTTGACAATCAATGTTGGTTGGTTAATTTGTGCCAGGTTTGCCGGTTGATCGTGCGCATACTGTTTAATTGCTATTAATTGACGACGATAAGTGGCTAACGTAATGGCTTTATCTTCAACAATTTCACGCTGTTTTAACCGGTTAATGAACGCTTTACCAGCCTGTTTGCCTTGGGGCGTTCTGGTGAAGAAGAGGTATTCCTTAACGTCTCTCTCTATGCGTTAAGAAGGACCGAATTAAGTCAAAAGTTGTTATGCGCCCCACTTTGGCGATTTCTGAGTCACCCTGGGGACCTGTTCCGACTAAAATTAAGTGATTAACGCTTGAGGGGTATTTTAAAGTGAAGGCCTGTGCAATAAAACCACCCATCGATAATCCAAGTAAATCGAATTGAGTGAGCTGCATAGCTGTTATAAAAGCATAACAATCAGCTACCATTTGCTCAATCGTCGTGGGGACTTTGCCATCCGAGAAACCAACACCACGATTATTAAAGACAATCACGCGTCGTTGCTGACTGATCAGGTCAATTAATGCAGGGTCCCAGTTATCTAAAGTGGCTGATAAGTGATTCAATAAAACAAGTGGTAAGCCGCGACCGGTACCCACTTCGCGGTAAGCAAACCGTTGGCCTTGTTGATCTTGAATAAATTGGTTGGGGGTTGTTAGATAAGTCATCTTGATTAGCCCGCTTGAACCTTAATCACCACTTTACCAGTTGGATGGCCGTGAGCAACAAGTTCTAGTGCCTCTTTAACGTGTGCTAAATCGAATTGATGCGGATCGATGGCTGGTACAATCGCTTGTTGTTCAACAATTTCAGTGATTTTTTTGAGTTGGGCACCATCTGAACGAACGAAAATAAAGCGATATTCAACGCCCGCTTTTTTAGCGAGGCGATCCCATTTCCGCCCGGCCAACGAGAATAAGAGTTGCTTCCAAAATGGTAATTGCAATTGTTTAGCGAATTGTTTGTTTGGACCGGCAATCAAGCTTAAAATCCGCCCGCCCGGCTTCATAATCGCCATTTCACGTTCAATATCTGCTCCACCGCGTGTATCAATCACGTAATCGATTTGATCTAAAACTTCCCAGTAATCGGTTGTTTTGTAATCGATATATTGGTCAGCACCCAAATTCAAAATGTGATCTCGCGCGGCTGCATTGCCTGAAACAATCACGGTTAAGCCTAGTGATTTTGCGATTGGGACGGCTATTGGACCGAAACCGCCTGAACCACCAGGGATAAACAGCGTTCGGTTCGGTTGGGCTGCCAATTCCTCAAATAGCCCCTGATAAGCCGTTAAGCCAGTCAGTGGGATTTCAACGGCTTCACGTAGCGATAAATCCTTTGGCGTGTACCAGATTGCATCGGTGGTAACCGCGACATATTCAGCAAAGCCACCGATTTTAGCCAATGGTAAACGCGCATAGACTTGATCCCCGACTTTGAAATCAGTGACGTCTGTTCCAATCGCTGTGATTTCACCGGCAATTTCATTGCCTAAAATCAGTGGTAAAGCATAGTTTTGCATTAATTTAGTATCGCCGCGGATATTCATTGGATCCAATGGATTCACCGCTGCATAGGCGACTTTGACGAGTACTTCATTGGCTAGCGGTTGTGGGCGATCAATTTCTTGAATCGTGACAGCTAGTGTTTGATTATATTTTTTAATTTGAGCTGCTTTCATATTAGAAAACCTCTTTCCACGGGAGTGTTTGTAGGGTTTGTTGCACAATTGCTGTTAGCGTAGTTGAATCTGGGTTCACTTTAGCCATGACCCGGATACCAATGAGCGCACTTTGAAGCGATGCAGCTAAAAGATCAATTGCAACAGACGGTTCTAGTTCGGCCTGGCCGGCAATCAGTAATGCCTGCAACAGTGCTTTTTCTTGGGTTAAATAATGCTGAATCAGCGTTTGGATGTCTGGTTCTAATGAATTTAACGTTGCCGCGGTATTCACCACTAAGCAGCCGGCTGGTTGGTTATCCGGATGGTCAATAAATATTTCAAAAATGGCTGTTAAGCGCGACCTTAAATCGGTATGTGTTGCCAGTACTTGCTCGAAACGCTCGTTAATTTGGTCACGATAATGTGCTAGTACTTGGATAAACAGTTCATGTTTATCGCCGAATGTATCGTAAATACTGCGCCGGTGAATCCCCATTGCATCAACTAGGTTTTGCATTGAGGTATTCTCATAGCCTTGTTGCCAAAAGACAAGCATGGCTTTGTCTAAGACAACCGGTGCTTCAAATGTTTTTGTCCGCATCTGGATGCTCCTCTCTTATTAGAACGTTCATTCTAATATAAACGATTCTTTGAAATAACGCAACTAGATTTTGCGCAATTTTAAGGGGCAATAAAAAAGAACGCCTCGAATGAGACGTTCTTGTCAGCTGTTATTTTGTCCGATAGAAAATACCAAACGCCCCTAGGCCAACGTGACTCATAATGACCGGGCTGGTTAGTGCGACTGTATAAGGCACATGGGGCTGTGTTTCTTCAAGCGTTGCTTGGATCTTAGCGGATAGTTCATCCGTGATTCCGACGTGTGAGATGCCGATTTCCGCAACGTCTTGGGTGGCTAAGTATTCACGGATATTGTTGATTTCTTTTGTAAAAGCTTTTAGTCCCCGCCCCTTTGCGACGACTTCTAATTCCGTATCTGTTAAGCGCACAATTACCTTGAGTTTAATGATTTTCGTTAATAGCCCGGCCATTCTACTAATTCGACCACCGCGTTGAAGCGCGTCAAGTGAATCTAAAAAGACGTAGGTTTCGGTTTTACGACGGATGTCATCGAGATGCGCGATAATATCATCAAGAGGCTTCCCTGTCTCAACGTCTTGGGCGGCAGCAACCACTTGATAAGCAAGTCCACGGTCGATTGCTTTACTATCAATCACGTGTACGTCACTTGTTGATTGGTGGGCTGCTGTGTGTGCCCCTTCGATTGTGCCACTTAACAAGCCGGTACAATGAATCGATAGAATCGTACTACCATCAGCCCCTAATTGATCATATAAATCGACGAAACTGCCGACAGTTGGCTGACTTGTTGTTGGAAAATCGGTCGTTGCATTTTGTAAGCGACTTAAAAATTCAGCGCGGGTAATGGTTTGTCCATCAATGAAAGACTCATTTCCTTGTTGAATCGTTAAGGGGACGATGTGAATGTCATATTTGGCGCGTTCGTCTGCTGTCAGTTGAATCGATGAGTCCGTTACAATTTTAATTGTCATATGAGTTGTACTCCTTCAAGTTAAATGTTGAGGTAAATTGAAAAAAACATCAGGGTCGTTCCGAGCATTACGAAAAAGTGCCAAATCAAATGTAAGCCAGGAATTTTAGGAAAACTATAAATTAGAGCGCCAACGGTAAAGACTACGCCACCACTGACTAACAGCCAAAAACCAACTGGACTGAGGTTGACATAAAGGGTCTTACCAGCTAATAAACATAACCACCCCATCACAACGTAAATCGTTGTTTCAATCTTTTGGTACCGACCGTGGCTCAAAATGTGCGTTATAATACCGGCAATCGCTAGTGTCCAGATTGCAATCAGTAAGCTAATTCCTGTTGCATGGCCAATAAAAATCAAACAATATGGCGTGTAGGTACCAGCAATCAGCAAGAAAATATTGCTATGGTCGAATATTTGAAACACGCGCTTGGCCTTGGTAAATGCTAAGCAGTGAAATAAAGTCGAAGCGAGATACAGTAGCAGTAATGTGGCGCCATACACTGCTAGACTAGCAATCGCGACTGGTGAGAGTGTTTTATGAATGCTTTTGACCAGGAGCATGATGACTAACGTTAAACTACCGAAAAAACCAATCCCGTGGGTAATGGCATTCCATATTTCATAAATCAGTTGTTGTCGTTTAATCGTGGAAAGTTGCATGGTTCTCGCCTCTTTTTCTCTATTTGCCGAGTATTATAGCGCGAATGTAGATTATAAGTCAATAGATAATAGAATTCGATTCTATGTTAGTGACAAATGATAATTGCTATGGCATAATAAATATACTATCAACAGATTGGTGGCGTTAATCAGTATGCAATCACAAGAATTTGAAAAATGGTTGGGTGACTTTCAACAATTGCGGTTACCATTATGGTCTGAATTTCCAGATTTAGACCTCTATATGGACCAAGTCATTAGTGAGGTCAATAAACGACTGAGTCCTTTGTTGGACGTTAAAATAACGAAAACAATGATTAATAGCTATGTCAAAATGGCGATTATTGAACGACCGGAAAAGAAACGCTATAATCGGGATCATTTAGCCGAATTGATTGTGGTCAGCATTATGAAATTAGTCTTCCCGCTCGATGTCATTAAACAAGGGATTTCGCAATCGTTGGCAAACGACACCGCTGGTAAGGCATATGATCAGTTTGTGCGGTTATTTAATGCCGAAATTGCGAATATTAACGCGCAATCAACGGTTAATGAATTCAATTTAAACGAGGAACCGCTCAACATTGTTCAAAAAGTAGCCGTTAAATCCGTTATTTATAAGCTAATTGGGACGAAGTTGGTTACCTTAGAAGAACCCGTTTCTATCTTATAAGTCACAAAAAAAGCCTGTCGAATTGTTCGACAGGCTTTTAAATTAGGCTTTATCAAAATCTTTAATCCAAGCAAGTGCAATGGCTTTTTCACCAAGATGGGTCCCGATAACTGGGCCAAAGTAGCTGATATCAATTGGTAAGTCTGGATAGTTTGCTTGAAGCTTATCACGCCATGCAATCGCTGCTGGTTCATCGTTAGCGTGAATGATTAGTGCGCGTAATGGATAGTCAACACGTTCGGCTGTTTCAGCAAAAATTTGTTCAGCGCGGGCGTAAGCCTTCTTCAATGAACGAACCTTCTCAAATGCCGTAATTTTGTTAGTGTCAGCGTCAAACGTTAAAAGCGGTTTAATCTTCAACATGCTACCAATAAAAGCAGATGCGTTTGATAAACGACCACCACGCACTAAGTTTTGTAAGTCGTTAACAATGAAACATTCATCCATTGTGCTTTTTAGATCGTCAAGGCGTGCGATAATCTGGTCGACGGTCACTTCTGGGTCGCGTGCCATTCTGGCCGCTTCCATTGCTAAGTAGCCCATTAACATCACAGTAATCCCTGAATCGTATGGGACAACCTGGATGTTATCGATGGTGCTTGCCGCATTTTTCAATGTCGTGACAAACCCAGAGATGGTACTAGCAAGGTGGATGCTGATGACAGCATCATACCCTTCGTTGCCGAGGTCTTCGTATAGTTTTAACATTTCACCCAGTGGTGGTTGTGATGTACTGGGGAATGTTTCGGATGTTTTTAATTTTTGATAGAACTCTTCAGTGGTTATATCAACGCCTTCATCATAGACCTGGCCATCAAGGATAACCGGAATAGGTACGACGAAGAGATGATGGTCTTTCACTTGCTGTTCTGTGAGATAAGCGGTACTATCAGTGACTACAGCAATTTTCATGGTGACACCTACTTTTTTATTATTCGGTAATAACTATATCATAAATGGTAGGTTAATTCCCCTAAAAATGCCGATTTTCCGAAAAATGTATAGGGCGTCTCATTTTAATGGTCGATTAAAGCTTTGATAATAACGGTTCAGTAGGATTTTTAAAAGTTGCTGTTCATCGGTACTCCAGTTTTGTTGAATGTGATTTTCAAGTTCAGTTTGAAGTTGTTGCAACGTACTTAATGCCGTTTTGGCGGTCGGTGTTAATGCGTAAACGCGTTGGCGCGGATCAGCCCCGGTCACTTTTGTTAACAGCCCTTCTTGAGCCATCGTATTTAACTGCCGACTGAGTGTCGATGCATCGAGTTTGGTTAACGTGGTTAATTCTGCGTGCGAAATGCGTTCTTGATCGGGTTCAATGGCCATTAGAATATTGACTTGGGCTAACTTCAAGTCGAGTCGTAGCGCCCAGTGTTTCTTTTGTTCTTGATACAATAGATTCAGTTGATTAAACGTTGCTAAGGTTGAGCGCACGGTAAATCCCCCTTTAATTGTATAAAGCAATTTGATAATTGTATTATACAATAGTCGTGTTAGCGATTGCAAACAACTAATTTCTTTGAGGTTCCACTGCAAAACCGTTACAATAAGTAAGACAATTCAATTATAGAGAGTGTGAGCAATAATGACCTTTGATGGTTTAATGACCCACGCCGTTGTAAATGAGCTAAATACAACTTTAGCAGACGGCAAAATTACGAAAATTCAACAACCTTATCCAAACGAAGTAATCTTAACGATTCGGGCAAATCGTAAGACCTATCCCCTTCTCCTATCAGCCCACCCATCTTATGCGCGAGTGCAAGTGACGCGGGTGCCTTATGCAAACCCCGCAACGCCACCGAACTTCGCGATGTCTTTACGGAAGTATTTAGATGGCGCCATTTTAGAAAACATCAAGCAAATTGAAAGTGATCGGATTCTAAGATTCACATTTAAATCACGGAATGAACTGGGGGACTTACAACAACTATGCTTAATCGTTGAATTGATGGGCCGCCATAGTAATGTGATTTTGATTAATCAAGCGACCAATAAGATTCTCGATTTAATCCGGCACGTCGGTGTTTCGCAAAACCGTTATCGGTTCTTAATGCCTGGTGCCGATTATGTTAGTCCACCGGCTGCAACCGGGGTTGATGGTTTTACGACTGATTTAAAGACGCTTGATTGGTTAAGTTATTATAACGAAGCTGCTGATGAACAAGTCAAATGGTTACAACAACACTTCCAAGGGATGAGTCGTGAAAGTGCCGTTGAACTACAAACCCGTTTAATGGATCATGACAATTATTTGGCGGTTGTGACTGATTTCTTCAAGCAATTCGACCAAGTGACACCAACGTTAACAGTTGGTGAAAAGAAGTCGTGGTTCACGGCCTTCCCTTATGAGAGCCTGACAGGGACACTGAGCCATTTTGACACGTTGAGTGAGCTGTTAGACCAATATTACTTACACAAGGCGCAGCGTGACCGAGTGCAGCAACAAGGTGGTGCGCTCATCCACTTCATCCGCAACGAGATTCAAAAGGATGAAAAGAAACTGAAAAAACTACAAAAAACGTTAAAAGCAGCCGACAGTGCTGATGATTACCGGATTAAGGGTGAAATTTTGACCACCTATTTGCGGGAAGTCGAACGTGGCATGACTGAAGTCACGTTGCCCAATTTCTACGACAATAACGAACCGCTTAAGATTACCTTGTCGAACCAGATTAGCCCTTCAAAAAATGCGCAGAAGTATTTCTCGAAATATCAGAAGCTCCGGAATTCAATTGCCTACGTCAATGAACAAATGGCAAAGACCGAAGCAGAACTTGCCTACTTCAACACGATTATGGCGCAAATTGAAATTGCTGAACCCAAAGATTTAGAGGATATCAAAGCTGAATTACAGGCTGAAGGTTATTTAAAGGCTAAGAAAACCGGTGCCAAGAAGCAGAAACGTTACAAGATTAGTGAACCTGAAGTTTTCTATGCGAGTGATGGTACCCGGATTTTCGTTGGCAAGAATAACTATCAAAATGATCAATTAACCTTGAAAAAAGCCCATAAAACTGATATCTGGTTGCATGTGAAGAACATTCCCGGGTCTCATGTGATTATTGATAGCCCAGATCCATCAGAAGATACGCTTCAAGAAGCCGGCAACTTAGCGGCCTACTTCTCGAAGGCGCGCTTATCAGCGGCCGTGCCAGTTGATTATATTCAGGTTAAGAAGATTAAAAAACCGAACGGTGCGCGACCAGGGTTTGTGATTTACGAAGGGCAACAAACACTTTATACGACACCAGACGAGCAACTCGTTCAAAAGCTACGTAACAAACCTGTGCAAGACTAATAAAAAGCGTTACTCCAAAGTGAATTGGGGTAACGCTTCTTTGATTGGTGCGGCTGATGGCACACGCTAAACGTGTTCTGCAAGCCATTACTTTCCGGTTAACACTCTATTCTAATGGGCGTCTGACCATGCTTGTGGGTCTTGGCGCCATTCATTGAGTGATGTAGCTTGTTCTGGAGTTAAGTTATCAGCGGCTTCTTCGACCGCTAATAAGGCGGAGAAATTCGATAAGGTCGTTAGTGGTAAGTTAGCAGTTGCGAAATTCTGTTGGCCGGCTGCTAGTTCGTATGAAAAGATGCCAAAAATACCAAGGACTTCTGCGCCCTCTTTTTGAGCGGCGGCCGCTGCTTGTAAGACACTCCCGCCGGTTGAAATTAAATCGTCAATGAGGACTAATTTTTGACCGGCTTTAAACGGTCCTTCGATTTGACGGCCTTGACCGTGATCTTTCGGTTTCGACCGAATGTAAACCATCGGTAAGTCGAGTTCGGCTGCGACCCATGCAGCATGGGGAATCCCCGCGGTTGCTGTTCCGCCGATGACTTCAACGTCTGGGAATTGCGCTTTGATTGCCGCAGCTAAGTTGCTGGCAATGAGCTTGCGGACTTTGGGATAACCAATCGTTAAACGGTTATCGCAATAGATGGGACTTCTTAGCCCACTCGCCCAAGTAAAAGGGTTGTTAGGACTGAGACTGACGGCATGAATATCGATTAAGGCTTGTGCGACTTGGTGTGCAATTGTTGTCATTTGAAAGACTCCCATTCTGATTTGATAGCTTGGTAAGCTTGATATGGATTTGTAGCTTGCGTAATTGGGCGCCCAACGACAATCGCCGAGCTCTCAGCTTGTGCGGCTTCGTGTGGTGTTACAGCCCGTTTTTGATCATTGGTTTGGCTTGTTGCTGGCCGAATCCCAGGTGTGACGCAGAGAAAATCAGCATTGGTGTGTTCGCGAATCGTTGGCACCTCTTGAGCAGAACAGACCACGCCATCGCAATCCGAGTTCTGTGCGAGTTGCGCATAGTGTGCGACAGATTCTGGTAGGCTGACATTAACGAGTTGTTCGGTTTGCATTTGCGCTTCGCTGGTCGACGTAAGCTGCGTAATCGCTAGTAGTTTAGCGGGCCGCACGTTGCCAAGTGCGGCGCCTTTTTTCAGACCAGCCGCCCCTGCTTTGAGCATTGCCTGCCCACCAGCTGCGTGAATCGTTGTGTAATCGACACCGAGTTGGCCGATAACAGTCATCGCGCTTTGAACGGTGTTTGGAATGTCATAGAGTTTTAGGTCGAGAAAAATCCGATAGCCGCGCGCTTTTAACGTTTTAATCAGCTGTGGTCCCTCTTGGTAAAAAAGTTCCATGCCGACTTTAACGAATAAGGATTCATCAGTTGGAAATTGCACTAAAAAACGATCAGTTGTTTCCCAGTTTGGAAAGTCGAGCGCGATAATTAAGGGGTTAGTCATGAGTGACCTCCTGTGATAGACTGAATGATTTTAAATCGGTTAGTTGATATTTAGCAAGTTCATCTGGTAATGCGGCGATTAGCTTTGGACAGGCAAATGGATCGCTGAAATTGGCAGTCCCGACCGCGATGGCATTGGCGCCGGCGGCTATTAATTCAAGTGCATCTGCAGCTGTTGAGACACCGCCCATCCCAATAATCGGTAATTTCGAAATTGAACGGACTTGATGAATGAGCCGGATGGCAACGGGTTTTATCGCTGGTCCAGATAAGCCGCCTGTTTGATTAGCGAGAATTGGTTGGCGTGTTTTTGGATCAATCCGCATCCCCACCAGTGTATTGATTAATGAGAAGCCGGCTGCCCCCGCTGCTTCAACTGCTTGCGCAATCGGACGAATATCCGTCACGTTTGGTGAGAGCTTCACGTAAACCGGCACTTGGCTGACTGCAACACAGGCCTTCGTCAACGTGGCAGCGGCTTCTGGTGATGTGCCAAATTCAAGACCGCCATGGGCCACGTTTGGGCACGAGATATTCAGTTCGATGGCATGGACGTTGGGCGCTTGGCTGATTTGTTCACAGACAGCGACGTAATCAGCTTCGGTATTGCCGGCGACATTGGAGATGATTGGTAACTCGGGATAATGCTCGGCTAACCAGGGTAATTTTTCTTGCATAATGACTTCAATCCCGGGATTTTGTAAGCCAATCGCGTTCAACATCCCACTTGGGGTTTCAGCAACCCGTGGTGTCGCATTGCCAAGTCGGGGTTCTTTCGTTGCCGCTTTGATAATAATTGCGCCAAGTTCGTTGAGGTCATAATAGCGACCGTATTCCTGACCGAAGCCAAAACACCCGGAGGCGGGCATAATCGGATTTTTTAAAGCTAAGCCTGGTAAAGTTACTGCTAAGTCTGTCATTAAATGAGCACCTCGTTTGTTTTGAAGACGGGTCCGTCATCGCAAATTTTGAGCTGAATGCTTGGATCACGTTTGAGTTTGGTGACACAGGCGTAGCAGGCACCAATCCCACAAGCCATCCGTTCTTCCAATGAGATATAGGCATTGGGATGCTCACTGAATCGATTATCGACGGCCATTAACAAGCCTTTTGGTCCGCATGCGTAAATGGCATCATATCGGGTTGTCGCATCAGCAAACTGTGCATCGAGTAATAAACCAACATGGCCTTGGTAGCCGTACGAGCCATCATTTGTCGCATAAGCGACTGGCCCGAGCTTGCGAAAGTGATCTTCATAGAAAATGGCTGCTTTAGTTGCAAAGCCGAACACGTGTTGAACGTGAACGCCTTTTGCATTAAGTTGCCGTGAGAGTTCATGTAATGGTGGAATCCCAGTCCCGCCACCAATGATTAGCGCGTTTTGTCCGGCTACTAATTGGTCAATTGGATAACCGTTACCAAGAGGCCCTAAGACGGACAAGCTTGTGCCCACCGGTGATTCACTTAAGATCGTGGTGCCTTCACCAACAACGCGGTATAACAAGGTAATCGTGTTAGTTTGGCGGTCGACATTGGCAATCCCAAATGGCCGACGTAATAAAAGGGCGTCACTGGGGATTTTGATATCGACAAATTGTCCCGGTGCAATGGGTTGCTGTGCGAGGTCTCCGGTGAGGCATAATTCATAGATACTGGGGGCAATTTCGGTTTGCTTAGTGAGGGTTAATTGGTATTCTAATGGCAACATTTAGCAGACTCCTTCTGATTTTTATGTAATAAAAGAGCCTTAGGCAAAGGGCTTCAGACTCTTTTAGTGGTTTTAAAGTGGTTTGGTCAGGAGCGATTGAGATTCTAGGACCGCTAAGATCGCATCAGCGGTATCCAATGAGGTCATCAATGGAATGCCGTGTTCAATGGCGGTTTGGCGAATGACGATGCTGTCTTTAGCGACTTGTGGGGCTTCGTTCAAGCCGGTTGTGTTGATGACCAGTTGAATGTGGCCGGCTTTGATTTTATCAAGTAAATCGCCGCTCGTAGCATTAATCTTGGCAACGGATTGCACTGGCACACCTGCTGCTTGGAATTCTTGACTAGTCCCAGGCGTGGCAATGATTTGATAGCCAACTTCGCGGAAGCGTTTTGCTAATTCGAGCGCTTGTGTCTTATCTTGGTTAGTAATTGTCATTAAGACGTTCCCGTGACTTGGTAAGTGCATCCCACTAGCTTCGAACGCTTTATAGAGTGCTTTTTGCATCGTTACGTCAGTTCCCATGACTTCCCCGGTCGATTTCATTTCTGGCCCGAGTAAGCTATCAACCCGCGTGAGTTTCGAGAATGAGAAGACAGGTGCTTTAATATGAATTAGTGGGCCCGCTGGTAATAGACCGGTTGGGCTCTTTAATTCAGCTAGTGTGCTGCCTAAAATGACTTGGGTGGCCAGTTGCGCCATCGAGATGCCGGTGACTTTACTCAAGAATGGAACGGTCCGACTAGCCCGTGGATTGACTTCAATCACGTAGACTGCTTCATTTTGGATAATGAATTGGATGTTTAACAAGCCGCGACATTCAAGTGCTAAACAGAGCTTGGTCGTGTAAGTGATGATGGCTTGTTTTTCCGCATCCGTCAGATTTTGTGGTGGATAAACCGCCATTGAATCGCCCGAATGAACACCAGCGCGTTCGATATGTTCCATAATTCCCGGAATTAAGACATCTTTGCCGTCACAGATGGCATCGACTTCGCATTCTTTGCCCATTAAGTAGCGGTCAATTAGGACCGGTTGGTCGACTGAAACTTTAACGGCCTCTTTCATGTAATGTGTAAGGTCTTCTGCAGTATGAACGATTTCCATTGCCCGCCCGCCTAAAACGAAACTAGGTCGGATTAAGACCGGATAACCAATCTCTTCAGCAATCTTCAACGCATCTGGCGTATTGGTTGCGGTTGCCCCGACTGGTTGTGGAATGTCGAGTTCGGCGATTAATTGATCGAATTGGTCACGGTCTTCAGCGCGGTTTAAGTTCGCGACGCTTGTCCCGAGAATCTGCACACCATTTTCGGTCAGTGGTTCGGCAAGGTTGATGGCTGTTTGCCCCCCGAATTGCACAATCACCCCTTCTGGTTTTTCGAGTTCAACGACGTTGAGGACATCTTCTAGTGTCAGTGGTTCGAAGTACAATTTATCTGAAATTGAAAAGTCAGTCGAAACTGTTTCTGGATTACTGTTCATGATAATTGCTTCGTAGCCCGCCTTTTGGATGGCTTGCACACAGTGGACGGTTGCATAATCGAATTCAACCCCCTGCCCAATCCGAATTGGACCGGAACCAATCACTAAGATTGAAGGCTTTGTGCTGACAATGCTTTCGTTTTCTTGTTCGTAAGTCGCGTAGTAATAAGGTGTTTGTGATTCGAATTCGGCTGCACAAGTATCGACCATCTTATAAACTGGCTGAATGCCACTTTCTTGGCGCATTTGGCGGACTTGGGCAGGCATGATTTGCCAAGTTGCGGCAATTTTAGCGTCGGCAAAGCCATTTTTCTTGGCGAGTTCGAGTAATTCTAAGTCACCTTTATCGGTCCGGAGTTGTTCTTCAATTTCAACAATGTGGCTGAGTTTATCCAGGAAGAAAAGATCAATTTTTGTCAATTCACTAAGTTCTTGAATTGAATAACCGCGGCGCAATGCTTCGGCAAGGTAGAAAAGTCGGTCGTCTTGGGGATGTACAATCCGTTGGACAAGGTCGTTATCACCGACTGCCGTCAATGCTGGAATTTCGAGATGGTCAGTGCCAATTTCAAGTGAGCGAACGGCTTTGAGTAATGCTTCTTCAATGTTGCGTCCAATGGCCATCACTTCACCGGTGGCCTTCATTTGGGTGCCGAGTTGCCGATCACCTTTGTTGAATTTATCAAATGGCCAACGGGGAATCTTCGCAACGACGTAATCGAGCATCGGTTCAAATTGCGCATAGGTTGTCCCGGTGATTGGATTATGAATTTCATCAAGTGTTAAACCGATGGCGATTTTAGCCGCCATTTTTGCAATTGGATAGCCAGTTGCTTTAGAAGCAAGGGCTGATGAACGACTCACCCGTGGATTGACTTCGATAATGTAGTAGCGGTCGCTATTAGGATCAAGGGCGAGTTGAACGTTACAGCCCCCTTCAATCTTCAAGGCGCGAATGATTTTAAGTGCGGCATCGCGCAATGTTTGGACTTCACGGTCACTTAAGGTTTGAACGGGTGCAAATACGATGGAATCACCAGTATGAATCCCGACTGGGTCGAAGTTTTCCATGTTGCAGACGACTAGCGCGTTGTCATTTTTGTCGCGCATGACTTCGAATTCGATTTCCTTGAAACCGGCAATACTTTGTTCAACGAGGACTTGTCCGACTGGAGATAGGCTAAGCCCATTTTTGACAATTGTGCTCAGTTCACCGGCATTTTCGGCAATCCCGCCACCAGTGCCACCAAGGGTAAAGGCTGGACGGATAATGACCGGATATCCGTTTTCGTTAACGAATGTTTGGGCTTCAACGAGTGAATGGGCAATCGCAGATTCTGGAATCGGTTCGTTTAACTGATTCATCAAGTTTTTAAACAGTTCGCGGTCTTCAGCTTGATCAATCGCGCTGAGCTTGGTACCGAGCAATTCAATGTTCAGCTCGGCGAGAATCCCGTTGTTTGCCAGTTCCAAAGCCATATTTAAGCCGGTTTGGCCGCCGAGGGTTGGTAAGATGGCATCTGGGAGTTCTTTGCGTAGAATTTGCGTGACAAAGTCAATCGTGATCGGTTCGATATAAACCGTATCAGCAACGGCTTTATCAGTCATGATTGTCGCAGGATTTGAGTTAATTAAAACGACTTGGTAGCCTTCTTCTTTAAGCGCTAAGCAGGCTTGAGTGCCTGAGTAATCAAACTCGGCGGCTTGACCAATTACGATTGGGCCAGAGCCAATCACTAAAATTTTATGAATATCGGTACGTTTTGGCATCACTAAATCCCCTTTTTACTATTTTTGGCGGCGATTGAAGTCATCGATCATGTCGATAAATTCATCGAATAGATGTGCAGCGTCGTGTGGACCAGGGGCTGCGTCTGGATGGAATTGAACGGAAAAGGCCGGATATTGTCTATGACGGAGACCTTCGACTGTTTGATCGTTAATTTCAACGTGTGTAATCAGAAGGTTTTGTGGGTCGATGGAGTCGGCATCCACGGCGTACCCATGATTTTGAGATGTGAAGTCGATCCGTTTGGTGGCAACTTCTCGGACCGGATGGTTGAAACCACGGTGGCCGAACTTCATCTTGTAGGTTTTAGCCCCATTGGCGAGGGCAAAAAGTTGGTGACCGAGACAAATCCCGAAAATCGGCACTTTACCTTGAATCCCTTTGATCATTTCAATGGCTTCTGGCACATCTTCTGGATCACCAGGGCCGTTGGTTAACATGACGCCGTCTGGATCGAGACTCAGAATTTCTTCAGCTGTTGTGTTGTATGGTAAGACAGTGATGTTACAGTCGCGTTTTGACAGTTCACGAAGGATACTATGTTTTAAGCCAAAGTCAATCACGACGATGTTCCGCCCGTTAGCAGGACTCGGATAAGGTTTGGCCGTTGAGACTTGTTGGACTTGGTTTTTTGGTAAGACCAATGCCTTGAGTTGATCGAACGCGTGATCGTCTGCGGCATCAACGATGCTGGCTTTCATGGTCCCTTTATCGCGCAGACGGCGAGTGAGTGCCCGCGTATCGATGCCGGCAATCCCAGGAATTTTCTTTTGCTTTAAAAAGTCATCAAGACTCATATTCATCCGCCAGTTATTTGCTAGGCGTGGTGTTTCATGGACGACAACCCCTTTACAGGTTGGTTTAATCGATTCAAAGTCGTCGCGGTTGACCCCGTAATTACCGATTAAAGGGTATGTAAAAGCGATGATTTGGCCGTTGTATGATTGATCAGTAATGGTTTCTTGGTACCCACTCATCCCGGTGTTAAAGACGATTTCGCCTGTCGAGATAATTGGGGCGCCAAAACCGGTGCCGGGGAAGATGGTGCCATCTTCTAAAATAAGGTAACGTTTCATCTTTTAGTTCACTCCTTTTTTGAACGTGCTTTCATCAACGGGTAACTTCTTGTCCTTTACGACACTTGTCAAATCGGTGTCTGCAACACCAATCCGCCAAGTCAGGTAAATGCTCAGAAGTTACCCGTTGATGACACACTCCTTTTGATATGCAATCTGACCAGCAACCAAGGTTAATAAAGTATCACCTTGCACTGCTTCGCCGATAAATGGCGTGTTGTGGCCTTTCGATAAGAAAGTGTTTGCGTCGATTGTGGTGGTATCCGTTAAATTAAAAACAGCAAGGTCAGCTGGTTGGCCAACCGCTAACTGGCCGGCGTGTGGTAAGTTGAAAACATGGGCCGGGTTGGTTGTTAGCCAGCTTGTCAGTTGCGCGAGACTAAATGGACCGTTGGCAACTAAATGTGTGTATAGCAAGCTAAAGGCTGTTTCACTCCCTACTATACCAAATGGCGCTTTCAATAACGCCTGTTGTTTCTCTTCTGTGGTATGCGGTGCGTGATCGGTCGCAATAATATCAATCGTCCCATCCATTAAGCCCGCCCAGAGTGCTTGGCGATCTGCAAGTGTTCGAAGTGGCGGATTCATTTTGAGCATTGCGTTGTCACTGGTAATCGCTGAATCATCGAGTAACAAATGATGTGGGGTGACTTCGCAAGTGACGCTGAGGCCATCTTGTTTTGCGCGGCGAACGAGATTGACGGTTTCCTTAGTTGAGATGTGGCAGATATGATAATGAACGCCGGTCGCCCGCGCTAGCTCGATATCCCGGGCGACTTGGGCGGATTCACTGACACTCGCAATTCCGGGAACGCCTAGTTTTTTAGCGGCTTGACCGTCGTGAATGACGCCGCCATTGACGAGTGATTCATCTTCGACGTGCGCGACGATGGGCATGTTAATCTGGGCGGCCATCTGCATCGCTTGGTACATTGTTTGTGCCGTTTGTACCCCATGACCATCGTTGGTAAAGCCTGCTGCACCAGCTGCCTTAAACGCCGACATGTCGACAATTGTTTGTTCAGTTAACTCATTGGTAATCGGTGCAAATTGATATGTGTGGACGCTGGTTTCTGCCTGATTGCGTGCAACCAGTGTCTTGAAATCTAGCAAGTTATCAGGTACGGGCTTTAAGTTCGGCATTGCAATTACGCTAGTAAAACCACCGTGGGCAACCGCTGCGCTCCCTGTTTTGAGTGTTTCTTTTGTCGTGAAGCCTGGATCTCTGAAGTGGACGTGTCCGTCGATTAAGCCGGCACTGACGAAATGGCCGTGTGCGTCATAAATCGTTTCTGGGTCGGTTGGGACTGCGGTAATCGTTGGTTCAATTGCCGTAATCTGACCGGTTGCATCGATGGCGATGTCGCGTTTTTGCAGTTGGCCGTCAATCAAGACTTGGCCGTTTTTGATCAATTGATACATAGCAGATCCCCCTCTTAATGTTGAATCAGATGTTGTTGGTCTAATAGGTGTTCAATGATGGCCATCCGCATAAAAACGCCGTTGGTCATTTGTTTAAAAATTCGCGATTGTGGGGCTTCAACGAGTTCGTCGGCAATTTCAACGTCACGATTGACGGGTGCTGGGTGCAACCAGATAGCACTGGACTTAAGGTGTGCTGCCCGCTCAGTTGTCAAACCGTACTGAGTATGGAATGCAGTGTCAGATAAGGTTTCATCGGCAGCAAAGCGTTCGTGTTGAATCCGGAGTAACATGACGACGTCAACTTCTGGTAAGACGTCATCGAGTTGGGCTGGTTGTCCGTATTGGGCAAATTCAGGGGCGAACCATTCCTCAGGGCCGGCAAAATACAATGTTGCGCCGAGTTGTTTGAGCAGTTGCATATTTGACCGTGCCACCCGGGAATGACGCAAGTCACCACAGATGACGACTTTTAAGCCTACAAAGTGGCCGAACTCTTCGTGAATCGTCATTAAATCGAGTAAGCATTGGGATGGGTGTTGCCCACTCCCATCGCCCGCATTGGCCAGTGCCATGTGGAATTGATCATCTGCGAGTAAGGCGTCGTAATAATTATTCTGAGAATGGCGGACAGCAACGAAATCGACGCCAATGGCTTGTACCGTTTTGAGCGTATCGCTGAGGGTCTCGCCTTTGGAAGTCGAACTCGTATCGGCATTGAAGTCTAAGACGGTCATGCCGAGTTTGCGTTCTGCCATTTCGAAACTCGTATGGGTCCGTGTGCTATTTTCAAAGAATAGGTTCATTGCGTAGACCGGCCGAGTTAATTTGCTTGTCGCGCCCTTTTTAAAGGCGCTAGCGCGGTTGATGAGACCTGCGACTAAATCATTGGTGAGTTGATCAACGGAAACCAACGCGTTATGCTTTTGCATTTTGTTGAGCCTCCAATTCAAGTTCGCTCTTTGCTTTATCCGGTAAAACAAGGTTTAAGACAATCCCAAGGACGGTGGCGATGGCTAGCCCTGAGAATTGGTATTGGCCTAATTGTAAGTAGGCATTGCCAATCCCGATGACGAGGATTGATGAACCAATCATTAAGTTGCGTTTCTTATCAAAATCGACTTGTTTGTCGATTAAGACGCGCAAACCGCTTGAGGCGATGACCCCGAAGAGTAAGAAGCTAATCCCACCAATTACGGGTGTGGGGATGCTTTGAATCAACGCGCTCAGTTTGCCGATGAAGCCGAAGATCATGGCGAAGAATGCGGCGCCACCTAAGACCCAGACACTGTGGACTTTGGTGATGGCTAAGACACCGATGTTTTCACCATAACTTGTGACGGGCGGTCCTCCGACAAAAGCGGCGATGATTGAGGCTGTCCCGTCCCCGGCTAACGTGCGGTGAAGACCAGGATCTTTAAAGAAGTTACGCTTGGTGAGTTTGTTTAAGACCATAATGTGGCCCATGTGTTCGGTCATTGTGACAAAGGCAATTGGTGCCATGCTGAGAATCGCGCCCCAGTACAGACCGGGTTTGTAAGTGACAAATGGGACTTGGAAGTCTGGTACTTTAAACCAAGGGGCGTCCATCACGGGTTGAAAATCGACGATCCCGAACAAGACGGCGATGATGTAGCCAGCAATGATGCCGAGCAAGATGGGGACTAAGCTCATGAATCCTTTGAGATACATATTAAAGCCGATGGTGATTAACAACGTTAGTAAAGCGACTGCGAAGAATTTTAAGTCGTAATTCCCGTGGGCATTGATAGTGGCTTGTTTGGCAGCTGTGCCAGCGAGTGATAAGCCAATCACCATCACGATTGGGCCGACAACAATGGGTGGTAAGGCTTTGTCGATCCAGTCGGAACCAATCAGACTGACTAAGATTGAAACGATTAAGTAGACTGCCCCAACCGCCATTGTCCCTTGTGCAATCCCAGGGTAGCCAGTCGTTTTCATCAAAGCGAGCATTGGCACGATGAATGAGAAACTCGACCCCATGTATGCTGGAATCTTGCCTTTGGTAATCAAGAGGTACATTAAGGTGCCGACCCCGGAACTGAATAATGCAATCCCTGGGTTTAAACCGACTAAGATTGGCACTAGAACGGTTGAGCCAAACATTGCAAACATATGTTGAATGGATAAACCAATCCATTTACCGGTGCTGGGGCGTTCGTTGACGTCTAAGACCGCATCGGGATTTCTAAATTGTGTAGCCATAAGTATTTCCTCCATGTCGCCGACTTTTTGAACCAAAAAAAGACACACGCTCCAACAGATTGGTAGGTGTGTCCCTTGACGGACTTAGGCCCCTTTTTTTAGGCGCACTAAGTTCAAGACAAACCCTTTTGCTCTCTCTGGAGACAATTAAACGGTTCAGTCGTTATTTAGTTAGTTTTTCGATGGTAATCCCATCATGTTGATCAATTTCTTCCATCGCAACGCGAATTTGTTCGTTGAGGGCGGTTGGAATATTTTTACCGACAAAATCGGGGCGAATTGGTAATTCACGATGACCACGATCGACTAAGACAGCCAATGAAATTTTCTTTGGCCGGCCTAAGTCCATTAAGGCGTCAAGCGCGGCCCGAATCGTCCGCCCTGTGTAAAGCACATCGTCGATTAAGATGACATGCTTATTTGTGATATCGACGGGAATATCGCTCCCGTTAATCTGTGGTTCATTTTGTGCATCAAGATCATGTTGATCATCGCGGTATAACGTAATGTCTAGTGTACCGACGGGCAATGCGATGCCTTCTAATTGTTCGAGGCGTTCTGCAATCCGTTGGGCAATAAACACGCCACGGGTTTTAATGCCGACGAGGACGAGATCTGAAATCCCCTTATTCTGTTCGATAATTTCGTACGTAATCCGAGTAAAGACCCGTTTCATTGTGTTACTGTCGACCACTTCTTTGACCATCGTAAAGACTCCTTCCAAACAAAAAACCTCTCAAACCGATAAGGTCGAGAGGTTACAGTTAGAGACTCCGCGTCTAGTGGTGCTTTCACCGTACCTTCTCGGCCTCACGGGACCGATTTTAAAGGCTTCTATTAAGTTAGACCTAGCTTAACGGAGAATCCTTGATTTGTCAATGATTTTCACGTAATTCGGTTAAAGTTTTCTCGAAGATTGCGGGTAATGGGGCTTCAAAGCGCATCATTTCGCCCGTCGTTGGGTGCTTAAAGCCTAATACAGCAGCATGTAAGAACTGACCATGCCCAGCTAAAGTTTTGCGGGGACCATAAACGGGATCGCCAGCAACTGGCCGGTTAATATAGGCTAAGTGAACGCGAATTTGATGGGTGCGCCCAGTTTCTAGTCGACATTTGATTAATGTGAAGTCTTCAAACCGTTCCATGACCGTAAAATGCGTGACCGCTGGGCGGCCATCTTCGACGATTGCTTGTTTCATCCGGTCGACTTTTGAACGACCAATGGGTGCATCAATGGTCCCCTCGTCTTCTTCGATGTTGCCGTGGACTAGCGCGATATATTCACGTAAGTTTTCCTTAGCTTTGAGTTGGGCGGATAAAGATTCGTGGGCTTCGTTGGTTTTAGCCACCATCAAAAGACCAGAGGTATCTTTATCAATTCGATGGACAATCCCCGGCCGGAAGACGCCGTTGATTTCAGACAATGGGGTGTGCGCCAATAAAGCGTTGACCAATGTCCCATTCGGGTGGCCAGCTGATGGATGAACCACCATCCCTTGTGGTTTATTGACTACGAGGACTTGATCGTCTTCATAGACGATATCGAGCGGAATATCTTCTGGGGTTAAGTCGAGCGTGACAGGGTCTGGAATATTGACGGTGACGACATCCCCTGTTACGACTTTGCGGTTACTCTTACAAGGTTGATCATTGACTTGCACCAAGTCTTTTTTCAACCATTGCTGGATTTGTGAACGTGAGTAATCGGGTAGTAATTGGGTGAGCGCCTTATCAATCCGGCCTGTTTCAGTTGTAATCGTTAATTGTTTAGTTTCAGTCATGAGTCACTTTCTCTTTCAACAAAATAGCAATAAAGACGCAGATGACGCCTACTGTTAAGGCAACATCCGCAACGTTAAAGATGGGGAAATTAATAAATTCGATTTGGAACATGTCTACGACGTACTTAAGGTGGAGCCGATCGATGAAGTTACCAAGTGTTCCGGCTAACAGCAACGTTAAACCGATCCGGTAAAATTTTTCAGTGCGATCAGAGGTATAAAATAAGTAGCCAATTACCCCGAGGGCCACAATGGTGACGAGGTAGAAAAACCACTGTTGACCGGCCAAGATACTCCACGCAGCCCCATCGTTTTGAACATACGTTAAACTCAGTACGTTCGGAATAACGGGTTGGGTTGCTGCAAAGGCAACATGGGCAACAATCCAGCTTTTTAAAAGTTGGTCACCGAGTACAATGACTGCGGCTAAAACGATATAGATGAGCATGGGAACCTCCTATTCATACAATCTACCATTGTCCTTAAAATCGGCTGACTTGTCAATCAGTTTTCGAGATGGGCGTTAGGATATTGGAAAACGTGCTTTTCAAGCTAACTTTCTGCGCTTAACCAAATTTGCCAAATCGCCGATTGTATCGGCAATTCGTCAAATTCTATTAATGCTCAGAAGCTAACCGTTTCAAACGCACTCTAGAATAATCCGCTAATCAGGCCATCTTCTGTGACGTCCATGTTGAGGGCGGCTGGTTTCTTTGGTAGACCTGGCATGGTGAGGACTGTGCCGGTCATTGCGACGATGAAGCCTGCGCCAAGCTTTGGAATCAATTCACGGACGTGAACGGTGAAATCAGTTGGTGCGCCTAATGCTTTTGGATCGTCTGAGAGTGAATATTGTGTTTTGGCGATACAGACTGGTAAGTGGTCCCAGCCATTTTTTTCGATTTCTTTCAGTTGGTTGATAGCTTTGCCCTCGAAAACAACCTCTTTACCGCCATAGATGTCAGTGACAATTGTGGTTAGTTTCGATTGAATGTCGGCGTTTGAATCATATAATGGTTGGAAGTTTTTAGGTTGATCGAGTGCTTCTAAGACGGCCTGGGCTAAATCAAGACCACCTTTACCACCATGTGCCCAAACACTAGCTAAAACGGCTTTGACACCCAGTTCAGCACATTTTTCTTGGAGCATTGTAACTTCTGCTTCGGTATCACTTGTAAACTCATTGATGGCAACGACTACGGGAACGCCGTAACGTTGCATATTAGCAATATGTTTGGCTAAGTTACTAAACCCTTTGTCTAACGCACCGAGATTTTCAGTGGTTAGATCAGCTAAAGCAACACCGCCGTTATATTTTAATGCCCGAACAGTGGCAACAATCACGATGGTATCAGGAGTCTTGCCAAGTTGTGGGACTTTGATGTCTAAGAATTTTTCAGCACCTAAATCTGCACCAAAACCAGCTTCAGTAATCGCAATATCACCCATTTTTAGGGCCGTTTGGGTTGCTAAAATACTGTTACAGCCGTGAGCGATGTTGGCAAATGGCCCACCGTGAATCAAGGCTGGTGTATGTTCAAGGGTTTGGACGAGGTTTGGTTTGAGAGCATCTTTTAAAAGCATCGCGATTGCACCGGTGATTTCGAGCTGGCCAACTGTGACGGGTTGCCGATCATAAGTGTAACCAATGACGATTTGGCTAATGCGCCGCTTCAAGTCAGTAATGTCAGTTGCTAAGCAGAGAATGGCCATTAATTCGCTAGCAACGGTAATGTCAAAACCATCTTGGCGCGGCATCCCTTGCACTGGACCACCAAGTCCAATGACAACTTGGCGTAATGCACGATCATTAATATCAAGCGCCCGTTTCCAAATAATTCGGCGGGGATCAATGTTGAGGGCATTTCCCTGTTGCAGATGGTTATCGATTAGGGCGGCTAAAGTATTCACAGCAGCGGTCAATGCGTGCATATCCCCTGTAAAATGTAAGTTAATATCTGCCATTGGTACCACTTGGGCATAGCCCCCACCAGTTGCGCCACCTTTCATCCCCATGACGGGGCCTAGTGAAGGTTCACGTAAAGCAATGACGGCTGATTGATCTAGTTGACGAAGGGCGTCGCCAAGACCGACAGTCACGGTTGATTTACCTTCTCCAGCTGGTGTGGGATTGATTGAGGTCACTAAGATGAGTTTGCCATCTTCTTTTTCTTTCAATCGATTAATGGCAGCGAAATTAACCTTCGCTTTATACGGTCCATATTGTTCTAAATCAGCGGCCGTTAAACCAGCTTGTTCGGCAATTGCCGTGATTGGCTGCATCTCCTTAGCTTCATTTTCCTGTGCTATTTGAATATCTGACATACCGCCCAGCTCCTTTTTATTTATGATACTACCTAGTATAGCTGATTACGTACGGAATTGGCAGATGGGATGCTTAAAAAGAACGATATTCTTCGACACACTTCTTTGTACGTGGTAAAATAAGCGCGTACGCTGATTAACATTTCAAGGAGGGATTGTGATGGAACGAGGAATCGTTAAGTGGTTTAGCAATGCTAAAGGTTATGGCTTCATCAGTTATGGAGATGACGAGGAGGTTTTCGTCCATTTTACCGCAATCCAAACCGACGGCTATAAATCATTGAATAAAGACGAGCCGGTATTATTTGAGATTAAAGAAGGCGCCCGCGGTTTGCAGGCAGCTAACGTGCAAAAGATAGCAGAATAAAAATACGTTTAAACGCTAAAAAAGAGCCATGACATGCACTAGGCCCTGTCAAGTTGACAAATGAAATAATATAAAGTTGAATCTG
>ERZ794962.4-NODE-4-length-70903-cov-11.753980_pt1 | contig 70903 bp, 82 predicted proteins | sample MGYA00375739_ERZ794962 | MGnify/ENA primary metagenome ERZ794962 (study PRJEB30138, sample SAMN05968710) | food fermentation metagenome | isolation source: fermented_meat | host: spontaneous_fermented_meat_time_7_first_replicate;spontan... | place: Italy | collected...
ACGAAATGAAGAATGTAATCGCAGGACTCATTAGGACGGTTGTTTGCATTTGTTTCTTTTGTTCAGCAGGCATCCCGACTAATGAAAGTGCACTTTGACCGACATATAAGAGGGTCGCAATCACAGTAATGATAATGTTTGGACTCCCAAGACCGATCCCAAAGAAGTGGCTACTCGAAATTTCAGGTGAGTATTGGATGGCTTGATACAAACCAGAGAAGATTGGTAATTGAATTAATAAGGTTAAACAACCAAGACTTGGCATCATGCTTGAATCATTTTCCTTATAAACCTTCATCATCAACTGGCTAAGTTCAGCCTTTTCTTCAGGGGTTGTTGCCGCTTTTTGTTGTTCTTGGATAATATCTAATTGCGGTTTCAAGCGACGGGTCTTTTCTTGTTGGGCCGTCATCTTATTCGATTGGTTCAACATTAATGGGAGTAAAATCATCCGCACAACGAATGTGATGATGATAATTGCCCAGCCGTAACCATTGATGCCACCGAAAACATCAGCAATGCGTTCCATAATATGTTGGAGCGGCACGGCGATGTATTTATAGGATGAACCATAGATTAAGCCGGTTGGGACTTTGGGATGGCTGCTCATTTTTTGTGGAACACAGCCAGCGAGAAAGAATGTAACGGTCATTGTAAGCATCGCGAGTGTCGCGAAGCGTTTAGAATTTTTCATAAATTTAGCCCTTTCAAGATAAGTTTCAACAAGTGTAACTATACTTGAAGGGGCTAGGTTTTTCAACTGACAACCGAAAATTCATGACACGCTGACACATTTTCGAGTGGTGTTTGAATGACACGGTCGACGCGCCCACTAGGGGTGGGAGAAGCTTTGACAGCACCGATAAATTTTTCGAGTGCGTCTGCTGGGCCCATCGCAATAATTTTAACGGAGCCGTCGTCACGATTGGCAACGGTACCTGTGATATGGAGTTTATCGGCGACCAATTTGGTCATCCAGCGAAAGCCGACGCCTTGCACGCGGCCATAGACTTCAAGTTGAATTGCATTTTGCATTGTCATCACCTCCTCTTCATTGTAAGCTGTTCAACCCGATTTGGCGATTAAAAAGCGACCCTTGATAGAATTTACCCACTAAGTCGCGTATAATAGAAAGTACTAAATAGACTGGAGCACAACATGGAATACATTCAATCGAATCAAAACACTAAAATTAAGGCGGCTAAGAAATTAACCGTTAAGAAAAACCAACGTAAAGAAAATACGTATCTACTAGAGGGCTGGCATTTAGTCCAAGAAGCAATCCAAAATAAGGCCGTCATCCGCCAAGTTTTCGCCACTGAAAAATATGTGGACGAACGCGCATTGCGCGGTCTTTACGATGAAACTTTTGAAATTGCACCAGAAGTGGCGCAACACTTGAGTGAAACTAAAGCACCCCAAGGCATTTTTGCCGTTGTTGAAATGTCTGAAACACCGGTACCAGAAAAATTAACGGGTCGTTACTTATTATTAGATGCTGTTCAAGATCCTGGTAATATCGGCACAATGATTCGGACAGCCGACGCAGCAGACTTTGCCGGCGTTGTTTTAGGCAATGGCAGTGTTGACTTGTATAATCCAAAACTCTTGCGGTCAATGCAAGGCAGTCACTTCCATTTACCAATTTATCAAGGTAACTTGATGGACTGGATGAAGAAATTCAATTCGCAAGACGTCCCAGTTTATGGAACGGAATTAAATCCAGAGGCCATCAGTTATCAAGATGTGCCTAAAGCAAATGACATGGCCTTGATTCTAGGTAATGAAGGGAACGGCGTGAATGAAAACGTCTTAGCAGCCACAACGCAAAATATTTACATCCCAATTCCAGGGAATGCTGAATCATTAAACGTGGCAGTCGCAGCTGGGATTTTAATGTTCAAGTTGATTGAAGCTTAATTCTTAATTTTTTCTAACAAACGTAACTTTTTAAGGCGTTTAACTTCTTTTTTGAACGAAAAGCTGTTATCCTTGTGGCAGAATTTGAATTTAAAAAATGTCAGGAGTCTTTGAATGAATTCAACAGCAAAATGGTACGATGACGCGGATTACATGGCTCTAATTGCCGATTTATTAGCTAAAGATGAAGTCCAAAAATTAGCGAACTATACGCAACATCATCATTCAGATCGTTTGGAACATTCGCTAAGCGTCTCTTATCGCAGTTATGAACTTGCCAAGAAGTGGCATCTTGATACGCGAGCAATTGCACGCGCGGGCTTATTACATGATTTATTCTATTATGACTGGCGTGATACGAAGTTCGATTTAGGCACACATGCTTATATCCATCCGCGCATTGCGCTTCGGAATGCCGAAAAATTAACAGAACTCTCACCTAAAGAAAAAGACATCATCGTTAAACACATGTGGGGCGCAACTGTTAGTCGTCCGAAATATAAGGAAAGTTACATTGTATCGATAGTCGATGATTATTGTGCTGTGACGGAATTTTGTACACCAATGTGGACGAAATTTAAACAAAAAGTTCTCCGCCAAACACCGGCAATTAACAAGTAAAGATGCTTCAAGCTGATAGGTTGCTTTTTGCAGCCTTTTTCAGTACACTTCTTATTAATAAGTGTGAGGTGAAAATAATGGTGATTGTAAAAGAAAACGCAAATGCTGACTGTCAAGAGGCCTTCCAACTGTGTCCTAAATTTGAAAAGACTTTTTCAATTTTAGGTAAGAAGTGGAACGGCCTGATTATCGATGTCCTATTAGAAAACGGGGCACAACGGTTTAAAAACTTAGTGCACAGTGTGCCTAAGTGCAGTGATCGCGTATTGGTTGAACGATTGAAGGAACTAGAACAAGAAGGCATTGTTGCGCGGATTACCAGTGATGATTCTGCGTTGATTGAATATCGATTGACCACTAAAGGTGAAGAATTAGCGCCAGTAATGGCTGCTATTCACGATTGGTCAAACGACTGGTATGCGACAGAAGCCTAGTTGCTAATTGCGGTTATTTACGTTAAAATACAATTATTAAACAAAGACGAAAAAGAGTAACCTAATCATTAGTTTTCAGGGAGAATAATCAGTTGACTGCAAGTTATTCAGCTAAGTTTAGGTGAAGTTCACTTTCTGAGTTGACCATTGGTCCGGTATTGCCCGTTAGCGCAAACTTGAGTGTATGACTGGAATGGTCGTAAACTAGGGTGGTACCGCGAAGCTTCGTCCCTTTTTGAGGGACGGGCTTTTTTTGTTGAAAAAAATAAGGAGGAATTGCAATGTCATTGAAGGAACAATTAGAAAACTTACAGCAAAAGAGTCTGCAAGAAATTCAAAGAGTTGTTGATTTAGAGGCGTTAAATCAAATTCGAGTGGAAGTGCTCGGTAAAAAAGGACCGATTACAGAAGTTTTACGCGGCATGCGTGATTTAAGTAATGAAGAACGACCTAAGGTGGGGGCATTTGCTAATGAAATCAAGAGTGATTTGGCAGAAGCAATCGAAACCCGGAAGGCAGAATTAGAAGCCAAGAAGGCAGCAGCCCAACTGGCTCACGAAACATTAGATGTTACATTACCTGGCCAACCGGTCAAAAAAGGGACCCCGCATGTCTTAACTCAAGTGATTGATGATTTAGAAGATTTATTTATCGGAATGGGTTATCAAGTCGTTGCTGGCTATGAAGTGGAAGATGAAAAACATAACTTTGAAATGTTAAACATGCCAGCTAATCATCCAGCCCGTGATATGCAAGATACGTTCTATATTACTAATGATTTATTGATGCGCACGCACATGTCACCCAATGAAGCACGTGACTTGGAAAACCATGACTTTGCTAATGGTCCCATTAAGATGATTAGTCCCGGCCGTGTTTACCGCCGTGATACAGATGATGCAACGCATTCGCATCAATTCTATCAAATGGAAGGCCAAGTGATTGATAAAAACATTACAATGGCAGACTTAAAGGGAACCTTAGAATACACGATTCACCATATTTTTGGTGAAGACCGTGATTTACGTTTCCGGCCAAGTTACTTTCCATTCACGGAACCATCTGTTGAAGTGGATATTTCTTGTTTCCGTTGTGATGGTAAAGGCTGTAATGTCTGCAAGCAAACTGGCTGGATTGAAGTTTTAGGGGCTGGGATGACACATCCGAACGTCTTAAAAGCCGGCGGTGTCGACTCAGATGTCTATGGTGGATTCGCCTTTGGGCTCGGGGTTGATCGCTTTGCAATGTTGAAATATGGTGTGGATGATATCCGGAACTTCTACTTAAATGACGTTCGATTCTTAAATCAATTCACACAGGAGGGCTAGACCATGAAAGTTTCTTACAACTGGTTAAAAGATTATTTAGATTTAACAACTGCCCCAGAGGCATTGGCTGAAAAAATTACCCGAACAGGGATTGAAGTGGCTGATGTCGCGCAAAAGAGCGCGGGCTTGAAAAAAATTGTGGTGGGACATATTTTAAGTTGTGAACCCCATCCGGATTCTGATCACTTGAATGTTTGCCAAGTGGATGTTGGTGAAGATGAACCCTTCCAAATTGTTTGTGGTGCACCCAATGTCGCTGCTGGCCAATATGTAGTCGTTGCATTACCTAATTCTCGGATTGCTGACAACGTTAAGATTAAAAAAGGCAAGATGCGCGGCGTGGTTTCAATGGGGATGATTTGTGGCTTACAAGAAATTGGCTTTGCCGATAGCGTTGTGCCTAAGGAATATGTTGATGGCATCTTTGTCTTCCCAGAAGCAATTGAACCTGGGACAGAAGTTTATGAAGCTCTTGGGATGACTGATTACATTATCGATCTTGACCTCACCGCTAACCGAGCCGATACGCTTGGCTTCCACGGTGTGGCCCATGAAGTGGCCGCCATTGAATCATTGACACCTCATTTTGAAGATATCGTAGTGACTGAAAGCAACGTTCAAACAGCTGATCAATTGACTGCTCAAGTTGCTGATGAACAATTAGCACCAAGTTATCACTTGCGTATGTTGCAAAACGTGACCGTCCAACCAAGTCCAATGTGGCTACAGACGCGTTTATGGAATGCTGGCATTCGCCCCATTAATAACCTTGTTGATGTGACGAACTACATGATGTTAACGTATGGGCAACCTTTACACGCGTTTGATGCGGATGCTCTAACGGGTGATCACAAACAAATCGAAGTTCGCTTAGCCAAGACGGGCGAAAAATTAACGGCCCTTGATGAAGGCAAACATGACTTAACAAATGAAGATATCGTCATTACAGATGGTCATCGACCAATTGCGCTAGCAGGGGTCATGGGTGGTTTGAACTCACAAATTACTGCTGATACGAAAAATGTGATTATCGAAGCCGCAGTTTTTGCACCAACTGCAGTTCGTAAAACGGCTCAACGCCATAACTTGCGTTCAGATGCGTCATCACGGTTTGAAAAAGGCGTGAATGTTGCTGATGTTCAAACAGCCTTAGATGCTGCTGCTATGATGATGGCAGACCTTGGTAATGGGCAAGTGACTGCTGGTACGGTTAGCCCAACTAACTTAGTGCCAACTGACAAAGTGATTGAAATCGAAGCTGACCGGATTAATCGCGTCTTAGGCACAGAGATTGCAACGCAAACAATTGTTGAATTATTAGAACGATTTGGTTTTAGTGTGGTCAATACTGATAATCATTTAACAGTAACGATTCCACCACGGCGTTGGGATATTGAAATCCAAGCGGATATCATTGAAGAAGTCGCTCGTTTATACGGTTACGATAACTTACCAAGCACATTGCCAACTGGCGATATGACAACCGGGGCATTAACGACTGAACAAAAGGCACTCCGTAAAACCCGGCATACACTTGAAGGTGCTGGTTTAACGCAAGCAATTAGTTATGCATTAACGACCCCTGAAAAAGCGCGTCAATTTACGCTTGTTGATTCGGTGCTGACAGCACTTGATTGGCCAATGACGCAAGATCATGCGCACTTACGCATGAACTTGATTACTGGTTTATTGGACGACGCTGCTTACAATGTGGCACGTAAACAAACTGATCTTGCACTATACGAACAAGGACGGGTATTTTTAAAACAAGCAGACGACCAAGTCCGGCCAACAGAAATCGAATATGTGGCTGGCTTGATGAGTGGCAATCGCCAGATGAAGACTTGGCAAGCTGCCGCAGCACCAGTTGATTTCTACACAATCAAAGGTGTGGTTGAAATGTTGATGACAAGTTACACCTTAGCGGATGCCATCAGTTATCAACCAACACAAGCTTATCCAGAAATGCATCCTGGCCGAACGGCAGCCATTTACGTTGGTGAACAACTGGTTGGATTTGTTGGTCAAATTCATCCAGCAGTTGCGAAAGCTAATCATTTAAAAGAAACTTATGTTTTCCAATTAGATTTAGCACAAATCCTAGCCTTGCCAACCCAAACAGTGATTGCTAAACCAGCACCTAAATTTCCTGAAGTAACGCGGGATATTGCAATTCAGGTGTCTGATCAAGTTTCAAATGCCGCAATTGTTGAAGCTATCAAAGCAAAGGGTGGCGCCCACTTAGTTTCAGTTGAACTTTTCGATGTTTACGCAGGGAGTCATATTGAGGCTGGTGAGAAGTCAATGGCTTACACCTTAACGTACCTCAATGAGGCAGCTACTTTAACAGAAGAAGAAGTTAACGCTGCTTTTGAAAAAGTAGTCGCTGAATTAGTTGCTACTTTTGATGCCAAAATCCGTTAATCTCGAATCTTTAATGCAATTTTTGAATAATTTGGTATAATGTTTTAAGGATTGTATTTAAAAGAGCAATTAGGAGGTCATCCTTTGAAGAAAGTTGATCAAAAGGAGCCAGTAAATCAAGAAAAAGCGGCACAATCATTGTACGAAGAACGCCGTGCAGAAAAAAAAGCAGCAAATAAAATTGTCTATTGGATTATCGGTATTCTATTAGCACTTGTTGTCATTATTGGATTCATGGGATATCGCTACGTACAAGTATCTCTTAAACCATACGACACCAAAGCAAAACAAGAAATTACCGTGCGCATTCCCAACGGCTCAACGAATAAACAAATCGCTGCTATTTTGCAGGATAAAAAATTAATTCGAAGCGCGCCAGTCTTTAATTATTATGTGAAGACTCATAATTTCTCGGATTTCCAAGCCGGTTATCATGTGTTGAAACAATCAATGGGGTTAGATAAGATCATCTCTAACTTACAAAAAGAAGGCACACCAACCCGTCCTCGCGATGTGAAGGGCAAATTGTTAGTTAAAGAAGGGGTCACCTTAGAAGAAATTGCGGCCGAAGTTGGTAAACAAACAAAATTCTCTAAAGCAGCCTTCATCAAACAAGCGAATGATAAGCAATTCTTAGCAAGTTTAGAGAAGAAATACCCTGCATTATTGTCATCAACAATGGCTCAAAAGGATGTCCGCTATCACTTAGAAGGGTACTTTTTCCCAGCCACTTACGAAGTTTATAAAGATAGTACATTAAAAGAAATTATCACCGAAATGGTTTCAACGATGGATCAAAAGATGCAACCTTATTATGCAACCATTAAGGATAAGAAGTTAACCGTTCAACAAACGTTGACGCTAGCTTCATTGGTTGAACGTGAAGGGGTCACGGCCGTCGATCGCCAAAAGATTGCCGGTGTCTTCTTTAACCGTTTAGACATCGATATGCCAATTCAATCTGATATTTCAGTAATGTATGCCTTAAATACCCACAAGACACACCTTTATAACAAAGATACTAAAGTCGATTCACCGTATAACTTATATATCAATAAAGGTTATGGCCCAGGACCGTTTAACTCACCTAGTTTACAGTCTGTCACAGCCGTCTTGAATCCAGCTGATCGTGATCAAAATTATCTCTACTTTGTTGCTAACTTGAAGACGGGTAAAGTATATTACTCAAGAACCTTCGAACAACATAACGATACAACAGATTCGATTGAAGATTAGGTTCATTTAGGATTATCGAAGTCGACTGCCATTGGGGGTCGACTTCTGTTTGCCCAAAAAGAAGTTGAGAATAAAAGGAGCGTCCCATGTCCAGTCAAAAAAAAGCACCCATCATTATCGGCGTTACAGGCGGGTCCGGTAGCGGGAAAACAACCGTTAGCCAGGCTATCGCCCAAAAATTTGCGAATCACTCAGTGATGTTATTACCACAAGATGCGTATTACAAACGGCAAGATGTTCCGTTTGAACAACGCCAACAAACGAATTATGATCATCCAGATGCTTTTGACAACGATTTATTAATCGAACAAGCATTAATGTTAAAAAATCATCAAGCCATTGAACAACCGGTCTATGATTATAAAATTCATAATCGGACGGAGGAAATTCAACGGGTTGAACCGCAAGATGTTATTATCTTGGAGGGGATTCTTGTATTGGCTGATGCCCGGTTACGGGATTTGATGGATATTAAGGTTTATGTGGATACTGATGATGATATTCGGTTATTAAGACGGATGCATCGCGATATGGAAAGCCGTGGTCGAACGTTTGATGATGTGGTTGGCCAATATCTTAAGACGGTAAAACCCATGTTCCATGAATTCATTGAACCAACCAAGCGTTACGCTGATTTAATTGTCCCAGAAGGTGGCAATAATCGCGTGGCCATTGATTTACTTGTAACAAAGATTCAATCAATCCTAAATGCCGATTAAAGATTGAGATTTGACAAGGACGTACACAGTAATTAAGATAGTCAGTATTATTAATTAAAATAAAGAGGTGGATAAAATGGTACAAAAAACTTATCCAATGACTGCAGAAGGCAAAGAAAAGTTAGCCGAAGAACTAGAAACACTCAAAATGGTAAAACGACCAGAAGTCATTGACCGGATTAAAATTGCACGGAGCTTTGGTGATTTATCAGAAAACTCTGAATATGAATCAGCTAAAGATGAACAAAGCTCATTGGAAACACGCATCGCAGAAGTTGAGAATATGTTACGCTTTGCAGAAGTAATCGATGTTGATAGCATCGCAGCTGATGAAATTGCTGTTGGTAAAACAGTTAGCTTTACAGACGACGAAGATGGTGAAGAAGAAACTTACCAAATCGTTGGTGCTGCAGAATCAGACCCATTCAGTGGTAAAATTTCAAATGATTCACCAATTGCCCAAGCATTACTTGGCAAACACGTTGGTGATAAAGTAGCTGTGCAAACACCAGGCGGCGACATGCACGTCACAATTACAGAAGTTAAATAAAGTGCGTTTCGAACGGGTTAGTCTTTGAGGATTAACGTAAAAACGGGTGTTATGGTCGAATTTTGACCATGACGCCCGTTTTGTAGTTAACCGGAAAAGGCTGTTCGAAAAAGCACGTTTAAGAATAGAGTGCTTTTGGGTGCGGTTAGCAACTGAGCATTAATACAAAATTGGCAGTCATCCAGATTTTAGGATGACTGCCAATTTTAGATTAAGCAGAAGTTGTTGCAGCCAAAAAGCACGTTTCAAAAAAGCCACGGAAATCAATCCCGTGGCTTTTTTATTTTGCCGTTAATTCGTTAATCAGCCTTGAGACGGATTGGCGTTTATCTGGTTTGCTTGTATAATAATATTAATCAGTTGAAAGGGGACCGTAAATATGCCGTTTATCTGGCGCGTTTTTTTAATAATAGAAGCGATTATCTTCGGGACGTTCATTTGGCAGATGATTACGATACCCGCAAATTTAGTGTTCATCATTGCAGGTATTTTACTCTTAGTCTGGGCCAACAAACGTCGTAGTAAAGGTAAAATCGGTGTCTGGATGACTTTGTTAACGATGGTCGGTTGCGTAGCCGTTACGGTACCACTGTTAATTAATTTCTCGTTATGGTTAATGATTATTGTTGCGGTCGTCTTTTTAGCCTTAAATCATAGCCGAATGGGACAGTTTAGCAGCCGCAATATGAATCAGTTGTTTGATAATGCCCCTTGGCGCAAGAAAAAATTTATTCCCGTTAATACGACGGAACCCACCGCGAAAAAGACAACAGTCAAGCGGCATAGTTGGTTTGGTCATCAGACAATTGGCAATAACATTTTTGAATGGGATGATATTAACTTCGCGGTCGCTGCCGGTGATACAATTATCGATTTAGGGAGCACCATTTTACCCAAGAATGACAACCATATTGTCATCCGTAAGGGGTTTGGAAAGACACGGATTTTAGTGCCTGTCGGGACCGGTGTCTATCTTGATCACTCTGCAATGTTAGGGAGCGTGACAATCGACAATCAGCACTATAATTTGAAAAACGAGTCGATTCAGTTGTATAGTACAAACTATGATGAAGAAAGTCGCCACCTTAAAATCATTACCAACGTAATGATTGGTGATCTTGAGGTGATCTTAGTATGAGCAAGTTAACGCGGAGCTTTATATGGATCAGCACGAGTTTGTTGACGCTTCTGTTTTCAGTGGCGTTATTTTTTGCGTATTTCTACAGTACGCATCAGGAACAATGGCTGATTAGTTTGGCCACGAAGCAATTATTCTATGTACCACTGATTGTTTATATTGTGGTGGCCGCAATGGCAGTAGGCTTTTTAGTTACCGCAATCGTCTATCTTGTCGTACGTAAGCAATTATCCCATACTGAAAGCCAGTTACAATTTTTACTTTCTGGACAGTATGAATCGCCTGTTTTTCAGATTAGACAGAGCGAAACCAATGACTACGCGATGTCAATCGAGCAAACAGTTGAACAATTACGCCAAAAAATGATACGCTTACAACAAGAGATTCAAAGTTATAGTGATCGGCCGACCGTGATTGCTGGTGAAACCAAGGAAGAAATTCTAGCGCAAGAACGGCATCGTTTAGCACGCGAGTTACATGATTCAGTGAGTCAGCAACTATTTGCGGCGACGATGATGCTGTCGGCACTCAGTGAAGTTGCGCAAAAACAAGCTGATAACGCGCAGATGTTGCAGTCCTTAACGACAGTTGAACGGGTGTTAAATGAGGCTCAATCAGAAATGCGGGCGTTACTCTTGCATCTACGACCAGTTAATTTGGAAGGCAAGAGTTTACGCGATGGGATCATTCAGTTATTGAACGAATTGAAGACCAAAATTGCGATTCAGATTACATGGGACATTGATAGCATAACGTTACCAAGTGGCATCGAAGATAATTTATTTAGAATTATCCAAGAGTTGCTGTCAAACACACTCCGGCATGCGAAGGCCCAAGAGATTGAAGTATACTTGAAACAACTCGGTCAGAGTGTTTTACTAAAGGTAATTGATGACGGGACCGGGTTTGATACGAATGCTGAGCAAAAAGCCGGCAGTTATGGGTTAAACAACATTGTCGAACGGGCCCATAGTGTTGGGGGGACGGCAAAAATTATTAGTTTGCCTAACCAGGGAACGAGTGTTGAAATTCGAGTGCCACTATTAAAGGAGACCAATTAAGTGATTAATGTATTGATAGTAGACGACCATGAAATGGTGCGATTAGGCATCTCAACGTATTTAGGGGTTCAAGACGATATTCATGTCGTCGATCAAGCCGTCAATGGTAAAGAAGGTGTCGAAAAGGCGCTTGCATTACGTCCTGATGCGATTTTAATGGACTTAGTGATGCCTGAGATGGATGGCATTGAGGCCACCAAAACGATTTTAAAGGCGTGGCCTGAAGCCAAAATCATTATCTTAACGAGTTTTATCGATGATGAGAAAGTTTATCCGGCGATTGAAGCCGGTGCGGCCAGTTACATATTAAAAACTTCTACAGCCGAGGAAATTGCCAATACGATTCGTAAAACGGCGCAAGGACAATCGGTTTTAGAGCCAGAAGTGACGAATAAGATGATGAATCGCTTAACACATCCGGTTGAACCTAAGTTATATGAAGACTTAACTAATCGCGAACGTGAAGTCTTAGGCTTGATTGCCAAAGGCCGTAGTAATCAAGAGATTGCGGATGAATTATTCATTACGTTAAAAACGGTCAAGACGCACGTTTCAAATATTTTGGCGAAGTTACAAGTGGATGATCGCACCCAAGCGGCAATTTATGCGATTAAGAACCAACTAGTCGATTAATCAGGAGGAGTTCAACATGCAAATTCAGGTGTCAGATGCAGCAAGTCAATGGTTTCGCGACGAATTAGCCTTACAATCGGGGGATGCAGTCCGCTTTTTTGGCAAAGTGTATGGTCAAACGGCCGTGCATGATGGCTTTTCATTGGGCATGGAACGCGCTACTGTTGAGCAGCCAATTGGTTCGGTTGTTAAAGATGGTATCACCTATTTTGCGAGTCAATCGGACGAATGGTTTTTTGCCGATTATGATTTACAGGTTGATTACGATCCAGAGCTTGAAGAACCTAAGTATCAATTTGAACGTCGTTAGACGATAAAAAGCCCCGCTAAATCATTTAGCGGGGCTTTTTATTTTGGGTTAAAAGGCGACCAGTACGCGCCCAGTTTTATGCGTCTTTTGGCTAAGTTCTCGGGCTAAATCAGAAAAGGCGACCAAGTTAACTGTTGGCCAAATTTCCGGTTTAAACGTCGTGGCGAGTAATTGCCAGAGTTCTTTACGGTCTTTGCGCGGGTAATAGACTGAATCAATTCCGGCTAAGGTAATCCCACGTAGAATAAACGGCATCACCGTTGTTTCGAGGATCGCACCAGCGGCATTGCCACAAGTTGCTACGAATCCGCCGGCACAAACTTGCGGTAAGATATGGGCTAAAACAGGACCGCCAAGCGTATCGATGACCCCGGTGAATGTCTGATGGCTGAGCGCTTTAAGCGGGCCAGCAGTTAGGTCAGCTGTATTAATAACATGGGTCGCACCAAGGTGCAATAAATAATCGGTTTGCTGCAAGTCACGCGTAGTTGCCGTTAGATTTGTGAAGCCAAGCTGTGCGAGGATGGTAAGTGCGAAACTTCCGACTCCGCCAGTGGCACCCGTAATTAAGAGTGGGGTGTCATGATCGGCTGTAAAGGTTTGGCGTAATAATTTGCTGAGCGCAATTGCGGCGGTGAAACCGGCCGTCCCAAACTGCATCGTTTCAGCAAGACTAAGATTTTCGGGCAACTTAAAGAGCCATTCACTAGGGACTTTAACATATTCAGCGTAGCCCCCAGCGATTGTAATGCCAGTTTCATAACCCGTACATAACACCTGATCGCCCGCTTCAAAGAACGGGTTATCCGATTCGACAACTTCGCCAGCAAAATCAACGCCAGGCGTCATGGGGTAGTGACGTAAGACGCCACTTTTAGGATTCATAGTGAGCCGGTCTTTGTAGTTAATATCAGAATAGGCGACTTTGACTAACACCCCGTCTTTAGCGAGGTCTGGCGTTAACTTAGTTTGATAAGTGGCACTGACAGTAGTGTCGGTTTGTTCTAAAACGAGTGCTTGATAGGCGACCATATGATTACAACCTCATTTCTAAATAATTATTTAACTCCATTATACAACAATGTTCGCTTTAAATTGGCATCGCGTCTCGGAAACGGTATAATTAATAGAATATTAGTCAACTAATAACGAGTCTGAGAGTGCTAAAGATAAAGGGGACGAAGAAGAAGATGCAACAACCAATGGTGGAATTTAAAAATGTCATTAAAGAATACGACGATGTCCAAATTTTAAAGGGCATCGACATTGCGTTGGAAAAAGGTAAGTTTTATACCTTACTTGGGCCGTCTGGCTGTGGTAAGACAACTATTTTAAGAATTATCGCCGGATTTACCAATGCGTCTGCCGGGGATGTTTTATTTGAAGGGCAGAAGATGAACGATTTACCGGCCAATAAGCGCCAAGTCAATACGGTTTTTCAAGATTATGCCTTGTTTCCCCATCTAAATGTCTTTGAGAATGTTGCATTTGGGTTAAATCTACGTAAAGTTAAAAAAGCAGCGATTAAAGAAAAAGTGATTGAAGCCCTTAAATTGGTGCGCCTTGCCGGATATGAGAATCGCGAAATTAGTGAGTTATCAGGTGGGCAACAACAACGAGTAGCGATTGCGCGCGCTTTGGCCAATGAACCAAAAGTCTTGCTACTAGATGAACCTCTATCAGCACTCGATATGAAATTACGAAAAGATATGCAATATGAACTACGCGATTTACAACAACGATTAGGGATTACGTTCTTATTTGTAACGCATGATCAAGAAGAAGCCTTAGCGATGAGTGATGAAATTTTTGTTATGAACGAAGGGCGCGTGTTGCAAAGTGGGACACCTGTCGACATTTATGACGAACCGATCAACCATTTCGTAGCCGATTTTATCGGGGAAAGTAACATTCTGCCAGGTAAAATGGTTGCTGATTATCAAGTTGAAATGGTTGGCAAGCAGTTCGAATGTGCCGATGCCGGGATGCGGGTCAACGAAGCAGTTGAAGTGGTGCTTCGTCCTGAAGATCTAGACATTGTTGCCGTTGACCAAGGCCAATTAGTGGTAACAGTTGATACGCAGCTATTCCGTGGTGACTATTATGAAATTACGGCCTATGATGCGGATCAGAACCGGTGGTTGATTCATTCAACTAACCCAGCTAAAGATGGTCAACGAGTCGGCTTATTCTTTGAACCAGAAGACGTGCACATCATGCGTTTTGGGGAATCAGAAGAAGATTTCGATGCACGACTTGAAAGTTACGAAGAGGAGGACTAAGGCAATTGCGTAAAAAACAATGGTTATATTACTTACCATATGCCCTGTGGCTAATTTTGTTCGTCCTCGCACCAGTCGCATTGATTGTGTACCAGTCCTTTTTTGATATCAATGGGCATGCGACATTGGTCAACTACACGACCTATTTCCAGTCAGGCACTTATTTGAAGATGACATTAAATTCGTTATGGTACGCCTTTTTAATTACGCTGATTACGCTATTAATCAGTTATCCGACGGCGTATTGGCTTCATCAAACGAAACATAAACAACTTTGGCTATTATTAATTATTTTACCGACATGGATTAACTTATTACTGAAAGCTTATGCGTTTATCGGGATTTTTAGTCAAGATGGCGCCATTAATCATTTCTTGGGGTGGTTCGGGATTGGACCACAACAGATTTTATTTACGAATTTCAGTTTCTTAGTGGTGGCGACTTATATTGAAATTCCGTTTATGATTTTGCCGATATTTAATAGTTTAGAAGAATTGAATCCATCATTGGTCAATGCAAGTCGTGATCTTGGCGCAAGTAATTGGCAAACCTTTACGAAAGTCATCTTACCGTTAACAATGGCTGGGGTTAAAGCCGGGATACAGGCCATCTTTATTCCATCGTTATCCTTATTCATGTTGACGCGTCTAATCGGGGGTAACCGCGTGATTACGCTGGGGACTGCGATTGAAGAACACTTCCTCACAACAATGAACTGGGGAATGGGCTCGACCATCGGGGTAGTCTTAATCGTCGCCATGGGCTTAATCATGCTGGTAACCGGGGAGCAAAAAGCAAAGAAGAAGGTGACTAACAAATGAAAAAAATGAAATGGCAAAACGTTTGGTTAGTGCTTGTCTTTGTCTTATTGTACGCACCGATTTTCTATTTGATTTTCTATTCATTTAGCAGTGGGGATAATATGAATGGCTTCAAGGCATTTACCTGGGCAAATTATCAGGCCTTGTTTGAAGATACTCGGATGATTGAAATTGTGTTACAAACGTTATTAATCGCGATTCTATCATCTTTATGTGCGACGATTGTGGGGACGTTTGGTGCGTTAGGGATTTATTCAACGAAGCAACGGCGTGTGCGCAATATGATTTTATCGCTTAACAATATTTTAATGGTTTCACCCGATGTCATTATCGGGGCAAGTTTTTTAATTTTCTTCACGTTCTTAGGTTTTGGTTTGGGCTTTGGTTCAGTTTTACTGAGCCATATCGCTTTTTCAATTCCGATTGTTGTCTTGATGGTTTTGCCGAAGTTAAATGAAATGCGGCCAGCATTAGTTGATGCGGCACGTGATTTAGGTGCGACTGACTGGCAAGTCCTGAGTAAAGTTATTTTACCGTACATTAGTTCCGGCATTTTTGCAGGCTTTTTCATGGCGTTCACTTATTCGCTAGATGATTTTGCCGTGACCTTCTTTGTCACTGGGAACGGGTTTGAAACGCTCTCCGTTGAAATTTACTCCAGAGCGCGTCAAGGAATTAGTCTAGAAATCAACGCATTATCTGCCTTGATGTTTGTCTTCTCCTTAATCCTTGTGGCCGGCTACTATTTATTGAATCAAAGAAGCCAAGCCCAAAAAGTACGGCGTAAACGGAAAGCGGGGGCTTAAAATGAATAAATTAGGACGCATCACTTTAGCGATTTTAGTGGTCTGTGCAGCCCTTTGGTTTGGGACGGTTGAATTACAAAAATCACAAGGTTATACGAAAAATAATACATTAACATTATATAACTGGGGCGATTATATCGACCCAGCACTTATTAAAAAGTTTGAAAAGCAAACTGGTTATCACGTTTCGGTTGAGACGTTTGATAGCAATGAAGCGATGTACACGAAGATTAAGCAGGGTGGGACTGCTTACGATTTAGCGGTGCCAAGTGAGTACATGATTGAAAAGATGCGCAAAGCACACTTACTTAAACCGATTGATCATCGTCGCTTAACCGGCTATCAGAATATCGGCAAGGATTTTTTGAATCAATCATTTGATCTTGGGAATAAGTATTCATTGCCTTATTTCTGGGGTACGCTCGGGATTATCTACAACGATCAATTGGTTAAAAAACCACTGACACATTGGTCAGATCTATGGTCACCAGATTATCGCGGCCAAATTATGGTGGTCGATAGTGCTCGGGACATGATGGCCGTGGGCTTAATTGAAAATGGCCAGTCAGTCAATAGCACGAATCCGGCGGTTTTAAAGGCGGCTAAGGATAAGCTTGATCAGATGGCACCAAATGTCAAAGCGATTGTAGCTGACGAAATTAAGATGTATATGGTTCAAAATGAAGCGAGTGTTGCTGTGACTTGGTCCGGTGAAGCCGCCGAGATGTTGGATAATAACCCCCATTTGCACTATGTAATTCCAGAAGAGGGCAGCAATCTATGGTTTGATAATCTAGTGATTCCCAAGACGGCAAAACATGAAAAGGCGGCCTATGCCTTCTTAAACTTTATGTTAGAGCCCAAAAACGCGGCTCAAAATGCTGAATATATTGGTTATTCAACGCCCAATATACCGGCCAAAGCACTCTTGCCAGCAGCAACACGGAATAACCCAGGCTATTATCCAAGTCAAAAGGTGATCGATCGTTTGCAAGTTTATAGTGATTTATCACCAACTGCGGTTGGCCGTTATAATGATTTATTTTTAGAGTTTAAAATGCAACATTAAAAGTACAATGAGCAGATTGAAATGGTTCATGGTATAATAGATACAGAATTTTTTTGGATGGAGGTTACCTATGTCATTTGAATGGTCACAGTTATTAACGTGGCGGATGCTCGCAAATGTGCTAGACATCATCGTTGTCTGGTATTTTGTGTATAAATTAATCATGTTGATTCGCGGTACCAAAGCCGTCCAATTGTTTAAAGGCATTATCGTCATTGCGCTGATTAAGGTTATCAGTTGGTACATTGGTCTACGAACTGTTTCGTACATTATGGATCAATTTATCAGCTGGATTGTGATTGCGTTGATCGTTATTTTTCAACCCGAAATTAGACGTGGTTTGGAACATATCGGACGTGGATCGCTACTACGACGCGGCGTTAATCCTAAGATTGAACAAGAAAATAATTTAATTAAAGCCCTCGATAAGTCGATTCAGTATATGTCGAAACGGCGTATCGGGGCGCTGATTACAATTCAAATGAATACCGGTTTGGAAGATTATATCGAAACTGGGATTGATTTGGATGCGGATGTGACTGGGGAGTTATTAATTAACATCTTTATCCCGAATACACCATTGCATGATGGGGCGGTCATAATTCGCGATGATAAGATTGCCGTTGCGGCCGCTTATCTACCACTTTCAGAGAGTAATTTAATTCCCAAAGAATTAGGGACCAGACATCGGGCAGCCGTTGGGATTAGTGAAGTAACGGATGCTTTGACGATTGTTGTTTCTGAAGAAACCGGTGGTGTCACATTAACGCGCAATAACGAGTTAATGCGTGATTTAAGCCGTGATGATTATATGAAGTACTTCAACTCGCATTTGATTACCCAAGAGAAAAACAAAACGAGTCTCTTACAAGAATTTGTTGATGGCTTCAAAAAAGGAGGCCAGAAATGATGAAAAAGTTTGTTGAAGGCCCATGGCTCTATCGAATTTTAGCGTTATTTCTAGCGTTATTATTGTTTGGTTATGTCAATTTGGATGAAATTAACACGACGCGCCAGACGAATAACAATGATACACAGATGCTAGCAACCCGCACGGAAACCGTAAAAGTACCGCTCCAGATTAATGCGGATACTGATCGGTATTTCATTACTGGCTATCCACAAAAGGTCAAAGTGAAATTATCCGGGCCGAATGCGCTAGTCACATCAGCGGTTAACACATTAAATTTCCGCGTGATTGGCGATTTAACGAAGCTGGGTCCTGGTGATCACACCGTCAAGTTAAAACAGACGGGGATTAATAAAGATATCAAAGTCACGATTGAACCTAAAGAAATTAAGGTCCACATTGAGCACAAAGTGACAAAGCAATTCCCAGTGCAGGTCAATGTTAAGAAAGAAAACTTAGCGGCCGGGTATAGTCTAGGAAATCCAAAACTAAGTCAAGACGTGGTTGAAGTCAGTGGTGCAAAATCAGCAGTGAATGCTGTGTCGCAAGTAGTAGCCACTGTTGATCCCGATGAAGGCACCAAAAAAGACATCGATGAAGAAGTCTTGTTGCAAGCTGTTGATCGCAATGGGAAAGCGTTAAATGTTTTAATTTCACCACAAACCGTTAACGTTAAGATATTGGTTCAAATGAGTAAGAAAACACTCCCGATTAGTTTGGAAAAGACCGGTGAAAAAAGTGGCTACAGCTACAGTCTGTCATCAACAACTGATTCAGTGACCGTGTATGGTCGTCAAACAGCTTTAGCCAAGTTGACGTCGTTACCAGTGAGTGTCGATTTATCGTCAATCACGAGTTCAACTTCAAAGACGGTTAAAGTGGCTTTACCAGACAACATTTATGAGAGTACGCCAAGTGCCATTAAGGTGACAATTACGGTGACTCCAGATACGACCAATACGAGTGCTACTAGTACTGTTGAAGCGCCGTCTGAAAGTACGGCACAAACATCAAGTAGTGCGCCCGTTGAGTCAAGTTCAAGTAACAGCCAATCAAGTAGTCAATCAAGCTCAAGTGAAAGTAGTAAAGCAAATACCGATGTAAATCAATAATCAACGCTAAAGATTTTAGCAGGATGAATGGAGATAATTAAATATGACAAAGTATTTTGGAACTGATGGTGTCCGTGGCGTTGCCAACTTAGAATTAAGCCCAGAAATGGCTTTTAAATTAGGACGTGCGGGTGGTTACGTTTTGACCAAGCACGCTGATAAGGATCAACGGCCAAAGGTTTTGGTGGCTCGTGACACACGTATTTCAGGCCAAATGTTAGAACAATCTTTGATTTCCGGCTTATTATCAGTTGGGATTGAAGTCTTATCATTAGGCGTGGTGACAACACCTGCGGTTGCCTATTTAATTAAGGTTCAAGAAGCAAGTGCCGGCATTATGATTTCAGCCTCACATAACCCCGCTATCTATAATGGGATTAAATTCTTCGGCGCAGATGGTTACAAATTACCAGACGCAACTGAAGAAGAAATTGAAGCAATTATTGATGCCGAAGAAGATACTTTACCACGTCCAGAAGGCGCTGGTCTGGGGACGGTGGAAGAATATCCAGAAGGTGCTTTGAAGTATACCCAATTCTTAGAACACACGATTCCTGATGATTTAGCTGGGATTAAAGTGGCATTGGATGGCGCAAACGGTTCAACCAGTGGTTTGATTAGCCGTGTGTTTGCTGATCTAGAAACAGAATTTACAACAACGGCAACCCATCCAGATGGTTTGAATATCAACGATGGTGTCGGTTCAACACACCCAGAAAATGTTGCTAAAAGAGTGCTTGAAACAGGCGCGCAAGTTGGTTTAGCATTTGATGGTGACGGGGATCGGTGTATCGCAGTTGACGAATTAGGTAATATTATTGATGGGGACAAGATTATGTTCATTCTCGGTCAATATTTATCTGATAAGGGTCGTTTAAAACAAGATACGATTGTCACAACTGTTATGAGTAATATCGGCTTGTATAAAGCGATTGAAGCCAACAACATGCAATCAGTCCAAACAGACGTTGGGGATCGTCACGTCGTTGAAGAAATGCGTGAAAAAGGCTATAACCTTGGTGGCGAACAATCAGGACACATCATCATCTTTGATTACCACAATACAGGTGATGGGATGTTAACCGGGATTCAACTCTTAAACGTCATGAAACAAACTGGTAAGAAGTTATCTGAATTAGCAGCCCCTGTTCAAACTTATCCACAAAAACTCGTTAACTTAACAGTTAAGAACAAGGATGCTTGGTTAACAAATGACAAGATCCAAGCTGCCATTGATACCGTTGAAAAAGAAATGAATGGTGATGGCCGCGTCTTGGTTCGTCCAAGTGGGACAGAACCATTGCTACGAGTAATGTGTGAAGCTGCAACAGAAGAAAAAGTAAATCAATATGCTGATCAAATCGCAGCGGTTGTTAAAGCTGAAATTGGCGCATAATTAAAGGGAGTGCTGACGCGAGTTGGTCAACTTTTGAGCACTAGCTTGAAAAGCACGTTCTCACTTGAATCAAACTAAAAAAGCCCGTCAACATTGTGTTGACGGGCTTTTTTGGTGCAATTTTATTTAAGAGCCCATTCTTCTAACGCAATGTGACTTGTTCGTACATCAGAAAACCAAAGACAACCAATAAGACAACAGCAGCGGATATCAGATACCATTCTTTGACAAGTATGATAGGTGCATCAGTCAAATGATAATTTTTGCGGTAACGTTTGAGATTGAAAACACTGACTTCATTCACGATGATTAATAAAGCGGGTTCTAATAGTAGCATGTATTTACTACCGGTTGAATCGACAATGTTATTGGCGGCAATATGTAAGGCGATTGTTTTAGGTGCAACGACGATAAAGCTCAGTCCGACTAATAGGCCAAGAAGAGAAATACTTCGAATTAACAAGATGCTCTTTTTCATTACAGAAACTCCTTTTCTAAAATTGACTGGTCTTAGTATAGCATAAAAGCGCTAGATAGCGGAAAACATTTGGGCTATACCAAAATTATAAATTGATATATACCAATAAAAATGTTGACATTAAAATCGTTGATGCTATTATATTTAAGTGTTGTACCAATTAATTGAAATATATTAAACCAAAGTTGAAAAGAGGATTTTTATAATGTGTGGAATCGTAGGCGTAATTGGTAATGAAAAGACAACTGAAATTTTATTAAACGGATTAGAGAAGTTGGCGTATCGTGGTTACGATTCAGCGGGCATTTACGTGAACAGCGAAACTGGGCATGACTACTTAGTTAAAGAACCCGGTAAAATTAGCGTTCTAGAAGCAGCGGTTGGACCTGAAGTACAAGGAACAATCGGTGTTGGGCATACGCGTTGGGCAACGCATGGTGTTGCGAGTCGTGATAATGCGCATCCGCATGTTTCTGAAGATGGTCGTTTTTACTTGGTTCACAACGGCGTGTTAACTAACTATTTAGCTTTAAAAGAAACATACTTGGAAGATGTCCATTTTGTCAGTCAAACCGATACGGAAGTCGCTGTTCAGTTGATTGCTTACCTTGCTAAGACAGAACAATTATCAGCTAAGGAAGCCTTCCGGAAGGCTTTAACGTTGATTGAAGGCTCATACGCATTTGTCATGGTCGATCGTGATGATCCTGACACCTTATACGTTGCTAAGAATAAATCGCCATTGTTAATCGGTGTAGGTGATGGCTTTAACGTTGTGTGCTCGGATGCATTAGCGATGTTGAATGAAACAAAAGATTTTATTGAAATCCATGACCGTGAAATGGTGACACTCACGAAACAAAGTGTTCAAATTGAAGATTTAGACGGCACTTTTATTCACCGCGAAAGCTACCATGTTGAAATGGATGCTGATGCAGCGGGCAAGGGCACATACCCACACTACATGTTAAAAGAAATCGACGAACAACCAGCTGTTATGCGGCGTTTATTGAACGAATACGTTGCTGCTGATGGAGAGCTTAAAATCGACTCAGCGTTACTCAGTGCAATGAATGATGCAGATCGCCTCTATATCGTGGCGGCTGGGACAAGTTATCATGCCGGTTTAATCGGGAAGACCTTGTTTGAAACATTAACGCACAAGCCTGTCGAAGTACATGTTGCTAGTGAATTCGGCTATCACATGCCGCTATTATCTGAAAAGCCATTCTTTATCTTTTTAACACAAAGTGGTGAAACTGCTGATAGTCGCCAAGTGTTGGTACAAACTAATGCCTTGCATTATCCAAGCTTAACCATCACTAACAGCCAAGGGTCAACACTTTCACGGGAAGCTGATTACACATTATTGTTGCATGCAGGCCCCGAAATTGCGGTTGCTTCAACGAAAGCCTACACTGCACAAATTGCAGTTGAATTATTCTTAGCTGTTGCACTCGGACGCCACAATCAACTGGTGCTAGCAGAACAATTCGATGTACATCATGAATTAGGCTTAGTCGCTACTGGCATGGAAGCTTTATTGAGCGAAAAAGAACAGATTGAAACCTTGACGACTGATTACTTACAAACAACACGCAATGCCTTTTATATTGGTCGTGGTGAAGATTACGCCTTGAGTTTAGAAGCTGCTTTGAAGTTAAAAGAAATTTCATACATCCAAGCTGAAGGATTTGCAGCCGGCGAATTAAAACATGGCACCATCGCTTTGATTGAAGAGGGGACACCCGTTATTGCATTCTTGATGGATGCTAAAACGATTGCGCACACGCGTGGTAACTTGCAAGAAGTGACTGCGCGTGGGGCAAAAGCCTTGACGATTGTCAGCGAAGAATCTGCTGAAGCAGATGATCAGATCATTTTACCAAACGTAAACGACTTATTGACACCATTATTGGGGATCATTCCTGGTCAATTAATTGCTTACTATGCAAGTTTGCATAGAGGGTATGATGTAGATCAGCCAAGAAACCTAGCTAAGAGTGTCACGGTCGAATAAATAATATTCAAAAAGCCTCGTTCAAAGAACGAGGCTTTTTTTGCGTTTAATGAGTTGGTGCATATGTTGCTCGTGGACCGCCAACGTATTTTGGTCGTGACCGTAAAGCTGTGACATGTGCACTACCCAATGTATCAAGGGTTGGGCGGACAGGGACTTGAACGAATTTCACGTGCATCCCAATCGCCGTATCACCGATATCTAATCCAGCTTGTGCAACGATATGTTCAACTTCAACCGGATCACTGAATTGTTCAAAAGCAGCGACGGAGCAGGCGCCTCCAGCGTGCATAGCAGGAACAACTGAGACAATTTCAAAGTCGTATGCGCGGGCAACCTGACGTTCAATCACCAAACTACGGTTAATATGTTCACAGCCTTGCACGGCTAAATGAATCCCCAATGGATTGAGAATGCCACGAAGTGTTGCGATGATGACTTCACCGACTTCTTTGCTAGAAGCCTTACCGATATGGCCACCGACGACTTCACTCGTTGAACACCCGAGGACGAACAAATCACCATTTTCTAAGTGTGCTTCGTTTAGAACATCCTGAGTCATCTTTGTTAAGTCTTGTTGAATTTGGTCTAATTGTAATTCATTTGTCATTTAAAAAATCTCCTAGTGGTTAAATAATTGTGGTCGAATACGGGATAAACTAGTGACTAACGGGATGGTAACCACGATACCAAGTCCATTTTGAACAATATTACTGAAAATCGAAGCGATTCCGGCAGCCCAGCCGAAAAGTAAACTGGTAGCTAAAAAGTAACCGGCAACCATGACGATACTACCGCAAATGAGGGGGATAATCAGCTGCTTTGGTCGCATTGAATCACTACGAGTCAGGTGACCTACAACGAAGCCTTGCCCCCCATGAATGATGAGTGAGAAGAGACACCACTCAGGGTAACCAGATAATAGATCGATTAATAGGCCACTCAGGGCTCCGACAGTGAGTCCGCCAGGATTTCGCAGCATGATCGCCGTTGTATAAATACCGACCTCACAGAGCGTCACAAAGCCCTTCGTCGCCGGAATCGGGATGATGATTAACAAAGAGAGTGCCACGGTCAATGCGGTGAGCATCGCGAGTAATGGTAATTGACGTTTATTAAAGTGCATGTTTAGTAGCCCCCTGCCAGACATTCCCCAGGCCATGGCGTAGATGAATACCATCTTTTAAACCGGCATAAACAAATTTCTTTGCGCGTGCCACGGCAACTTCAATCGATTTTCCTTGTGCTAATTCCGCCGTAATCGCTGCCGAAAGCGTACAACCGGCGCCATTAATGGTAGTTGTTTCCAATCGTGGAGCTTCTAAATAATGGGTTGTTGCGCCCGATTTTAATAAATCAACGGCCTGTTCACCAGGGAATCGTTGACCACCTTTGATAATGACGTGCTTGGGGCCAAATGATTGGATAATTGTAGCAGCTTCGACCATTTCCTCACGCGTGGTAATCGACGAAAGGCCACTGAGTTGTTGGGCCTCCAACAAGTTTGGGGTGACAACGCTCGTCAAAGGCAGTAGTTCTTTTTTTAACGTATCGAGGTACGCTTGCTGCGCAGGAATGGCGCCTTCTTTAAAGACGAGGACCGGGTCAGCGATGATGGTTAATTCAGGATGCTGTCGTAGTCGCTCACAGATGGCTTTTAAAGTTTCCGTTTGATGAACCAAACCAATTTTAACGTGCGTTAGTGGCACGTAGTTTAAAATGGCACCAAGCTGGTCCAAAATGGTATCCTCAGGTAAGTTGTGGATTTTCAAGTGACCGTCTGGTAGCAATGTAGCGATGCAAGTTAAGGCACTGACCCCAAACGTTTCTAAGGCCTCGAACGTTTTTAAATCGGCCTGGATGCCACCACCACCCAGAGTATCAGAGCCGGCAATGGTTAGAATGTTTTGCATAGTTGTCCTCCAAAATTCTATTCTTAACTATCATAGAGAAGAATAGAATGTTCAACAACAGCCAATTGGCTTGTTTTTTTTACCATCCAATTTGTAAACTAAATAAGAGGTGTTAAAAATGATTGAATGGTTACAATATTTACCTGAACAAAAGCCAAAGTATATGGCAATTAAAAAAATGATTATTAGCTTGATAGATAAAGGACAATTAAGTTCAGGTGACCAATTACCGCCAGAGCGTCAGTTAGCTAAATTATTGAGTGTCAATCGTTCAACGGTGACACGTGCGTCTGATGAATTGGTTGCAGATGGCGTGATTGAACGTCGCGTTGGTAGCGGGACGTTTGTCAGCCAGCAAGAGCGACCACAGGCAAAGCGGGTCAATTGGCATACTTATTTGATCAGCCAACGTCAGTCACAAAGTCAAAATGAACGGCGCCAATTACAACAACTGATTAGACGAAAACCTGAAAAGTTAATTGATGTTTATTCAAGTGACTTACCATTAGCATTAGTCCCACAATTTCAATTTCCTGCATTGACGTGGCAAGATTTTATTACTGCACAAGCATTAGAGACACCACGAGGCTATCAACCACTTATTACGGCAATTAATCAATTGGATCAACACAATAAACGGCTATTTTTTACCGAAGAGCAGTTATTAATGACTGCTGGTGTGCAACAATCACTCTTTTTAATATTACAGGGTTTATTGACGCCAGGTGATGCTGTTGCAATTGAATCACCCTCCTTTTTTCATGACTCAACTTTGTTTGAAGCGACTGGTGTCCGTGTCTATGAAGCTTCAGTTGATGCTGATGGGATTTCTTTGACTGCTTTAGAAGCGCTAATCATTAAGCACCGTGTTAAGTTGGTTATTCTCAATCCAGATTATCAAAATCCAACGGGGCACGTAATGAGTCTTCAAAAAAGAAAAGCAGTTGTTCATTTATGCCAGATGCATCAAATACCAATCGTAGAAGATGATGTCTTCGGTTGGTTAGGATTTGATACAACTAGGCCAATCCCAACGTTAAAGCAACTTGATCCGGATAATGTTATTTATATTAGTTCGTTGTCCAAAATTATGGGGGCTAGTAGCCGAATCGGGTGGGTAGCTGCTACTCCGCAAGTCATCGAACAGTTGACCCGCGTGCAACATGAAATGGATTTAGTGCCAAGCATTATGGCGCAAGTCATGGTGACCTTAGCGATGGGGGATCCGCAATTTCAAACGCAGTTGGATCAACTTAAGGGGACGCTTCAAGAACGTGCACAAGCAACCTATAAGATGCTTAAAAGGGTATTACCCGATTGGCACGTTTACTTACCAGCGGGAGGTTATTATATTTGGGTGACCCATCCGAACCATAAATTACGCTTAAAAACCTTTATTGATCATCAGCTTGCTGTTGCACCAGGATCATTATTTGGGCTTAAAACAGATGCGTTGCGCATCAATTTTGCGCGATTAAATGCAATTGGTTTGGTCGCGCTAGAACAACGATTAGCAGCCATTATTAAAGCAACAGAATAAAGAGGGGGGATTCGGATGACAGAGCAATTCGTACCAGAGATTTATACACCATTAAAAACCAGTGTTGTCGGACCACCTGCTGTGGCGCGACAAGTTGGGGGGATTAAGATCCTCGGTAAGAAGATTAAAACAATTATTTTTACCACCGATGTTGCGATTGTGAATAATACAAATGCTGACGCTGTTTTGGCAGTTTATCCATTTACACCACACCCAGCCGTCATGAATGCCATCAGCAATGTGGCGACGATCCCCGTTTTTAATGGGATTGGTGGGGGCTTAACGGCCGGCAGCCGGTCCGCGTACATGGGATTATTGGCAGAGGCCGCCGGTTCGATTGGCGTGGTGGTTAACGCACCGACCTCGGTGGAGACGATTAAAATGATTAACCGCGTTGTTGACGTTCCGATTATTTGTACTGTTGTGTCAGAACGTCAGGATTACGCCGCGCAGATTGAAGCTGGAGTTTCAATTTTAAACGTTAGTGGCGCGGCTAAAACCCCAGCAATTGTTAGCGCAATTCGCCAACAATATCCCGAAATTCCGATTATGGCAACTGGGGGTAAAAACGAAGCTAGTATATTAGCGACGATTGAAGCGGGTGCGAATGCATTGACGTACACGCCACCGACCAATGGCGAGTTATTTGCTAAGAAAATGGCCGATTACCGGTCTGATTTAGCATGATAACAGTTGACGTGCTATGCAATCCCCCGTATGATAAAAAGATTACTAGAGGAGGTTCTTGAATGATTCGTCAAGCAACAGTTGCAGATGCCAAGAGTGTCTTGCCAATTATTAATATTGTTTTTGAAGAAATGGAAATGCCACTCTTCCAAAAGATTCCGCTAGAGGATTTGTTTAGCATTTTAGAACAGGCCTTTGCAATGCCTGAATATCGGTATAGCTATGCTAACACACTAGTTTATGAAGAAGACGGCCAAGTATTAGGGATTGTTGTAGGCTTCCCAGAAGAAAAGGAAGCCCATATCGACGATGCATTAGCACCGTTATTCCCACAAATCGGCTTACCTGAGACAACGCGTTTCTTTACCGATAAGGAAGCACAACCGGGGGAATGGTATTTAGATACACTTGCCGTCGCTGAACATGCACAGGGGCATGGTGTAGGGACGAAGTTACTTAAGGCCTTACCAGATTATTTAAAAGCACGTGGTGAAAAAAAGATTAGCTTAAGTGTGGATTTACAAAATCCTGGGGCTAAAAAACTTTATGAACGAATGGGTTTTGTTAAACAAGGAGATTTAATGATTGGTGACCATCAATATGATCATATGATTAAACAGCTTTAACACGAAAAGAGCCGACAACAATTGTTGTCGGCTCTTTTCAGATTAAAGTAATGGCATAATCATTGTCGTCCGTAGCCAGCTCAGTGGCATGACTAAGATCATTGCTGGTATCATGTCTGCAATTGGAAATTCGCGAATTTTAGCAATTCTAAAGCCAGTGGCGAGCATCAAGAGGCCGCCGCAAGCTTTGAAATCTGCAAGCATTGTTGGATTTGTTAGTGGGAAGATGAGTTTGGCGAGTAAGAAAATGATGTAAAAGATAATGAATTGCGGAATCGCAATGGTTGAAACGACGGGGCCAAGATTGCAGGCAAAGATGGCAGCAGTAAAGAAATCTAGAATTGATTTAGAAATTAGAATCGTATTGTTGCCTGTCATACCAGCATCTAATGTCCCATAAATACCGGTCCCACCGGCACAAAAGAGGACAATCACTGTCACGAGTGCTGAAATAAATTCGGTATCTGATAGCGTATTGTTTTTACGCGGAAAAATTTAGAAATTGGCCGTTCCATCAAGACGGCACCGCGACCAATCCAGCGACCGAAGTGAACGAGTAGGCCAATCCCAGTACCGAGAACAACTGCGAAGATGACTGCAGGCATGTTCTTCATTTGAATAATGGCATTGATGCCCATTCCCATCGAAGCAACACCGAAGATTAAGGTGAGTTCTGTTTTAAATTTAGTTGATAATTTATCTCCCAATAAACTACCGAATAGACCGCCAAATAAGACGGCTAATGAATTAATAATCACGCCAGTTGGCATTGAGAAGACCCCTTTAATTTTAAGTTTGCATATTCAACCATACCAATTTAAAAGAAAAGAATCAATTTAATTTTAAATGTTAGCGCTTATATATATTCGATGGGAGTCTTGAGCTAGACCAAAAAACGACTAATCATTTGATTAGTCGTTTTTTTACTGACTATTCGAATCGCAAACTAGGCTTAAAACGTCGAATCAGTGCCTTGGGTTGGTTATAGGCCCAATGATTTAAAACGGCGGCAATCAAAATACAGGGGACGATATCCTTTTCTTGGTTGACAGTCAATTGAAAGGCTGGACCGCTGCTTGCTAGAATGGTGGTCGCTTGCATGATGGGTTGTGTATGGTAGAGAATGCGATATTGATTTTGCGTTAAATCTCCCATAATTAACCAATTAAGTTGTTTGACATAGACAAACTCATGCCAGATGCCCCAGATCTTTTTGAGTTGACCAATCCGTTCATCGTTTTGGAAAAGGTCAAAGTCAGGTGAGGGGCTAATTGTGACTTGGCGAATTTCACCGAGTAAGTCGCCGGTGAGTGAGTAAAGGCTGAATACGTCATGCCGAATCCCACGTTTTCCAACAAGTAAATAACGCGGTTGTTCTTGATCGTCAATCACGGTTGAGACACCACGTGAAGCACTAGCCTGGTGTTTAATGTAGAAAATAGGCATCAAAGATCACTTCTTTTCAGCTGTACGATTCAAGTCAATCGCGTGATAAATCGCTTGTGCGACGCCGTCTTGAATGTTAGTTGCAGTTTGATAGTTCGCAAGTTCCTTAATTGTTGGGACAGCATTGCCCATGGCGACACCAATGCCAGCTGTTTTGATCATTGAAAAATCGTTTAAGTTATCACCAATTGCCATTGTTTGCTCAACTGGAATCCCTCTTTGTTCAGCATAGGCGGCCAAAGCGATGCCTTTTTGAGCGTCAATGTGGTTTATTTCGATGTTATTACTTGAAGAGGAAGTTACAACTAAATCCCCGCGGGCTTCACAAAAGGCCTTAATTGGTGCTAATTCGGTCATTCCCTGTGTGCTAAAAGCGATGATTTTAAGAATCTTAACCGTTGGATCGTTAATAATCCCTTGATAGTGATCATCGACGTAGTTAATATTCATTAATTCCAAACGGGCTGCTGCTAAAGCAACCGCAATTTTATAACTCGTATCGGGATTGAGGTTGACGAGTAAATCAGCGATATTTTGGATGCGACTGACTTTACTATCTGAATAATTACCGGCAGTCGTCATGAGTTCGAAGTAAATATTATTTTCGCGTAAATTTTCTGTGACGGCTGTCACCGTTTCGGAATCAATCGGCACATTCAAAACTTCATTACCTAAAGAATCAAAAATTTGGGCACCATTCATCGTAATTAAAGTAGGTTGGATGTCATCACTGTCAATTAGGGGGAGGGCTTCAGAACGACTGCGGCCGGTAGCCACCACGAATTCGATGCCGGCGTCTTGGGCAGCTTTAATGGCGGTCATGTTACCGTCTGAAACCTGCATTTTGTCGTTTAATAAGGTACCGTCCATATCAGATGCAATAATTGAAATCAAAGGAATTCCTCCTGAAAACGTATTATTAGAAACTTACCTCTATCTTAGCATGCAAGCTACTTTTCTTCTAGCAACTTATGTTAAAACACGATAAACTAGTTAATGAGGTGAGCAGATGAAAACAATTATTCACAATGAGTGGCAAACGATTCTCGCACCAGAGTTTGCCAAACCCTATTATGGTCAGCTCCATACCTTTTTGAAACAGGAATACCAAACGACCACGGTTTATCCAGAGATGCACCATATTTTCCAAGCCTTTGAATGGACACCGTTTGAACAGGTTAAAGTCGTCATTTTAGGACAAGATCCTTATCATGGCCCGAACCAAGCCCATGGGTGTAGTTTTTCCGTTTTACCAGGGGTCAAAGTCCCACCATCATTGCAAAATATTTATAAAGAATTGCAGACGGATGTTGGCTTTCAACCGGTTCAGCATGGCTATTTAAAGAGTTGGGCGGACCAAGGCGTGTTCTTGTTGAACACCGTATTGACCGTGCGGGCAGGTCAAGCAAATTCGCATCGTAAACAAGGTTGGGAACAGCTAACGGATGCGGCGATTGCTGCATTGTCAAATCGGGGACATGTGGTCTTCATTTTATGGGGAAACGCGGCAAAGGATAAACGGCGGTTAATTGATGAGACGCAAAATGCGGTCATTACTGCAGTACATCCCAGTCCCTTGTCAGCCTATCACGGTTTCTTTGGCTCTAAACCTTTCTCACAGACGAATACTGCCCTTGAGCAATGGGGCATGGCGCCAATTAATTGGCAATTACCACAAACAGTCACGGTAGAATAATGAAGCGTTACCATTGTTGACTTGTCGCGGTATTAGAAACGTTGTATGATTACATTAGCAATAATAAAATGCTTACTGGAGGTTGCAATTGTGGATTTATTTGAAAGCTTAAAAGCAAAGATTACCAATCGGCAATTTAAAATTGTTTTTCCGGAAGGAACAGAACCAAGAATTATTGGTGCAGCAGCACGGTTGAATGCTGATCGGATTTTGAAACCCATTTTAATTGGGGCAACGAATGATATTCAACAAATCGCTGCTGCTAAAGGATTTAACTTGGACGGGATAACGATTATTGATCCACAAGAATATCCAACAGCTGACTTTGAAAAAATGGTTGCCGCTTTTGTCGAACGCCGCAAGGGCAAGGCAACCCCTGAACAAGCACAAACAATTTTACAAGATCCTAATTATTTTGGCACCATGCTGGTTTATTTAAACTTAGCCGACGGGATGGTTTCAGGTGCCGTGCATTCAACAGGTGATACTGTTCGACCAGCATTACAAATTATTAAAACAAAACCAGGTGTCCAACGCACAAGCGGGGCCTTCATTATGCAACGCGGTCGCGATAACGAACGTTACTTATTCTCAGATTGCGCCATCAATATTAACCCGAATGCGCAAGAATTGGCTGAAATTGCTGTGGAATCTGCAAAGACGGCTGAGTTGTTCGATATCGATCCGAAAGTTGCGCTGTTGAGCTTTTCAACGATGGGGTCTGCGAAAGCAGACGAAGTCACGAAGGTTCAAGAAGCAGCACGGATTGCACATGAAATTGCGCCAGAATTAGACATTGATGGTGACCTACAATTTGATGCCGCATACGTACCAGTTGTTGCGAACCAAAAAGCACCAGATTCAAAAGTGGCGGGTCAAGCCACTGTGTTTGTTTTCCCAGAATTACAATCAGGGAACATTGGCTACAAGATTGCCCAACGTTTTGGGAATTTCGAAGCCATCGGACCAATTTTACAAGGTTTGAATCAACCCATTTCTGATTTATCACGTGGGAGCAACGAAGAAGATGTTTACAAGTTAGCCATCATTACGGCTGCTCAAGCATTACAAAACTAATTGACTGACAATAAAGACGCCAGCACAGAAAAATTGTGCTGGCGTCTTTGACTTTGCGAACAGGGCTTTTTTCGGTATAATGACACACAGATAACAATTAGAATGAGGCAGAACATGTTAGAATTTAAAACAACTGATCCAGAACAAACAATTGCGATTGCCAAACAGTTGGGCCAACAAGTCCAAGCCGGTGATGTCTTGTTGTTGGATGGTGATTTAGGCGCTGGTAAAACAACGTTTACGAAAGGATTGGCAGCCGGTCTGGGAATCGACCGCTATATTAAGAGTCCAACGTTTACGTTAATTCGTGGGTATCAAGACGGTCGGTTACCACTCTATCATATGGATGTGTATCGATTGGAAGAAACGGGTGCTAGTGATTTAGGCTTAGAAGAGTATTTCGATGGGGACGGGGTTTCGGTGATTGAATGGAGTCAATTTATTGCTGAAGAACTACCGAGCGATTATTTGACGATTCATTTTAATAAGGATGTTAGCGATGATCAAGTTCGGACGTTAGTACTTGATCCGCACGGCGCTCACTACGAAGCATTGGTGCGTACTAGTTTTGCAGACTAGTGTAATTGACATTCGGCCCGCGCAAGCAGCAGATGCGCGGGCTTATTTATGTTTTTTAAAGGCGGTCGCTAAAGAAACACCGTATGTTGCGTTACCAGCGGAGTTAGCCACTTCAACACCATTATTTACTGAATTTTTGATAGCAAGTATTCTTGAATCGCAACAAGATGTATTATTGCTTGCTTTTGATCAACAGCAAATTGTCGGGGCAATTCGTGTGAATAGTCCCACAGAACAGGGGCTAACACATATCGGTGAAGTTAGTATCGCTGTTTTAAAAGCGAAGTGGCATCGCGGAATTGGCTCTGATTTGATGGCGCACCTTTTAGCGTCGATTCGAGAAATAGGAAATCCGCGACGGCTTGAGTTAACAGTACAAGCCCGTAATCACCGTGCAATTGCACTTTACAAACGGTTTGGTTTTGTGACCGAAGCACAATTAGCAGCGGGATTTTATGCGCCAGAAACGGGCTATATTCCGGTTGTGCAAATGTGCCAATTAATGAATATGGATGAGGAGATTTAAGATGCAACAACAACGAGGACGCGGAATTTACTTAGCCGTATTAGGATCAATATTTTGGGGGATTCAAGGGCCAGTATCACAGTGGCTATTCACTGACACGGCAATTAAGCCAGAATGGCTAATGGGGGTTAAGATGGGGCTTTCAGGCCTATTTCTATTAGGTTATGCGCTCATTAAACAACCGAACGATGTTTTTACAGTGTGGCGGCAACCGCGGGACTTTACGCGGATGTTATTATTTGCAGTATTAGGGTTATCGGCTGTTCAGTATTTTTATTTTCTAACGATTCAAGCCAGCAATGCACCAACGACTACGATTTTACAACAGCTAGGCACCATCATGATCATCTTAATTAGCTTGGTGATTTATCGTAGAGCACCTAGCCGCGTTGAACTAATTGCAGTGACTGTTGCATTGTTGGGGACGTGGTTGTTAGTGACAAAAGGACAACTGACGCATTTGGCGATTTCACACGCGGCATTCGGACTTAGTTTATGCCTTGGCTTTTCTGGCGCTTTAAACACATTAATTCCGGTTAAGTTATTCCAAAAATATCCAACATTAGTGATTGTGGGCTGGGCGATGTTAATCGGTGGGGTGGTCTTCACATTTGTTCATCCATTTTGGGTCGGTGTTCCACCGTTGAATGTGGCAACAATCAGCAGTGTCTTATTCATTGCTTTGTTTGGGACAGCGCTCGCCAATCTTTGTTTCTTGGGGAGTTTACGGTATATCACACCGACAACGGCGGGTTTATTGAATACTTTTGAACCGTTAGCTGCGACTATCGGTACTGTTTTATTCTTGAAAACGAGTTTCAACACCTGGGAAGTCGTGGGTGGGATTCTCGTGATCAGTACGGTCTTTATCTTGAGTCTTGGTCAATCTAAGTCAAAATAAGTTAACACGGTGAACCGAATTGTGGTATAATTAACAACGGAGACGAAGCTCGTACATTAGTCAAAACAAATTAATGATTATGATGAAGTTGTTAATCTTGTCGAAGCCCTAATGACAATTTAGCTTTAATCCACCATTCGCTAAAAGAGCGGTTAGCCTGTCTGCATAGACAAGTTAACCGCTCTTTTTTTGTTAGCCGATTAATTTGGTGGCCGCTTTTAGCGGTTCAACGCCAAAATCGTTGGCTTCTTTAATCAGAATCTTGGCACAAGCGATACTATCAGCCAGTGCATTGTGGTGATTGTCGAGTGGAATCGCTAGGTTATCACACAAGGTGTTTAACTTATGATTCTCAAATTGCGGATACAACCGCCGACTCGTCTTGAGAGTATCCAACGCTAAATAATGGGGTTCTGGAATGTCGTAGTGTTGGAGTGTACTTTTCAACACACCAATATCAAAATTCGCGTTGTGGGCGACCACTAACTTGTTTGGCGTGAAAAATGGTGCGATGTGCGGCCAGACTTGATTGAACTTGGGCGCTTGAGCCACATCGGCTTCATGAATGCCATGAATTTGCGTATTGCGACTGCTAAAATAAGTTTCAGGTTTAATTAACGTATAAAAACTATCAACGATTTGATCGTTGCGCACAACAACAAGGGCAAGTGAGCAAGCACTATGCTGTTGACCGTTGGCGGTTTCAAAATCCATTGCGACAAAATTCATTATTTTGAACCTCGCTTTTTATAAAGTTTGCTTATTCTAAGCGAATAAATCTTGCGTGTCAAGTTCGACGGGGCAGTGGTCGGAACCAAAAATTTCCGTGTGAATCTTGGCATCGACTAATTTAGGTTGGAGATCATTGGAAGTAATGAAATAATCAATGCGCCAGCCGGCATTATTGTCGCGGGCGTGGAATCGATAACTCCACCAAGAATAAATATCGGGTTGATCAGGATAGAAATAACGGAAGGTATCGGTGAAGCCGCGATTTAAGAGGGTTGTCATTTGCCCTCGTTCTTCATCTGAAAAGCCGGCGTTATGATGATTGGTCTTATCATTTTTCAGATCAATTGGTTCATGGGCAACGTTTAAATCACCGCAGAAAATGACGGGTTTTTGAGTCGATAAATTAGCGATATAAGTTTGAAAGGCATTCTCCCAACGCATGCGATAGTCTAATCGTTTCAACTTATCCTGTGAATTGGGTGTGTAGCAAGTGATTAAATAAAAAGTAGGGTATTCAAGTGTAATCACGCGTCCTTCTTGATCGTGTTCAGGTTGGCCGATACCATAAGTTGCAGTGAGCGGTTTATGCTTAGTGAAGATGGCAGTACCGGAATAGCCCTTTTTTTCAGCGTAATTAAAGTATTGATGATAACCTGGTAAATCTAATTCAACTTGGCCGGCTTGCATCTTAGTTTCTTGCAGACAGAAAAAATCGGCATCTAGTTGATTAAAAGTGATCATAAAGTCTTTTTTTAAAACGGCGCGTAAGCCATTAACGTTCCAAGAAATAAATTTCATTGTCGATTCCTCATTTCTAAATTCCATTTTAACGGTCTAGTCAATAATACGCAAAAAAAGTGTTGGCTGTTCAATTCAAGCCGTCTTTGTTAAACTAGGAGTAGATTATTTTTTGAGGGGAACGACAATTGTGACAAGTCAAGTTGAAGCATTTTTACAAGCAAACCAAGCAATCGAGATTCATCAAGCAGAACCATTGAGCTTATACACCTTTACCAAAACAGGTGGACCGGCAGATTTACTCGCACTCCCCAAATCTGTTGCAGAAGTGCGGCAATTAGTGGCCAGTGCCAATGAACTGACATTACCCATTACAATTATCGGTAATGCTAGTAATCTAATTGTTCGTGACGGTGGCATTGAAGGTTTAGTCATCATCTTAACGGCGATGAATCAGATTAAAGTTGAAGGTAACTTGGTGACCGCGCAAGCTGGAGCAGGGATTATTCAAACCTCTGAAGCAGCTTATAGCGGTAGTTTGACCGGCTTAGAATTTGCTGCCGGCATTCCTGGTAGTGTTGGCGGTGCGGTCTTTATGAACGCCGGCGCATATGGTGGCGAAATTAGTGATGTACTGACCCGCGTTGATGTTTTAATGCGCGATAATCAAGTACAGACGTTAACGGCCGCTGACTTAGACTTCAGTTACCGGCATAGTTTAATTCAAGATAACGGCAGTATTGTGTTGGTTGCCTATTTTGAAATGGCAACGGGTGCGGCACCAGCAATTCGCGCCCGGATGGATGAGGTCAACGCTTTGCGGGCTGCCAAACAGCCGCTAGAATATCCCTCATGTGGGAGTGTCTTTAAACGACCAGTCGGTCATTTTGTTGGACCGTTGATTCAAAAAGCGGGCTTGCAAGGGCATCAAATTGGGGGCGCACAAGTTTCTAAAAAACATGCCGGGTTCATCGTGAATATTGATCACGCAACGGCAACGGATTATTTGACGTTGATCGAATACATTCAAAAAACGATCTGGGCGAAGTTTAATGTGCGCTTAGAACCAGAAGTCCGGATTATTGGGCAACATAAGCAAGGTTAAATCAATGATGAAAAGCTATGGTAAAAGATGATTTTATCAGGGCTTTTTTTATCAGGATGAGCGTGTTAAAAAGAAAGGGTGTTGGGATGGCAATTATTGAAGCTGTTATTTTGCTAATTACGTTGGTGATTATTGCCAATATCATCGGGCATTATTTGCCAAATTTACCGGTTAGTTTAATTGAGATCGGGTTGGGATTAATGGTGGCGTTAGTCTTTGCCGTCAAGATTCCACTAAAAACAGATTGGTTCATGTTGGTGTTTGTTGCACCATTATTGTTTAACGATGGCCGTCGTTTTCCTAAGAAGGAACTATGGGCGTTGCGCGGACCAATTATTGGGAATGCGATTTTCCTCGTCTTTGCAACGACGTTAATTGGCGGCTTGGCCATTCATTGGTTAGTCCCGGCGTTACCGCTGGCTGCAAGTTTTGCGTTAGCGGCAATCTTGTCGCCAACGGATCCGGTGGCGGTACAATCGATTTCAGAACAGGCCGATTTACCGCCCCGGGTTTTGCACTTAGTGAGTGGTGAAAGTTTAATTAACGATGCCAGTGGCTTGATTAGCTTTAAATATGGGATTGCTGCCGCTGTTACCGGCTATTTCTCATGGCAACAAGCCGCGGGCGATTTTCTGTATATTAGTATTGTTGGCACACTAGCGGGGATGATTATCATGTTAATCATTCATTTTATTCGCCTATTTATGCTACAACAAGGCTTTGAAGATGTGATGTTCCATACGATTTTACAGTTGGTGACACCGTTTATCATCTATCTAATTGTTGAAGATCTATTCCACGCATCCGGTGTGATTGCGGTGGTGGTAGCTGGGATCATCAGTCATTCATCACGGAATATCTTCCTCGATTTTTTACCGGAGTTGAAGTTAGTGACCGAACAAACTTGGTCAATCAGTGTTTACTTATTAAACGGGATTGTCTTTTTAATTTTAGGGATTGAATTACCTGTCGCTATGCATAATACCGTGCATAATCCGCTGATTAATACGAGTGAAGAAATTCTCCTCGTCTTAGCGGTTTGGTTGATTCTGGTGATTGTGCGGGGACTCTGGACACTAGCTTACTTGCTCTACACCAACCAGACGAATCCCAAAACATTCCGCGAAAACATTAAAATTGCGGTGCTCTCTGGACTTTCTGGGGTTCGTGGAGCGATTACGATGGCCGGGGTATTATCGGTGCCAACTGTTTTAGCGGATGGTTCACCGTTTCCTCAACGCGGCTTAATGCTCTTTATTGCGGCCGGCGTGATTATTGTCAGTCTGGTGATGGCCGTTGTCTTAATTCCTAAGCTGACAAAAGTCAAAGCACCAATCGAGATGCGAGGGATGCAACGAGATCTTGAAGCCGAAGCAGCCGCAGAAGATGAAGCAGCTGCTGATTTATTGGATGAAACAAACGCTAAGATTTACATGTACAAAGTAGCAGCGAGCATGGTCGAATCCCAACGGCATATTGATAATAACCGGGCTGCTTTAGATTTATTGGCAGAGTATCAGTTGATGATCCGCCGGTTGGAGAGTCAACAAAGCGAAGCAAGCACAAGTGACGAACTACCACCGTTAATTGCTGAAGAGTTGATTTTGCGACAAGTGGCATTTGACGGAGAACGTCAGAAGTTAGAGTTGTTATGGGCTGAAAAGGCCATTAGTGCTAAAAGCTATCGGCATGGTAAACGTAAGTTACGGCAAAAACAAGTAATGTTATCGGTTATTGGGACGAGTTTTAATTGGCATCATGTGCAACTACAAGTCTATCGTGCTTGGTCAATCAGCAAACGCTTTTTGACGCATCTCTGGCCGCGGCATACCAAATCACCAAGTGAAACCGAGTGGCAATTGACTGAACGTGAAATGGCTAAGGCGGGAATTAAACAATTGTCGTATTTCCTAAAACAGCCTGAAAATCGCCAACGTCATTATAATCGTCAGGTTATTTATCAAATTATTGTGCGGTATCGGAATCAGATTGAAAACATGAAAAATGGGGGGCGGAGTAAGACCGCTATCTATGAACGTCAATTACAAAAATTAAGAATCAAAGCGCTCACGAGTGAACGAGTGGCGATTCAAGAGTTATTGGAACAACATAAAATTTCATGGCAACTTGCAGATGAATTACGCAAAAACATTAACTATTCCGAAAATGCACTGATTTTAGCACGAACGGATACTGAATAGATTCAAAAAAGCCCCACGCACTCATTTTAAATTGAGTGCGTGGGGCTTTTTTTGATGGTTAGAATAAGTGGCGGCGGCGGTAGTATTTGTAGCTGTAATAACCACCAATTGCAAAGCCGGCGCTGATTAGTGAAATCGTCAAACCCCAATAGAAATAAGGTGGCCAGTATTTAAGGGTAACGGTATGGTGACCTTTTTTCAGCGGGATGGCGATGAAGTTCTTCAAGCCGCGTTTGATTTTAACCGGATGGCCGTCAACCGTTGCATGCCAACCAGCAGCATAGGGGACGGTTGTCATGAGGACTTGGTTTTGTTGAGGAATGGTGATCGTTCCTTTGATGGTTGTGTTTGAGAAAGTATTCAGTTTCAATGCATGTGCACGAAGTTGCTGCGTTAGGTGCGTCAATGCTTGATAATTCAAACTATATAAATTAATATTTTGGAGCCAAATTTCCTTTTTAGAGAAGCTAAGGTCAACGGTTTGTTGTTGGCCGATTGCGTTACTTGTCAGGTTTAAGACGACAGTATCGCGGAAAGTATCGTATTGTTGTAGCGTGTGACCGTTTAATGAGACCTGAACCGCATTTTTTTCGAGGTTTGAGCCTAATGTGAGGTAATAGGGGTCACTCGTTGTGGGTGTGAAGGTATAGATGACGTGAGCTGGATTCTTCGGATCAACCCGGAGGAAAGTTTCGTTGAGTTTTGGTTTTTGTTTAGCATTCTTGTAAGTGACAGTATTGAAAAATTGAAGTGTGAAGAGTGGCTGTTCTGTCGCTGAATTGACTAAGTCTGCCGCAATCTGGTTCTGTTCAAGGATGGGATAATTGGCAACCACATGATGTTTAAGCACTTTTTCAGAGGCCGCAAAGCCTAAATCAAGTGCGTTGGGGTTTTGATAAATTGCAATTTGATCTTTTTTTTTGAGTAAGTTATAACGTGCTAAGTCCGGCTTATTCGTACTGAGTGGAATTGTTGCTTGCCCACTAGTATTGTTAAGGTAGTAGCGATAACCTAATAACGCATCGGTGAACAGGGTCTGATTAGTATCGGCAACGGCGCCATCGCCAGCTGGTTCGCCAATGCTGCCCATGAATTTCGGATAGCTCAGTTCGAGCATCGAATTAAAATGAGATCCGCCGAAATAATCAGCTTGCATCGGGTCATTTTTTGTCCGCATAAAGGTTTTGCCAATTCGTTGAAACGCGGTTTTATTTGGAATTGCGCTAATGGCTGATTGTAAATGAGCTGTATAATCTGCGTAATCTTTTTGTGAGACATAGCTAATTTGATTAAGACTCATTGTCGCGTTGGTGACCATCTCACCACCGACGCATAGAACTAAGAGCAAAGGATAATAGCGCTTGAGCGGCTTTTTCAGGAGTAAAAGCAAGCATGTCATCAGTAAGAAAGCGATGCTTAAGTTAATCTGATTAGGACTTAGCGCGGTGAAGCTCTTGAGATGTTTGGCAGTATAACCAAAAGCCGCCATCAACATTAAAAACGGCAACAAGAGTTGATACCAACTAAATCGGGGGTGCTGGTGGAGCCGTTGAACCGCGAGCACGATTAGCCAAAAGCTAACCACATATGAAAAGCGGTAAGGATACCAAACTGGAAATTGCATGCCGTGCCATAATAAATCAAGGGGCTCATAACACATTGAAACACCTAAGAAAATGGTGACTAATAAGGCAACTAACCGTTCTTGCCAGGCAATCTTGCGTGTTCCAAAATACAAGATGGCACAAATCAATACGAGACTGCCGACGAATATATTCGGTTCGCCTTTTGGCATTTGGTCGAAGTTAAAATTGCCAATCACAAGTTTAGAAAGCATCTTAAGCGGATTATATTCGAACTTCCAATGAATCTTTTGAATGGTGTACTGCCCTTTGCTCTGCGTCAATTGGAAAAAAGTTGGCAATAGGAGCCAGGCTGAGAGTAAACCGGCCAAGAGTGAGCCACTGATGAAGCGGGCAGCGCGTTGCCATAGATGGCGCCAAGTTTGCCAATAATGAGCACAAGCCCACGCAAAATAAGCAATGACAAACAGGCAAACCATATAGCCCATATAATAGTTACTCATTAAGAGTGCGGCAAGACTCAATGGATAAAGCCAAAAGTGACGGCCTGTAAAGAGCCGGTCGATGCCTAAGACAACTAGTGGAAACCAGACGAGTGCATCCAACCACATAACGTTAAACTGGTTGGCAATTGCAAACCCGGATAAGGCGTAGACAACACTAAGTGTCGGTAACCACCAGCTATGGAGTAGTTTGTTAGATTTTAAGTAGTACGCAAAGCTAAGACCACTGGCGCCTGTTTTGAAAAGGACAAGCAGCCAAACACCAAAACTCAACCAAGTTCCTGGTGTCAATAGGACGATTAGATTGAATGGACTCATCAAATAGTAAGCCCAGACCCCAAGCATGTCGCCCCCTAAGCCCTTAGCAAAGGAATAAAAAAAAGTTTCGGGATGGTGCAATAGCGTACTTCTGAAAAAAGCGTAAAAATCGATGTATTGTTGGCCTAGATCAACAGTCAGGATTGTTTGCCCTCCAAAAGGGAACACTTGTCGAAGTAGTCCGTAGATAAATAAAATGCCAAATGGTAGTAAGAAACTAAGGCCTAATGTATAATGACGACGTGCAAAAGCGTAAAATCGACTCACGGTAATCCTCCAATTAATAAAAAAATCTAAAAATTAGGTTGCTAGTCCGTTTTTAACTGAGAAAAGCTGTAAAATATAACCAGTTAATGACTATGCTTAAGCATACCATAATCTCGTTTGAATTTAGAGATTTGGCATAGCTTGTTTAAGATAATTTTGCTAAACTTAAACAATACAGCACAAAATCGCTCAAAAGGTCGCTTGGCGACTTTTTGAAGCATAGAGCGGCGCCATCTTTTACTAGAGCGGCGCTAAATAAGGAGTATCTGACCGTCTGTGAAAATCATTAAGAGAAAAAACAAACAAAATCGTGAAAAATCACTGATTCCATTCCGCTTAAATTTCCTATTATTCGTTGTCTTCGCGTTATTTGCCGCGTTGATTATGCAATTGGGACGCCTGCAAGTGATGGAGGGCGCTAATTTTCAAGCGATGGTCAACAGTACTGATAAGAAAATCGTTACAGGTAACGTGCCTCGAGGGATGATTCTGGATTCAAAGGGCCGTGTCTTAGTTGGGAATACTGCTAAACCGGCGATTACTTATACGAAGAATATGAATGTCTTGGCAGACAAAATGTATGCAGAGGCCAATAAGTTAACCCAATATTTAACGGTCCCGACGGATAAGTTAACTGAACGTGATCAGATTGATTACTACCTCAGTAACCCCAAGAATCTTAAAAAATGGAACGCAAAACTGCCTAAATCTGCGAAGGTTGCCAGTGATGGTTCTGAGTTGCCAGAAAAGAAGGTTTATCAATCAACAATCGAATTGGTTAAAAAGTCGTTTAAAGGGTTAAACGAGCAACAAAAACAAGCCGCTGCGATTTTCAAAATTATGAGTGGGGCTTATCAATTATCGACAGTTTATATTAAAAATACGGATGTGACTGATAAGGAAATTGCTGAAATCAGTGAACATCTAACGAGTTTGCCAGGGATTAATGTCAGCACCGATTGGGAACGGGCTTATCCTAATGGCGATTCAATGCGCAGTATTATTGGGCATGTTTCAACTGAAGAGCAAGGGTTACCAGAAGATGGCGTCAACTCCTTGCTAGCACAGGGCTATTCGCGTAATGATCGCGTTGGGACCAGTTATTTAGAAAAGCAATACGAAAGTGTCTTGCATGGTTCTAAGTCGCAATCACAAGTTGAAGTTGGTGCGAATAATCAGATTCTCTCAAGTAATGTCTTATTTAAAGGGCAAAAAGGGAGTAATTTAAATTTAACAATTGACCAAGCTTATCAAACGCAAGTGGAAGCGGCTTTGAAGAAAATCTATGATCAGGCAAAAGCAGCGGGAGCCACTCAGTATTCTGATGGTGCCTATGCCGTGGCGATGAATCCGAAAACAGGTGCTATTTTAGCAATGGCTGGCGAATCCAACGATCGTAAGTCAGTTGAAATTGCCGATGATGCGCTCGGGGTGATTAATCACACCTTCGTCATGGGGTCTGCTATTAAAGGGGCGACCGTTATGGGGGGCTTAATGGATGGTGTGATTACGCCAACCAATAATACCTTACCGGATACACCAATCTATTTAAGAGGAACGCCGGTTAAGAAATCTGTTTACCCAGTTGGGACGTTTGGATCATTGAACGCTGAATCAGCGTTGGAAGTTTCTTCTAATATTTACATGATGCAATTAGCGATGTTAGAAGGGCATGCCAAATATGTACCCAATTCTTCGTTAACGATGGATTCAGATATCTTTACGAAGATGCGTGGCTACTTCAGTCAATTTGGCTTAGGACAAAAGACTGGGATTGATTTGCCAGGTGAAGCCACCGGGATCGAAGGGCCAACCGTCAATGAATATGGCGAGCCAGCCAATGGTTCATTACTTGATTTATCTTATGGTAACTACGATGCCTACACCTTAATTCAATTGGCACAATACATTTCAACCATCGCAAACGGTGGTCAACGAATGAAACCATACCTTGTGGATTCGATTCAACAAACTGGTAACGATGGGTCAGCTGGCCAAGTTGGTACCAAGACCACGCCGACAGTGCTTAGCACAGTTGATGCGCCCGAAAGTTACTTTAATGTCGTTAAAAAAGGGATGTACAACGTTGTCAATGGGACCAACGCTTGGGGGACAGCACACACCTTGAAAGATATTAAACCAACGCTTGGCGCTAAAACCGGGACGGCACAATCATTTGCCCGTGAAGATCCAAACGATTCGACAAGTAAGCAAGTCGAAACCGTTACTTCTAGTTTGGTTGGCTTTGCTCCATACGATAATCCGCAAGTGGCAATCGCCATTGTGTTCCCGAACTTAAACTCTGATAAAGGGCACTACAATACGTTACTAGCCCGTGAAATGATTACGAGTTTCTATAAATTAAATAACATTACTGAATGAAATATTCCAAAATAACCTTTTCAGATACCATAAAAAATGGTATGATACTAAGAGTCTAAGAATTAAACAGTTTTTTAGAAATTTACTTACAGCTTGGAGGCTATATCAATGCGTGTTCACATTACAATGGAATGTACAGAATGTCACGAACGTAGTTACTTATCAAACAAAAATAAACGTAACAATCCAGATCGCTTGGAATTAAAGAAATATTGCCCACGCGAACGCAAAGTAACTTTACACCGCGAAACTAAATAATAGTGACGCACATCAAAAGTCGGGGCGCTTCGCGCTCGGGCTTTTTTTTGTTAAGGAGGCTTTTGAATGCGGACTAAAAAGCAAATTCGGCAACAACAAATTGCGGCATTACAAACGCTTGCGCAGACGCCTGCGCTTAAACATGCCCAAGAAGCACAACTTTTGGAATTGTTAATGGCAACCGAGGTGTTTCAAAAGGCAACAATCATCGGTGTCACGTTGAGTCAGCCAATTGAAATGGCGACCCAGCCGGTAATTGATGCCATTCGTTTGGCCGGTAAAGAAGTTGTAGTGCCCAAGACATTGCCAGAGCGACAAATGGCTTTTTACCCGTTAACGGCAACCACTGAATTAACAACGAGTTCCTATGGTGCTTTAGAACCAGTGGTTACAGCTGGTAGCCAGGTGTTAATCCCTGATTTAATGATTGTGCCGGGACTAGCATTTAGTCCAGAAGGTTGGCGGGTTGGTTTTGGTGGCGGTTATTATGATCGTTATCTTGCCAAATATCCAATGCCAACTGTTGCACTAGCGCTTAAACCACAACAACGAAGTGCTGATTGGGCCATTGATGAATTCGATATCCAACTCGATCAGGTTCTTCAGGTCTAAAGGAGAAAAGATGACTAATTTTAAAGAACGTTGGCAAGACGCACCGATTGTGGTGTATGCCTTGATGTTACTAACGATTTTGATGTTTGCAATGATGTTTTTGAATCCGGTTGTATGGTTGAACGGCTTTACATCGGTTAACATGCTAATGAATGGCCGGATTATTGGGTTTATGATGGCATCTGTCAATCATGGCCGGTTTATGAATCTCTTCGTAGATTTGGTTATTTTGTTTTTTGTTGGTGGACAACTTGAACGATTATTAGGACACTGGCGCCTATTAGCTATCTATATACTGAGCAGTTTGGCGAGTTTGTTTACAACGGGCGCTTTTTTTGGTCTCGATACACCAACCGTGACTGCTGGAACAGCTATCTTAGGGCTATTCGGTGGCTTCTTGATGTTAGGTGATGCCTTTAAAGAAGAATCCGTGCTAGGACAAGTGGCACGCCAGTATTGGCTGTTTTTATTTTTAACAATCGGATTACAATTTATTGTCGATCACAATGCATTGTACGCAATGGTAGGTGGGGTACTTGGCGGCTTTTTAAGTAGTATGGCGTTGGGTGCACCTAAAGTGGGTAAGATTAACCCGCTGAACCGTGTGGTGAGTGGGTTAATTTATGTTGCAACGATGATTTTATTTGGTTTTCTGGGTATGAATCATTAATCAATTTATGTATAATGTTAAAGGTGAAGTTGATGAGAACTCTATATGATGTACAACAACTTTTAAAACAATTTGGCGTTTACGTCCATCTTGGTAAACGACTTTGGGATATCGAGCTCACCAGTATCGAATTACGGCACGTTTATGATGCGGGGTTAATCGATGGCAAAGTGTATCGTGATGCTAAGATGGTTTTAGTGCGTGAACATCGGTTGGAGAAAAATGAAGCGTTTAATCACAATTTATTGGAGGAGAAGTTTAAATGACAGACAAGAAGTTAATCGGCGTTGATTTAGGCGGGACAACTGCTAAATTTGCAATTATGACAATGGATGGCGAAATCCAACAACGCTGGAGTATCGATACGGATATTTTAGATGAAGGTAGCCACATTACACCGGATATCATTGAATCGATTAATCATCATTTAGATTTATATAACATGACACCTGCTGATTTCATCGGGATTGGTATGGGCACACCTGGTAGTGTTAACAGTAAAGAAGGGACCGTTATTGGTGCTTACAACTTAAACTGGAAGACAACCCAATACTTACGTCGCGATATCGAAGCTGGCACACACATGAAGCTTGCAATTGATAATGATGCCAACGTTGCTGCTTTAGGTGAACGTTGGAAGGGTGCTGGTGAAAACCAACCCGATGTTGCTTTTGTCACACTTGGCACTGGAGTTGGCGGCGGGATCGTTGCTGATGGCCATTTATTACACGGTGTTGCTGGTTCTGCAGGTGAATTAGGCCACGTAACAGTTGAACCACATGGTTATGAATGTACGTGTGGCAAACAAGGTTGTTTAGAAACTTATGCTTCAGCAACCGGTGTTGTGCGCGTTGCACGTGACATGGCTGAAGAATACGCTGGTAATTCAAAATTAAAGACAATGTTGGATGATGGTGAAGAAATCAGCTCTAAATTAGTTTTTGACATGGCTAAAGAATCAGATGCATTGGCTGTTAAGGTTGTTGATCGTGTTTCTTACTACCTTGGTTTAGCATTAGCTAACGTTGGGAACATGTTGAATCCCGCTTACATCGTTATCGGTGGTGGTGTTTCAGCTGCTGGGGAATTTTTACGTAAACAAGTTGAAGCTTACTTTGAAGAATTTACATTCCCAAATGTTAAAAATACGACTAAGATTCGTTTAGCAAACTTAGGAAACGTATCCGGTGTTATCGGGGCTGCTTCACTTGCACTTCAATTTGATCAACAATAATTTGTTATAAGGGAGTCTTATCGATGCTTGTATTAGGGACAATTAATGTATGGGTAGTAATTAATATTATTCTGATCGCCATTTTACTTTGGTTCTTGGGCGATTGGGCATATTATCAAATTCAACGCAAACGCTTAGGCGGCGAATTAACGGAAGCGGCGTTTGAAGAAACAATGCGCAAGGCCCAAATTGTCGACTTACGGGATAAAAAAGATTTTGATGCAGGCCACATTTTAGGCGCCCGCAACTTACCTTATCCAATGTTGAAACAAAATATGGGTGAACTACGGATGGACTTACCAGTCTACTTATATGATGCAGGCATTACGCTCAGTATCCGAGCAGCACTGAAGTTAAGAAAAGCTGGTTTCACCGACATTAAATGGTTGAAAAAGGGTTATGCTGGTTGGACCGGCAAAACAAAGCGTAAAAAGAAATTAAATTAAACCAAAAAAGCCCAAGAGTTACTAGCGAAAAAAACTAGTCAACTGTTGGGCTTTTTATAGAGTGCGCAGGCAGATGGTCATACTCTGAGGATTAGTGGCATACCGTAAATGAGCGGCAGAGCCGATCGTTTGCGGTATGTAACTAACCGAAAGAGTATATCTGGCGGCGCACGTTTCAAAACAGAGTGCGTTTAAAGCGGTTTGACTCTGAGCATTAGCATAGTGTTGTTAATGATCGACAAAGTCGGTCGTTTGCAATACGAAGCTAATCCCAAGAGTCAGCTTTAAAAAGCACGTTTCCACAAAAAAAGTCCGTCGCCAATCAGGCAACGGACGCAGTCTTTTCAAAGCGCTTAGCCTTGGTGAGCTGAATGGCTCTTACGGTTAGCACGTCGACGACTTTCTTCAATTTGATTTTCTTTTTCTTCGATTGGATCAACGACGGTCTTCTTAAATGCCAAGAGTGAACCGGCAATCGCGCCGACTGTTGAAACGGTTCCGATTACGAAACCTTTTAGAAATTTATGTTTCATAGGTAAAGCCTCCTCAAGTCTCAATTCATTCAAGTACAACTTTATTATCGCGTATTTAAGCGCGAATAGCTAGTAAAATACGTTAATTAATGTGGTGAAAATATGGAAAAAGAAAAGCTAATCGTCATTGTCGGTCCGACAGGCGTTGGTAAAACAGCGTTAAGCCTACAACTCGCACAACAGTTGCAGGGTGAGATTGTTTCCGGGGATGCGATGCAGGTTTATCGCCAGTTAGACATCGGTACGGCCAAAGTCACACCAAAAGAGCAGGCGCTTGTGCCGCACCACTTAATTGATGTGGCGGATATCGATCAACGCTTCACTGCCTTTGACTTTCAACAGCAAGGACAACAACTCGTCACTGAAATCGTCGGCCGTCAACACATGCCCTTGGTTGTTGGTGGAACGGGACTTTATTTGCAGGCGTTACTGTACGATATGACCCTGGGTAGTGCGCAAGATGCGGAACAGAATTTTACGATTCGTCAAAAATGGCAAACTTTTTTGGATCAGCATTCTGAAGAAGCTTTGTGGCAGATGCTTAATCAAATTGATCCGCAAGCAGCCGCTAAAATTCCGAGTGCGAATCCACGGCGTGTGATTCGCGCATTAGAGGTTTATGAAACAACGGGAACTTTGTTTTCACAACAAAAGCCAAAAGAATTACGTTATGATACGTTTATTATTGGATTGAATTGTGACCGTGCATTATTATACGAGCGAATCAACCAGCGGGTGGATCAAATGATCGATGCTGGACTTTTAGAAGAAGCGCGGTTGGCTTATGTACATCGTGAAACGAGTCCGCAAGCCGTACGAGGGATTGGGTATAAAGAGTTCTTTCCATACTTTGATGGTGACTGTTCATTAGACATGGCAATTGATCAAGTAAAACAAAATTCACGGCACTACGCGAAACGGCAATTGACGTGGTTTAGAAACCAGATTCCGGTCAATTGGTATAATCTGGTTGAACAACCTGAAGCCGATTTGGCCCGGATTCAAACCGATTTACAACAATGGTTACAGCAATAATAGAAATGGAGTGGTTAAAAAATGGATTGGCAAGCAAACTTAGCACCAGAATTACAAGCTAAAATCGCGGCAGTTGATACGCAAATCGCACCGCGTTTACAAGCACTGGATGAACAAATCATCAATAATCAAGCAAAGGTGCTCGAAGCGTTTCAAGCAGAAAATATTTCTGAATCGCATTTAAACGGGACAACCGGTTACGGCAACGATGATCAAGGACGCGATAAGTTAGAGGCCGTCTATAGTCATGTTTTCAAAACTGAAGATGCGCTTGTGCGGCCGCAATTGGTTTCCGGCACACACGCGATTGGAACGGCCTTATTGGGGATGTTGCGACCTGGCGATGATCTTTTGTATCTTACGGGCGAACCATATGATACGTTGCAAGAAGTCATCGGGATGGCCGGTAACGGGATTGGTTCACTAAAAGAATTCCAAATTGGATTCGATTTCGTGCCATTATTAGCTGACGGGGCCGTGGATTTTGAAATGGCCCGGACCAAAATTACAGCTAAGACAAAAGTGGTCGCTATCCAACGTTCACGTGGCTATGCTGATCGCGATAGTTTCACGGTTGATAAAATCAAGGAAATGATTGCCTTTGTCAAAAACATTAATCCTGAATTGATTGTCTTTGTCGATAATGCTTACGGTGAATTCTCTGAAACAACGGAACCAACAGAATTCGGGGCCGACGTAATGGCCGGTTCTTTAATCAAAAATGCTGGTGGTGGGATTGCGCAAACGGGTGGTTACATCGTCGGGACTGAAAAATTAATCGAAATGATTGGTTATCGCCTGACTGTGCCAGGTGTTGGTGCCAGTGAAGGCGCCACACAAGGCAATCTACAATTGATGTTTGAAGGTTTCTTCTTAGCACCAAGTGTGACTGGTAATGCGATTAAAGGGGCTGTTTTTGAAGCAGCACTCTTGGAACAAATGGGCTTGAGTGTCTCGCCTAAATGGGATGCCCCTAGAACAGATTTGATTCAAACGGTGAACTTCGGTAATCCGGATGATATGGTTAAGTTCGCTGGTTGTGTTCAAGCACAATCACCAATCGATTCATTTGTGACCCCCATTCCAAGTGATTTTGCCGGTTACGAAGATCAAATCGTAATGGCTGCCGGGACCTTTATCCAAGGTGCCAGCATTGAATTTTCAGCAGACGGCCCATTGCGCGCCCCATACACACTTTACTTACAAGGTGGGTTAACTTACGCGCACGTTAAACTCGCGATTAGTCGGGCAGTCCAAACAACCTTCTTTGAAAAATAAATGCCAAGCGGTCAATCAAATTCGCGTTTGATTGACCGCTTTTTTTGTGCGTTAAGCGTGGTATGATAAGGATGCAACGAATCGTAGCGGTCGGTTTTAAGTGATGCTTTGGATTGTTGCTAGTATAAATGGGTCATTCTCGCTACGGTAAGTCTTGGAGGTGGTTAGATGTTAATTGGTCAACAATTAAAACAATTTCGTTTGGATGCGGGCTACTCTCAACAGACACTCGCAGAGCAGATTAATGTGTCACGACAAGTCATTTCTAAATGGGAGACGGATAAAAGTGCACCAGACTTGAATACATTGGTTGTTCTTGCCAAATTGTATAATGTAAGTTTGAATACTTTGCTCGGGGTTGAAACGGTTACTAAACCAAATTCATTCATCGGCCGGTTGCGGCAACACTGGCATTTGGCAGAAAGCGAAAGTACAAAGCCGTTGTCTAATTTGGGGCGGATTATGCAACAACCCGAACAACACTATGTGGATTTAGCACAACAGTTCAGTGCCGCTTTGACGGATGTAACTGTTACTAGCGATGGCCAAACAATGCCAGCGAATTGGCGGCAAGCACGGAGTCCTTATTTAATTGTATTAGAACCGCGCCAAATTTGTTTAAAGCAGACAGATGTTTTAAAAGTCATGCCCGCAAAAGTTGTTAAGCAACTTACGACAACGGAAATTCGAGCAATTCATTATGCGGTCATGCAGACTGCTGGACCATCAACCATTGGCGGGTTACAAGGTATCGGGCACGCTTATCGGGCCGTCGTGACGGTTGATACAAAGCAATCCGTAGCACCATACTATATTACCAACCAGGATTTTTTTCAGTAGGCAAAAGTTCTGAAAGCTTATGCACAACAGGAACACGTTCAATTTGATGATCAGATGGCTTTGCTGCCTTATTTTATGACGCATGACACAACTGACTGTTTTAATTATTTGGAGGTACATTACAGCGAATTAGCGGAAAAAGTTGGGTTTCCAGCAGAAAGCGCAGGACAGGCGGTTTATCGATGGTAGATGAAACAGCAAAAAACAACTTTGAAACGGCGACAGATGGGGTTCAGGCTTATCACAATTATTTTGGCACGCCAACGCACGATGATCGTATTTGGTTTGAACTCTTAACAGTTGGGGTCTTCCAAGTGGGGTTGAGCTGGAAAGTAGCTGCAAGTAAAATACCAGTTCTGCGGCAACAAATGGCGGGGATGGTGATTGATCAAGTCGCACAATTTGATGAAATGGATGTTGAACGCCTGCAAAAAGAACCAGATATGATTCGTAATACGCGTAAGATTCGGGCAACGATTCAAAATGCGCGGGCAATTCAAGCCATCCAAACTGAATATGGCAGTTTTTCAGCGTATTTGTGGGTGTTTGTTGATGGTCAGCCGCAATTGCTTGATTCACAAATGGCTGGCGTGTCCGATAAATCAGCGCCGATCAGTACGCAACTTGCGAAAGAATTAAAGAAGCACCAGTTTAAATTTGTTGGACCGGTGGTAACGCATTTGTTTATGCTTGCAGGTGGTTTGATTCAAATCATCGATGAAGACTAATGCCTAAAAGGTAAACCAAATTGGTTTACCTTTTTTTGTTGGCTGATGTTAGAAAATCTGACATCAAATATTGACCGTTTTAAAGGCGACTGGTAAGATAAAACGCAAGTGAGGTGAAATGGATGGCTGAAAAACACTTAAGGCGCAACTTAGCAGTTTTACCAATTGGTACGGTAATGAAATTGACGGGACAAACTGCGCGTCAAATTCGTTATTATGAAGCACAGGCGCTTGTTTTTCCTGAACGGACAACGGGCCATCAACGGTTGTTTTCGTTGAACGATGTTGATCGTTTGTTGGAAATCAAGGATTACCTGGCTGAAGGCACCACGATGGCGCAGATTCGCCAGATTTATCAGAAGAAGGCGGATCGGCAGCGTGATAAACAATTATCAGACAAAAAAGCGCGGCGGTTATTGGCCAATGAATTATTATCGGTCGGCGGCTTAGTTGGACAACAGTCAACCATTTCACAATCATCTAAATTATATTAAGGGGCGACGGATTAATGGCACGTAAAGTATTGACAGCAGAAGCAATCAAGCAATTAGTGGATCAAGAAAACGTTAAGTTCTTACGTTTAATGTTTACGGATATCAACGGGATTATCAAGAATGTAGAAGTGCCAATTAGTCAATTAGATAAAGTTTTAAGTAACAAAATGATGTTTGACGGTTCTTCAATCGACGGTTTTGTCCGGATTGAAGAAAGTGATATGTATTTGCGGCCTGATTTAAGTACATGGCTCATTTTCCCATGGGAAGCTGAACATGGGAAAGTCGCGCGGTTAATCTGTTCTGTCTATACCGCAGATGGAGAACCATTCTTAGGCGATCCACGGAATAATTTGAAGAAATTAGTGCGCGAAATGCAAGATAAAGGGTTCAAAGACTTTAACATTGGACCTGAACCAGAATTTTTCCTCTTTAAATTAGATGAATACGGCAAACCAACGTTGAAACTCAACGACCAAGGTGGCTACTTTGATTTTGCCCCCGTTGATTTAGGCGAAAACTGTCGGCGTGATATTGTTTTGGAACTTGAAAAGATGGGCTTTGAAGTTGAAGCTAGTCATCACGAAGTCGCACCCGGACAACACGAAATCGATTTTAAATACGCTGATGCAGTCGATGCAGCGGATAACATCCAAACCTTTAAATTAGTCGTTAAAACAATCGCTCGGAAACATGGATTACATGCAACCTTCATGCCAAAACCATTACACGGTGTCAACGGCTCTGGGATGCACATTAATATGTCACTCTTTAATCAAGATGGTACGAATGCCTTCTACGATGAAAAAGGCACAGAACAACTTTCAAAAACGGCTTATCATTTCTTAGCTGGCTTATTGCAACACGCACGTGCCATCACGGCAATCAACAACCCAACAGTTAACTCTTACAAACGATTAGTCCCTGGTTTTGAGGCACCGGTTTATGTTGCATGGTCTGGTCATAACCGGTCACCATTGATTCGGGTCCCACAATCACGCGGGTTATCAACGCGTCTCGAACTACGGAGTGTTGATCCAAGTGCCAATCCTTATTTAGCAATCGGGTCGATTTTGGCAGCCGGTTTATCTGGCTTAGATCAAGGGCTCTTGCCTGATGCTGGTGTGGATCGCAACATCTACAGCATGGACGAAACAGAACGGAAGGAAAATCACATCACTGACCTACCATCCACATTGCACAATGCATTGAAGGAACTAACCAAGGATGAGATTATCAAAGATTCAATGGGGTCTTATCTCTATCAGAGCTTCATGGATTCTAAATCATTGGAATGGGCAGCTTATCGTCAACAAGTTTCCGAATGGGAACGCGAACAATATTTGGAACTCTATTAGTCGCAATTTACGCCATGTTTTTGTACAATTAAACTTTAGAAATAGAAAGTTGGCAGAATATGAAAACATTGGTGATTATCAGCCATCCCGAAATTGAGACGTCGATGGTCCAAAACTTTTTAAAAGCGAGTGCAGCACCACTGGAAGCCATCACTTGGCACCACTTAGATGCGCTTGAGACGTTAGATGTGGCTGCTGAACAAGCATTATTACGCAACCATGAGCGGATTATTTTTCAATTTCCGCTCTATTGGTATACTGCTCCAGCGAGCTTAAAAATGTGGTTGGACACCGTTTTAACGGGGCAATTTGCCTTTAATGGCCGCCAACCATTAGCCGGGAAAACACTCGGGGTTGTCGTTTCAACTGGTACGGCGGCTAAACATTTTCAAGCTGGCGGCAGTGAACAAGCAACGCTGTCTGAAATTTTGCGCCCATATGAATTGGTGGCTCGTAAGCTAGGGATGACCTATTTACCACCACTTGCGATTCATCAATTGGGTTATTGGCAAGAAACTGATAAACAATGCTTGGTCATCGATTATCAACGGTATTTGACGCAATCCGAGTTCAATTTTGATCAGCAATTAGCGTGGTTTGAAGCGATGCTGACTAAAAAGGCTGCTGAAGCCACATCGCCTGAAGCGCAACAACGTTTAATACTTTTAAGCGAACAATTCGCCGACAAACGATCGGAATTAACCGATTTGAATTGGCAAGTCCAACTGATTCGCGAAGAAGAGGGGGAAGGCTAATGGATTGGTTAACAGAACAAATTCAACTACAAAAAGAACAAGCCACAATGTATGAAGAGCAAGCTTTTTATACGGCGCTTCAACAAACGAGTGATGAACTGGCATTACGGATTGAACAACGCCAAGGTGAACTTGATGGTCGAATCTGGAATGCAACGAATTGGTAAACTAATGCAAAATAAAAAACGCCGCGACGAAAGTCGGGGCGTTTTTTGTGTAATTCGATTAATAGCGTTTGATTAATGTATCGAAAGCATCAACGATTGCTTGGAAGAATTTTAGTGTATCTGGGTTTGTGATTTCTTGGTTGTCGTCTAATAAGTTCATGACATTGCCGATATAAGCTTCTGGTTGTTGAACCATTGGCATGTTCAAGAAAACAAGTGATTGACGTAAGTGGTGGTTAGCACCGAAACCACTGATTGCACCAGGTGAAACGCTGACGATTTCAGCTGGTTTGTTATCCCAGATGCTTGCACCATAAGGACGTGAACCAACGTCTAAAGCATTTTTCAATACGGCTGGTACTGAACGGTTGTATTCTGGTGTGACGAATAAAACGGCGTCCATTGTCTTCATTTTATTTCTGAAAGTTGTGTAAGCTTCTGGTACTTGATCTAAATCATCATAATCTTGGTTGTACAATGGTAAGTCACCAATTTCAACAATTTCTAGATTATAATCTGATGGGAATAATGGCATCAATGATTTAGCAACTGATTTGCTAAATGAATCTTTCCGTAAACTACCAATTAAAACTGCGATATTTTTTGTCATAGTGAAACCTCCAATTATTTTACTTATTATTAGTAAGTAACTTTAGTATAGCACGTTCCCCTGAAAAGGCAACCACTTTTATTTACTAATTTAAGCATGGCGAATTAGTGAAGCTTTTAGCAAATAATATGGTCGGTCATCGATTGGCATTGGCAAGCTATAAATCGTATAATAGCAGTAAGTAGAACAAAGATGGGAAATGAATAATGGAAATTAAATGGCACGTCAATCAACCACAATCTGTTAAACAATTCTTGCTAGCAAGTGGTGTCAGTCAACGATTGTACGCCAAAATTAAGGCGTTAGGCCAACCGATTCTAGTAAACGGTAAAAAAAGTGCGCCTAGTGATCAGGTACAATGCGGCGATGTGGTCACATTGCAGTTACCAGCTGAACCGGCCGATGAATCAGTTGCTGTTAGTCACGAACCAATCACTATTTGTTATGAGAACGAGTATTGGTTGGCGGTCAATAAACCAGATGGCTTGGCAACGATTCCGGGTCCCACTAATCAAACGGATACTTTGTTGAATCGCATTAAGGGTTACTGGCAAGCGCAAGGTGCAACAGATTTAGTACCGCATATCATTACGCGCTTGGATTTTGATACAAGTGGAATTGTTTTAGTCGGCAAACACCAAATTGCACAAAGTCTATTGCAACCGCAGATTGAACAGCATCAATTACAAAAATTCTATTTAGCAGTTGTTTCAGGAACGGGTTTACCAGCATCAGGGGATATTCGTGAACCGATTGGACAAATCGACCATCAACCGCGGCGTGAGGTGTTGGCGGATGGGCAGTCAGCTTGGACGAGTTATTGGCGCTTGGGTGCATCGGGTCAGTTGACGGCGGTTAAAGTTCAGATTCATACTGGGCGGACGCATCAGATTCGGGTTCACTTCAGCGCGTTAGGCCATCCATTGGTGGGTGATCAGCTCTATGATGGGCCGCTTGATTTAGGGATAACGCGACAAGCATTGCACGCGTATCGACTGCAATTTCAAGATCCATTCAGTCAACAATCAATCTCAATTACAGCACCGATTCCAGCCGATATCCAAGCGATTCTACCTACAGAACGATTATCAATTGATTGATTCAAAGGAAGATGACAAATGAAAAAATGGCAATGGTTACTAATTTGTATCTTGTGTTTCGGCATTGGCGGGGTTATCGGTCATGTAGCGACTGGTCCAACAATGGTGCCATCGATTATTAAGCCAGCTTCGGCCACCGCGAACCAACCCGTTATTTTCGTACCGGGAAGTAATGGAACGGTTGAAGGGTTTAGTGGCACCTTTGCTAAATTGAACCGTCAAGCCACACGCCATGTTTTAAAAGTAACGGTATTAAAAAATGGTCACTTGAAAACCAGTGGTCGCTTTGATCAAAAAACACAACACCCCGTGATTGTGGTTGCGTTTGAAAACAATGCAGATGGTGATGAAAACGTCTTTAAACAATCCGAATGGTTTAAATTGGCAGCAGGCAAATTAGCTAAACAATACCACTTTACGTATTTTGGTGGGGTTGGTTATTCCAACGGTGGGCTTGTATTAACGCGGTATGCTGAGCGTAGTGGAAGTGGACCGAAGATTACGCGATTACTGACGTTGGGAACGCCATATAATGGCTTGTCGGAGCACATCACTCAGGAAACACCGATGTTAGCTGATTTAAAGAGCCGCCGGCAACATTTATCCAAAGACTTAGTGGTCTATTCAGTCGGCGGCACAATTAACGATAAGAATGATGGGATTGTCCCAGTAGCGAGTGTTGCGGCTGGTCGGCTCATTTTTCAAAAGCAAGTTGCTGATTATATGACAATTTCGGTGAGTCAGCACCATGCAGCCCATACTGAATTGCCGGATAATCCAACCGTCATTTCACTGATTCAACAATTGATGTTTAAATAAAAAAAGGTGTGTCGCAGCAAGTTGAGCTGTGACACACCTTTTTAATACTATTGATCGATTGTTTTCAAGAGATTCCGCGTGATGAGCATTCCCATGATGAAGATTAAAATTTCTGTTAATGGGACACTCACCCAAACACCGGTTAATCCGAAAAGGCTAGAAAGAACCAAGACGCTCGCAATCAAAACGATGTAGCCCCGCATGATGGCCACGAAAAATGACAATCGAGGTTGCGCAATGGCGGTCATGAATAAGTTATTGACGATGTTCATGCTTGAGAAGAAAAAACTAATGAAAATTAAGGGAATGCCAGCTGACGCGTAGCGAATCAGTTGTTGGTTGTGTTCATGGTTAAAAATTTCGATGATCGGTAATTTAAGACCAATCAAAACGAGATATAATCCTACCGCAATCCCGAGTGCGGAAAGCAAACCGATTTTGAGGCTCGTTTTGACATTATCCCAATGATGTTTCCCAAATTCGCGACTAACGATTGGCTGAACTCCGACTGCAACACCGTTGAATAGGGATAGACCAACTAGTAAGATGTTGGCGATAATGCCGTAAGCGGCGACGGCATAGTTATTACTGAGATGGAGAATAACGATGTTAAAGACGAAAATGCTGACCCCAGTACTCATTTCAGTTAAGAAAGATGGGAAACCGAGTTGAATTGCTTTGAACGTCGGTTTAAAACGTAAGGTTAAGTGCTGCAAAGTTAGTAACCGTTGTGGGTGATGCCGGTGTTGTGTCAAAATGAGTAGGCTGACGATTGGCGAACAAATCGTGGCCATCGCAGCACCCATCATGCCCATGTGTAGGGGGAACATTAAGAGGTAATCGAAGATAATGACGAATAAGCTTTGTGAAAGTGTCGCAATCATTGTCAAATGTGGATTACTATCGTTACGTACGAAACTTAAGACTAAGTTATTGATGATAAATAAGGGACTGCCAATTAAAATAATTCGTAAATAGGTCAAGCTTGGGGCGAGCGTTTCATGATTGGCACCCAGTAAGTAGAGTAGTGGGTGAATAAAAATTAGGCCGAGCGCCATGATGATGAGGCCTAATAAAATCCCAAAAGAAAGAACTTGAGTGAAAATCGAGCGACTCTTTTCGGGATGCTTGCTCTTGTTAATTGAGAAAATCGTGGCGCCCCCAATCCCGAGCATCAGACCTAAACCGTTAAATAAGTTAAAAATGGGCAGATCAATATTCAAAGCGGCCAAGCCAATTGGTCCGACTGCGTAAGCGATAAAATATGTGTCCGCTAAAATATAGATGGATAAGCCTAACGAGCTGAAAACGTCACGGATGATGTAGCCCGTTAATTCTTTTTTGATATGTGGTGAGTTTTCCAAAATAACACTCCTATTCGATTGGTAGTGGGGTCGCCATTAATAACGCAATAAATGATTGGATTGGTGCTGGCAAATTCTTCCGGGCGACAAGGTAGAATTGGCGTTGATATTGTTGGGACAATGGTCGATAGGGAATTTCTGGGTAATCAAGTAAGGCTGCGCTAGAAACTAATGATTGGCCGATACCCTGTCTTAATAGTTGGATAATCATCGCATTGCTTTTGATGGTCATCACGTTTTCGAGTGGTAAATTATTTTCTTTGACGTAATTCATCGTGTAGTGATAGACGCCAGAACCCTGTTCACGAAGTAACCAAGGTTCATTCGGGCGACCTGCTAGGACCAGTTGATCGGTCTGTAGTGGCGTCCGAATCAAGTCTTTTTCGGTTAATGGTTTTTCAATGAAACCAAAGTCTAGTTTGTGCTGCGTCAATTCTTGAACAATCTGCGATGAGTTGAGTGTACTGATATCTAAGGCGAGTGTTTCAAGGGCTGGCCGATGCGCTTTAAGCAGGGTTGGCAATAAGTAGATTGCAGTGGTGTGCGAGGCGCCAATCCGGCACGGTGTTTTTGGCTGGCCATCTTGATGATGGAGTGCGTGCAAATCTTGGTCCCATAAATCAAGGAGTTGTTGCGCTTGTTGGTAGAAGAGATCAGCACTCTTAGTCGGCGTCATCTGCTGGCGCCCATTGCGTTCAAATAGTGTGACCCCCAGCGCATCTTCCAATTGTTTAATTTGCACAGAAACGGTCGGCTGCGAGAGAAAAAGCAGTTGCGCAGCCGTTGTAAAATTCTTGGTTTCATAAACGGTTTTAAAAGTTGTTAAAATTTTAAACATATCATCACTTCTATTCGTTCTCTTAATAACAACTATTATAAAGATTTATTTTATTAATTGAAAGAGTTTCGGTATAGTTTAAGATAACAAGTGAGAAGGAGTAAAGTAATGGACAATATAACAAAAAAAATACCTGGCTTTGCGTTATCGTTAGCGATTGCGATTGCCAGTTATTACATCGCTAAATTATGGTTACCAATGTTAGGTGGCGCAACGATTGCGCTTTTTGTTGGCATCATACTTGGCAATACTTGGTTGCAACAACCGGTATTAGCAGCCGGAACTAAGTTTTCCGAGAAAAAATTATTGGAATATTCAGTCATGTTACTGGGTGCGACAATTACATTCCAAAGTATTCAACAAATCGGCTGGCATGGTGTGCTGTTTACAGTGTTACAAATGAGTTGTACGATTGGATTTGCCATCTGGTTTGGCCGCCGGTTGCAATTTAGCGAAGGTACCTATTTATTGATGGCCGGTGGGAATGCCGTTTGTGGCTCGAGTGCGATTGGGGCAATTGCGCCCGTCATCGATGCCGATAATGAAGATACCGGTATTGCGATTACATTGGTAAATCTAATGGGGACCATTTTGATGTTACTCTTGCCAGTTATTGGAACGTTGATGTGGGGGCATAATAATGAACTCCGTGGCGTGTTGATTGGTGGAACAGTGCAGTCAGTTGGTCAAGTGGTTGCCAGTGCGACGATGATTAACCAAGGAACGGTTGTCACAGCGACTTTATTCAAAATTTTACGGATCATCTGTTTGGTTTTTGTTGTCAGCGGTTTTGGTTACTTACATCAAAAGAAACAAAGTAAAGTCAGTGATACAAAACTGAGCGAACAATTATTAGCGAAGAAGAGTAGCTTAGTGCCATGGTACGTGATTGGCTTCTTATTATTCTGCGTCTTAAATAGCTTACGGGTTTTCCCAAGCCAATTTGGTGCATTATGCCATTTCTTGAGTACATGGTGTGAAACAACGGCGTTAGCAGCCATTGGGCTACGCTTGAACTTAAAGGCACTCTTCAGCCAAGGTAAACGTTTATTAGCATATGCCGGCGGACTGGTGACAGTACAAGTAGTCCTCGCGATTTTATTAATTACACTATTATTCTAGGGCGTGTCAGCAGCTAAGATGTTTCTAGAAATATTGAATTATTAAAAAATCTGCCATCAACAATTTTGTTGATGGCAGATTTTTTTGTTATTAAGCTTGGTAAGTGCCGACTTGAACGGCTTGTTTTAAAGTGGCTGGTGTGTGATGTGACTTGGCGAAAAATTCGCTTAAATCACGTCCGGCTGTTAAACCTTTAAAATGTTTGCCGCCTTGCCAAGGGGCGATTGCGGAAAGGTCATAAACGACGCCATCAACGGCAACGTATGCGGGTTGACCATCTTGACCGTTATATTGTGCGAGTGTTTCTTTTGTAAAGACTTTATCTGTCATGATTAAAAATCTCCTTCGAATTGTGAATGGGTTACCAATAATATAGCGCTAGATGCAGAAGTTGGCAACGATTAAGTTGTGCACTTTGAAAATGAATAATGTTGAGGCTAGCGAATTAGAGAATTATTCGTGACCTTAAATACTGTTCTTCAAATAATAATTTGTTAAAATAATCATAGTTGGGGGGGATGAAAATGGACAATAAAAAAGACTGGTTGATGCGACAAGTTGATTCTTTTGCGGAAGGAATGGGTTATTTGTTATCGAAACAAAGTGGTAATTCACAGTCGGAGGTTGTCTTTCCGCAAGAAAATGCTAAAAAATTGCCTTTTCAAAAGGAATTGGCAAGTTTAATTGCTGCCAACGATACTAGAGGGGCCGCCCAACGATTATTAAAATTACAATACGCAATGCCTGAAGAACAATTTCTACAGTTAGGTACATGGTTGTTATCAGAAATGAAGCAGGACAGTTTTCCTAATCCTTTAACCCGTGAAGCGCTGACAGACGTTTTAAATACGATTAATTAAATAATTGAACGAAAAAACCACCCTAATAAATAATAGGGTGGTTTTATTTAATATTGATGGACCCGACCAGATTCGAACTGGCGACCTCCTACATGCGAAGCAGGCGCTCTCCCAACTGAGCTACGGGCCCAAACGCTTACAAAAATATTTTAGCACTTTTAGCTAAAATAGCAAGGTGAATTAGTGACGGGCAGATGTTCTGAGGTTATTTGCTTTTTTGCCACCTTTAATCGTGCGGGTTTTGAAGTGGGCTTGTTGGCTATCAGGAACGAACTTGAAGTGTTGCATTTTCCCGGCATATGGTTGGCCACTGAGGCGAATCTTCAACCAATTTTGCATGGCTTCAATCATTCCAGTCAGTTTTTCGGCTTGTTCAGAATTTGCTTGTTTTTGGACTTCGGTTGTAACATCGTTAGTGAGATAAGCCAATAATTTTTGATGATAGGCAATTAGTTCTTCTGTGAGTGGCGCTTGGTTATATTGATTGAAAAGTTTTTGAACAAAACGCATTGCATCTTTAGCGTTTTGTGGTTGGTAAAAGCGATCTTGATCAGACATAGAATTTCCCTCTTTCTTCAGAGTAGTATAACGAATAATAGTGCTCGTCACAACCGTGTGCTTTGGTATAATAGAGAAATACTAGTTTTTCGGAGGTCAGCAATGTTTAAACGTAAAAGTGATTGGTTCTTAGTGGCTGCACTGGTGATGATGGCGATCTTATTTTACAGTTCTTCAATGACGTATCATGAACAAACATCGGTGCCTACGTTGGAACGATTTCTCAAGAATGAACCACTTAAGGCTTGGTTAAGTCAATTTTCGTTCCATTATGCAGGCAGTGAACAGAGTGTAAAAGCATCTGGGTATTTCAAATTTGTGGAGTTTTTCGTGCGAAAAGGCGCCCATTTTGGGACGTATTTCTTATTGGCGGCTTTTAGTTATTTAGGGCTACGGCCACGCGTAACCGGTGGTTTTTTAGCAGTTATCTTTAGTTGGCTGGCAGCAACCGGGTATGCGGCCACGGACGAATTTCACCAAATGTTGACTGGTGATCGGACGCCACTTTTTCAAGATGTGATGTTGGACAGTGTTGGCGCATTAACGGGGATTGTGATTGTTTGCGCACTACAGTGGATTTTTACACAAAAAAAGAGACGATAGCCCGACTACCATTGCTTTTAGCATGGTAATTTGCTATCATAGAAAACGACTTAGTACCAGAATTCTATAATCGAAAAGAGGAGTTAGATATGTCAGGACATTCAAAATGGCATAATATTCAGGGTCGTAAAAATGCACAAGATGCAAAACGCGGCAAGATTTTCCAAAAACTATCCCGTGAGCTTTTCATGGCTGCGAGAAGTGGCGGTCCTGACCCAAGTTCTAACGCCGCATTACGTTTAATTATGGATAAAGCACGTTCAGCTAACATGCCTAAAGATAACATCAAACGGGCAATTGACAAGGCTGACGGTAGCGATGGCGCGAACTACGATGAAATTACTTATGAAGGCTACGCACCAGGTGGTGTTGCCGTTTTAGTACACGCTTTAACTGACAATAAGAACCGGACAAGTTCAGACGTTCGTGTTGCATTTACTCGTAATGGCGGGACAATGGGTGCTTCTGGCTCAGTTGCTTACATGTTTGATCGTCGTGGTTACATTGCGATTGCACGTGAAGGCTTAGATGTTGATGAAGATCAAATGTTTGAAGACATTCTAGAAGCTGGCGCGGATGATTTACAAACTGAAGAAGACGTGTTTGAAATTTACACAGATCCTAAGGAATTAGCAAATGTCCGTGATATTCTTGAAAAGAAATACACATTGGCAAATGCTGAATTAACAATGATTCCACAAAATACAACACCGGTTGATCCTGAAAAAGCAGAACAATTCCAACGGTTAATTGATGCTTTGGAAGACAACGATGATGTTCAAGAAGTTTATACAGCTGGCGAACTACCAGAAGAAGACTAATTTGTTTGATAAGTGCGTTGCAAGTAATTGCAACGCACTTTTTTTGTGCAGAAAATTATCCGGTTATTTGCGTATCTTTGGTTAGTCAGGAAGGAGGGACGAGATGACCGAAGTATTAACAACCCTTTTGCAAAAGTGCGCAACGGAAAAAGCGCAGGATCTTTATTTTCGACCACTATCGACGGGTTGGGCAATTATTGAACGCTTAGCGACAGGACTAAAGCCGTTACAAAAAGTTACTCTGTCAGAAGGCAATCAATGGCTCAATCAAATGAAGTATCAAGCGGGGATGGATATCAGTGAAACTCGGCGTCCACAGACCGGCCGTTCAGCGATCGAGGTGGCAGGCGAATTGATTTATTTACGGTTGGCAACCGTGGGGGATTTTTTGAATCGGGAAAGTTTAGTTGTTCGTTTCATTTATCCCATTGGGCAGACTTATCATTGCGACGACTCGCAGATTTTAAGTCGTTTAATGCAGTTAATTCAGCAACCAGGATTATTGCTATTTGCCGGTCCAACTGGTTCAGGGAAGACAACAAGTTTGTACTATCTTGCGGAACAAGTCATGCAAGATAAGATGGTGGTTGCGATTGAAGATCCGATAGAGATTCAACAGCCAGCGTTCTTACAGTTACAGGTGAATGAAGCCGCAGGGTTAACCTATGCAGCATTGTTGAAAATCAGTCTGCGATTACGGCCTGATACCTTAATTATTGGTGAGATTCGCGACTTACAGACGGCCCAACACGCGGTTTCAGCGGCGTTGAGCGGTCACTTGGTACTAAGTACGATTCACGCGCGAAGTACAACGGGGGTGATGGACCGTCTATTAGATCTTGGAATTAGCCACTCACAATTAACCGCTTGTTTAGCGGGTGTTGCCTATCAATCACTAGTGGTCGAAGGCCACAATGTAGCGGCCCACTATGAGTTAGCAACTGCACAACAATTGGAGGAGGCTGTTCATGAAGACTAAAACCACTGTTCAATTCAATACTGAATTTATGTTGCTGTTAGGTCGCTTACTGCAAAATGGTTTTTCTTTACAACAAGCACTTGAGTTCATGCCGATTGTTTTTCCGACGCAAAAGCAGTGGCTGCATCAGGTGCAAACTGGGTTAGAAGCAGGAAAACGACTAGCACCAAGCTTAGCGGCGGTTTCGTTTCCAGCACACCTTGTTGCACAGATTGAATTGACTGAGTTGCAGGGAAACTTAGGCGAGTGTTTGTTACATCTTGGCCAATTACAGCGAATTCAACAGAAACGGCGTAGAGAGTTAGTTGGCGTAATTGCCTATCCCTGTTTTCTACTCCTTTTTCTCGGGGCGTTGATTGGGATGATGCAGATTTATCTTTTTCCGGAAATCGCGCAGTTTAACCCAACAACTTCGGCGACATCACCATTACAACTATTTTTTAGAGTGATGGGGACATTCGTTATTATGGCTGGTGCTCTGATTAGTGTGTATTTTTTCCGTTGGCATCGGCGACCGCTATTACAACGATTGGCGGCGGCATTTAGATGGCCGTTCATCGGTAAAACGTTGCAGGCTTACTATCAGTATTGTTTATTATTTGATTTAGCGACTTGCCTGAATAACGGCTTAAACTTGGCCGAAATGCATCAGCTTACACATCGTTTGGCGAAAACATCGTGGCTTGTACAATTAATGCAACAACTTGAAACGGCTGTCCAAAAAGGGGGCACGCTATTGGCGAACTTAGCGGATGGCGTTTTTTATCCACCTGAGCTGCAATTAGTGCTCGCTAAGGGAAGTCCGTTACAACAGATGGCCAAGGAGGTTGATCTGCTTGCAGTCATTAAATACGATGAACTGCAACGGCAATTGAAACAGAAGGTGAATTGGCTACAACCGCTCTTGTTTATCCTAATTGGGATCATCATTATTTGTACCTATCTCAGTATTTTATTACCGCTATATCATACAATGGAGGGAATTTCATGAAGAAGAAAAGAAATGCATTTACATTGATCGAAATGGTCGTTGTGCTAGCTGTGATAGCAATGTTAGTCTTGTTAATTGCACCTAATTTAATGCATCAGAAAGAGACAGCTGAGCAAAAAACGGATACGGCTCTAGTGGCAACGATTCAAACACAAGTTGAATTAGCTGAGGATGACGGTAAAACGGTGTCGAGTCTAGCCGATTTAGCATCAGGTGAAAAATATTTAACCAATAATCAGGTTAAACAAGCTGAAAAACGCGGCATAACAATTAAGGATAATAAAGTTGTTCAAAATACAAAATAAGGCGTTCACTTTAATCGAGAGCTGTCTTGTTTTGTTCATTGTTGGAGTAGTCAGTTTATTTGCGTTGCAACATATTCGAGATTATCGTGCACGGCAGGCGGAGCGTTTATTTTTTGAACAATTTGAAGCGTCTTGGCATGCGACTCGCGAATATGTCGCTGTTGAGCCGCATAATGTGCACTTATCTTGGGATCAAACCAACCACACGTTGCATTACACAAGTGCGGATCCACAATACCAAAGTATGGATATCCCGATTCCAGAAACATTGATGTGCGTCGATCCAGAAACATGGTTTAGGATCCAATTTAATCATGACTCAGCTGCTAGACCGCGGTCATTGATTTGTCGGTCTAAAATTGATGGGCACCGTTATGAATATCGGGTCCAGATGATGTGGGGGATGTTACATGTTAAGAAGTAGACCGGCATTTCTATTAATAGAACAAATCGTGGCGTTAAGTCTTCTCCTGATGGGAGGCTTGACCTTGACAATGAGTCTACGGCAGTTTAAAGCACATCAAGTTCAACGGCGGTGTGCTGCTACAGAATATGCTGTAATGGCAATGGCTGCCAATCGATTGGCAAATGAGCAGCCGCCACGAGCACAATGGCAGTTGCAACGGGAAACATACCAAGTCGTCACCAAAAAACAGGCCATTTATGTCACAAATAAAGCGGGTGAGCGAGTTGCACTTCAATGGTATTGTTACTAAACGCTCTGGATTTACACTGATTGAAATGGTTGTAGCTCTCGTTATTCTGATATTGAGCAGTCAATTAATATTGGCAACCACTAAAACACTAACGCACACAACGCAATTAACCCAGATGGAACGTCAGAATATTAATTGGCACATTAGTATGATTGAACTTGATCGTTTTCTGGATGACGCTCAATTTATTTCAATTGAACAGGCGAATTATGAACAGCAATTAACCGTCGCTAAAGATTCGAAACGACGCTATACCTTAACGAAAACTAAGAAGGAACTGGTGGTTTCGAGTACGAAGAATGGTTATATGCCTCTGTTTGATGGGGTCTCGCGGTTAAAAATGGTGTATCATGAACCTTTTTTAGAACTCGAAGCGCGCTTAAGCGATGGGACAGCCTATCAACATGAATGTTTTTTGGAGGCGCAACATGACACGAAAAATACAGATTAAACGCTCTGCAGTCGCGCTCTTGAATGCAGTTTTGATGTTGAGCTTGGTGACAAGTGCGTTGTTGATTGTGACCCACAGTTACCAACAGCAACAACAGAGTTACGTCAGTTTGACTAACTATTACCAAACGCAAATCTTGCTTAAATTAACAAATAAAGCGCGGCAAACTCAGTCAATTCAAGGTATAAAGACTAACATCGGTAAGAGTCGTATCGACCAGCAACACAAGTTAATCATCATTGAGTTAAACAATGGTTATCGAAAACAGTTTCCAGATCAGAATGAAACAGATCAAGGATAAATTTTCTATTTGATAAAGCGCTTACTATGATTTATAATTCTAGGTATACCCACCTGTATTACTTGCTTTGCCGTTAGAATACCGATAGAATATAACAGGAATCTAATGAATAGAGGTGGCTATTTTGCCTAAGAGTGCTGTAGAAACGTTGTTTGATCAACTCGATCAAACAACACAATTAATTGAAAAGAATTTAGAAACAACCTATTTGGATGCACTCACCGAGACCATTGCTAATATTGCAGATGGTGGCCGCGTAAAGGTTGAAGACGGCTTACCAGATGCTGCCACTGTTGCACAACTAGAACCGCTTTATGCGGCGGTTAATCTCAACCAATTTGAAGCAGAAGAAATTCGCCAAGCATTACAGTTGGCAACGCTCAAGGGTTTGCGTCAAGTTAAAGTGGAACCAAACAAGCAAATGACACCAGATGCGATCGGCTATCTTGTAGCTTATTTGGCAGAGGTTTTTGGTGGTGCTGACCAAATCAAGACAATTTTGGACCCAGTTGTTGGAACGGGGAACTTATTGGCAACCGTAATCAATCATATCCAAAAACTAACGGGGAATACCGTGCAAGGTTTTGGGGTTGATAATGATGATAGTTTGTTGGAAATTGCGGGCATCAGTAGTGAATTGCAGAAGCATTCAACAACCTTTTTCCATCAGGATGCGATTGAACCGCTACTGGTTAAACCAGTTGATATCGCCGTTGCGGATCTACCAATTGGTTTTTATCCATTAGATGAACGGGCGGCTGATTTTGAAACCCACGCTGCCAGTGGTCATTCATATGCACATCACTTGTTGATTGAACAAACGATGCATTATGTGAAAGAAGGCGGCTATGGCTTTTTCCTAGTACCAAATGTGATTTTGGAAACGGATGAAGCTAAGCAACTGATTAAATGGGTGACAAAACATGTCTATTTGCAAGGCTTATTGAGTTTACCAGCAAACTTGTTTAAGACTAAGGAAGGTCAAAAAGCAATTTTAGTCCTTCAAAAACAAGGTGCCGGGGCTAAACAAGTGGACCAAATTTTATTAGGTGAATTTCCAAATTCTAACGATCAAAAGGCGTTTGCAACGTATCTACAGAAGATCCGGACTTGGCATAAAGATAATTTACAATAATCGAATAGAAAAGGTGATTAGATGTCAAAAGTATTAGCAATTAACGCTGGTAGTTCTACCCTTAAATGGAAGTTATTTATCATGCCTGAAGAACAAGTTGTCGCACAAGGGATGGTTGATCGTTTAGGATTATCCGATTCAGTCTTTACCGTTAAATACGGGGATGGTCAAAAATTCTCAATGACCCAGGATATTAAGACGCAAGATGTTGCGGTTGATTTGTTATTGAAGAAGTTAATCGAATTTAAAATCATCAATGAATATAGTGAAATTAGTGGGATTGGTCATCGGGTCGTTGCCGGTGGGGAAGACTTTAAGTCATCCGCATTAATTGATGAAGCGTCATTAAAACGGATTGAAGAATTGTCAGAATACGCACCATTACACAATCCTGCTGAAGCAGGTGTTATCCGTGCTTTCCGCAAGATTTTACATGATGTACCACAGGTTGCTGTTTTTGATACATCTTTCCATACAACGATGCCTGAAGAAAATTATCTTTACAGTTTGCCGTTGGAATATTATCACAAGTATGGCGCACGAAAATACGGTGCCCACGGGACTAGTCATCGGTATGTTTCCCACCGTGCTGCTGAAATGTTAGGCAAACCATTGGAAGAATTAAAGATGATTACCATGCATCTTGGTAGTGGTGTTTCAGTGACTGCTATTAAAGACGGTAAATCGTTGGATACATCCATGGGCTTTACACCACTTGCAGGGGTGACAATGAGTACGCGTTCAGGGGACATTGACGCATCACTCGTTGCATTTTTAATGGAAAAATTAAACATTAAAGATCCAGCAGAAATGATCGATATTTTGAATACTAAATCAGGTATTTATGGGATTTCTGGATTATCTCCTGATATGCGCGATCTTGAAAAAACGCGTGAAGAACGTCCAGAATCACAATTGGCAATTGATATCTTCGTCAATCGTTTAATCAAGTATGTTGGTTCATACGTTGCCATTATGGGTGGTCTTGATGTCCTAGTGATTACAGCCGGAATGGGTGAAGGTGACATCTTAATGCGCCAACGCATCGCCGATCGCTTGAGTTTCTTTGGCGTTAAAGTTGATCCAGAACGCAATAACGTGATGGCTCAAGAACGCGTCATCAGCGCTGACGATTCTCGCGTTAAAGTATTATTAGTACCAACTAATGAAGAAGTAATGATTGCCAGAGACGTTGTTGAAATTGGCCACGTCTAAGGCATCAGTGAAAATGACCAGCGCATGGCTGGTCATTTTTTAGTGGAGGGAATGGGAATATGACAGGTTTTACATTATTTTATGGCTTATTGGCAATTGCCTTGCTCATTATCTGGCTGATTGTTGAAACGAAAATGGTTTGGCGCGCAAAACGGAATCGACTATGGACGATTTTTTTATGTTGTGCTGGAATCCTCTTACTAGGTTTAACGTTAGTGATGGGCAGAACGCTCAGCGATCAAATCACAGGTATCGGCTCTGTTGTAATTTTAATTGTGATTGCTTTTTGGCCTCGTGGTTTAACCAAAACAAGTTTGATTGCAAACTTAAATACTATTCATCAATTTGCAGCGATTTCTAAGATTGAATTACTAACACAAGGCGACTTAGTCGAAGCTTGTTTTTATGTCGGTGAAATTCGGATTGCCAAGTTGCGCTTTAAAACGACGGTAGAAAAATTACAAACCTTTTTAAAAGACCGGTTTCCTAAGAAACGCTTAGTGGTGAAATAGGGTTAAAGTCTTTCATATTACTGGCTGATATGCTAAACTAGTATTTGCATATCGGGGCCGTTACGGATTCGACATGTGTAGGTGAGCGTGAGTTGCACTTCGTAGGTTACGTCTACGTTAACAACGTTACAGTTAATTATAACTGCAAACAATAACAATTCTTACGCTGTAGCTGCCTAAACACCAGCATAGCGTGATCCGTCTGACTTCACCCAAGGGTTAGATCCGGGTCTCAAATTAATTGGGTTACGTTAAATGCCGCCGTTTGAAGTGTTTAAAAGAGATTTTCAAGCTAGTTAGTCCATCCGAGCCTCTGTTGAACGGCGTTTTGGGCTAGCGAATTTCTAAATAGTTCGACTATGAGTGTAGAGATTGACGTGGCAATGCGCATGGACGCGGGTTCAACCCCCGCCGGCTCCATTAGATAACAAGGTGTTAAGCAGAATTAGGCGCTTAACAAAAGGCGATTAACACTACCGTAACGGTGTTAATCGCCTTTTTTGTTTGCAAAAAAATAACAGCCACACGTGTGACTGTTACATTAATTGCTTATGCCCAACGGTTTGTTTTTGTTGGTAAGAGCATTAGGATATAGAACCAAATTGTCCCGATAAGCGGTATGAATTCAATGAGTACCCACCAGCCTGAGCGGTCTGTATCGTGAAGTCGGCGCATTTTAACGGATAAAGTTGCAATCCAAACAATGAAGACGACGATGTTACGACCCATTGAGATGCCTAAATCCCCAATATTATAGATTTCTGAAATTGGATGGCCGGTTATTGTTTGAATAATACCGATGATAATACCACCTAGAATGTAGTTAATGATGATTGGCCACCAGAAATCAGGTCGGTTTGAAGTGCCTGAGAAATCAAAAATCCGGGACCAAAAACTTTGATATGATTTAACCATGATGTAAAACCCCCTTCTCCTTATCAGCTTTTCGCGTCGTCAGTTCTGGACGAGATGAGAAGTTATGATAAATTTAATAACTTCCTACCAAAGATATTATGACATACTTAAACGAGTTTTTTACAGTTTTTAGCTTACCGCGCATTTTAGAATCAAGTTAGCCACTGTCTCAAAATTTTTTGGACAATAAAA
>ERZ794962.5-NODE-5-length-67381-cov-11.813207_pt1 | contig 67381 bp, 67 predicted proteins | sample MGYA00375739_ERZ794962 | MGnify/ENA primary metagenome ERZ794962 (study PRJEB30138, sample SAMN05968710) | food fermentation metagenome | isolation source: fermented_meat | host: spontaneous_fermented_meat_time_7_first_replicate;spontan... | place: Italy | collected...
CAATATAAAAACCCCCGATATTGGATTTTGGTCCAATATCGGGGGTTCACTTCAGCTATCTAAAATGATAGCGATCCTTTTTTAATCCATAATGCCCGTGGCAGGATTCGAACCTGTACTTGGTTACCCAAACAGCGACCTGAACGCTGCGCGTCTGCCAATTCCGCCACACGGGCGATTGTGCTACAAGACTATTGTACCAGTGTTACAGAGCCCTGCCAATACCCATTTATTAATATTTCGCTTATAATAATAGTTGATAAGGGAGGGATTCAGATGCAAGTCATCACAAATTCAACCGTTCGTGCGGTCCTGCAGGCACGGCCTGCCATCAGTCATAAAGGCGATTTTGGCCGCGTCTTAATCATTGGTGGTAGTCAGCAATACGGCGGTGCTGCGATTATGAGTGCCTCTGCGGCTGTTTATGCTGGTGCTGGATTAGTTTCCGTTGCTAGTGACTTAAGTGTTCTCAGCGGACTGCACGCGCGCTTACCAGAAGCCATGTTCATTGATTATCAACAACCCTTCGTGCAGTGGTCGTCTGCAGTCCAGGCTGCTGATGTCGTTGTTGTCGGACCTGGTCTTGGCATTACTTCGTTTGCCGTTGAACTGCTGAGAAAAATCTTACAAACCATCCAACCAACACAAACACTGATGATCGATGGTTCAGCACTATCAATCATCGCACATGAAAAACTGACGATCCCGAATACGCAACTCATTTTAACCCCGCATCAAATGGAATGGGCGCGCCTCAGCGGTGTTGCAATCGAGCAGCAAACGGTTGCTACTAATCAAGCCGCACTCGCTGCTTATCCAAACGCGACTTTAGTGCTTAAAAAACATCACACTGAGGTCTATCATCAGCAACAGGTTCAGCAACTAACCATCGGTGGGCCTTCCATGGCAACTGGCGGTAGCGGCGATACACTGACTGGTATTATTGCCGCATTCTGTGGTCAATTTGGCACCCACTATCAGACGATTTGTGCCGCTGTTTATACCCACAGTGCGATTGCTGATGAACTCGCCAAAACCCAATACGTCACACTTCCTAGCCAAGTGATTCAGACCTTACCACACTATATGGCTAAAATGATTCATCAATCTTAAAAAAAACAGCAGTCCTTTTGAAAGGGCTGCTGTTTATTAATTCGCTTTAAGTAATGCAAGTTCTGCATCTGTCAACGCACGGTATTGGCCACGGTCTAAATCATCTGGCAATGCCAGTGGTCCCATCTCAAGCCGTTCTAGCGTCAAGACTTCCTTGCCGACCGCATGAAACATCCGCTTCACTTGATGGAATTTACCTTCATGAATCTCAACGGTAATCTGACTTTCTTGTTGCGCCTCATCAACACTCAGAATTTCAAGCTGTGCTGGTTGTGCAGTAAAATCACTCAACACGAGCCCCGCTTCAAACCGCGCTTGATCCTCTGCCGTGACAATCCCGGCAATCGTGGCGCGATAAACCTTGCTGACGTGTTTTTTAGGACTCAACAAGGCATGGCTTAAATCGCCGTCATTCGTCAACAATAATAAGCCGGTTGTGTCTTTATCCAATCGCCCCACTGGAAACAGATCATCCCGCAAGTCCGCTGGTGCCAACAAATCCAACACCGTTTTCTGGGGATCAGTCGTCGCCGAAATCACACCCGCCGGTTTGTTCATCAGCCAATAAAAATAGGTTTGATAACGCACGGGTTCGTCGTCAACATAGACAACGGTCGCCTCGTTCACTTTGAACTTCGCATCTTTGACCACAGTCCCATCAACGCGCACGCGTCCCGCTTTAAAAAGTACCTTTAATTCTTTGCGTGAAGCCACATTCATATGACTTAAAAAGCGATCAATTCTCATTTGATTCTCAACTTTCTTCTAAACCGATCCAAGTTACTCCCAATGACATAGTCCGCTAAGCGCGATTTAAGCACCAATGCGGCGTAAACAGCCACACCTAGGCCAACGCTAATCATTAAGACTAGAACGCTCTGAAGACGGCTGTACGGGTTAAAGACAAGGTATAACCCCTTGACTGCCCCCGCCGTTACCAAATACATCACCAATGAGAAGCCTAAAACGCCGATTAAGCGCCGAATGGTTTTGCGTAATGCAAAGTGATAATAGCGATGCAGTGCTGCAATCATTAAAACCGAACTTGTCGCAAAGGCTAAGCCGGTCGATACTAGCGGGCCATAGACACGGAAAAAATAAATCGCTGGGTACTGCGCCACAATTTTGACGATGAATCCGATGAATAAGTAAAACAATGCCAAGCGGTTCTGATAGAGGCCTTGTAAGACAGCGCCTAAAACCGTAAAGAGGCCGAGCATAATAGAAATGTAAGATGAAAATTGTAAGACACTAATCCCAAGCGTATCATGCGCGTAGAATAACGTGTAAAGCGGACCGGCAACCGCCGCCATCCCAAATGCCGCTGGAATCATCACTAAGTTGAATAATTGCAAAGTACTGCCGATTTGATGTTGCAATTCTTTTTGATTGCCCCGCACATGCGCAGCTGACATCAATGGAATCGCCGTGACCGCCATGGCAGCAGCGAGTGAAACGGTGATTGAAATCAGTTTATTCGCATTAGCTGCAAATAAAGCATACAAGTTATACAACTGATGATCACTGGCAACCACGAAATCATGCATCATCGGATTAAACGTGTATTGGTCGATGATATAGACCAAGTTGACACTTGCGTCGATTACGATGAATGGAATTGATTGGCGCACAATCCCTTTTAACAAGTCAGTCGTTGACACTTCTAATTCGTTGTTACTATTGGCCACTAACTCTGAAATGCGACCGCGTTGTTTCAAATAATAGAAAATCAGTAATAACAAGCCGGCAGCAGCCCCAATGAATGCGGCAAATGTCGCCTGCGTCACAGCATCCACGTAGCTGCCTTTAAACACTTGCATAATCATAAAAGCGGTCACGGTCATGTACAGCACGCGGGCTGCTTGTTCAATAAATTGCGAAATCGCAGACGGCGCCATTTCGGCATAGCCTTGGAAAAAGCCCCGCATAATACTGAGCAATGGAATAATCAATAGCGGCCAGCTTAATGACCGGAAGACCGGTACCATCCGCGGATCACCCGCTGCTAGAACGGGCGCTAACGCAAAGAGTGCGAGCGCTGATAAAACACCCATTGCCAACATTAAAATCAGCGACTTTCTGAAAAGACGCTGACCAATGCCATACTCATTCATTTCGTTATAGCGTGCAATTTGTTTCGATAGCGCCCCTGGAATCCCAGCCGTCGAGATCACTAAAAAGACACTATAAATTTGGTATCCTTTTGCAAATAATGTGTTGGCCTGTAAGAAATTCGCGCCAAACCAGATTGGCCACGGAATTACATAGACGGCGCCCAGAATTCGCGAGAAAATACTCCCAGCGGTCATCCAAGCGGAGCCCCGTAACATCTTACTTTGTGAAGATCTATCCGTCGCCTTTGTTTCAGGTGAATTGGTCATTTCCCATAACTCCCTTATTAAACGTCAAAAAGCATCTTCCTACCATTTTAGAGGATTGCCCCAAGCCTTGCAATTCCTTTAACAAAACTTTATGAAAAAGAGTGCTTCTGATGACGGTTAGCAACTGAGCATTAATACAAAATTCCCAATAATCCAGGTTTTAAGATTATTGGGAATTTTAGATTAAGCGGAAGTTGTTGTCATCAGAAGCACGTTTCAATAAGAGTGCTATTAGCGCTTGCCCAGATTTTGAGCACTAACCTAAAAACGGGAATTATGGCGTACTCGGCCATGATTCCCGTTTTGTAGTTAGGCGCAGAAATCTAGCGCCAATAGCACGTTTCAAAAAAAGAGCCCCGCCTTCGCGGAGCTCTCTGCCATCTCATTATTTAGCTTGTTTACTTTGTTGAATCAAATACCACGTCAACAGAATGCTGACAAAAACCATGATACCGCCAAAGATTGGTGTACTGTCTAAGCCCCAAGCTGCCGATGCTTGCCCGCCAACTAATGAGCCTATCGTAATCCCGATATTAAAGGCTGAGATATTCAAAGCCGAAGCCAATGGAATATCATTTGGCGTGATTTTTTCAGCCAACTGCACAATGTATAATTGGAGCCCTGGAACGTTCATGAAGGCGAAAAAGCCCATCAATAAAACGTTAATTAAACCGAACCAATGGGCATTTAACGTTAACATGAATAGCAACAAGGTCACTAACAAGCCAACAAACATTTTCAATAGCGCCATCAACGGTTGGTGATTTGACCATTTGCCACCCAACGTATTTCCAAAAGCCACCATCAGACCATAAATAATTAAGATGATCACAACGGCCCTTGGTGACCAACCCATTTTTGATTCTAAAATCGGCGTTACAGGCGAAGACTGGCGCAAAAGCGACCGTCAAGTTACCAATGATAAAGACAACCATAATCCCCAACAATAAATTTTTCCGTGGCCAACGACTTGTTAAAATCGCCAAAATCGGTGCCCCAATCGTAATTCCCAAAGCATACATCGATACGGTTAGTCCTGCTTGACTCATCGTAATCCCAAAATCCTTAATCATCAATGGCATTAAGCCGACACTGATGAATTCTGTCGAACCAATCGCAAAAGCACTGATTGCCAATGCTAGTAATGTGAGGTTCGCCCGTTGTTTACTACTCATACTGCCACACTCCTATTAGACTTTTTTTACTGATGTACTATATTATTCAATAGGAGCGTGATTTTCACAATCACGCACTTTTTAGTCAGTAGGTTACTGAAAAGTAATAATTGAGTCTTATCACAATGAAAAGGTGAATCAAAATTAGAAATCAATGAGAAAACATATAACATTGGCGTTGAAGCTACGATGGAAATTATCGGCGGTAAATGGAAACCCGTTATTCTTTGTCATTTGCGCAACCAACCACGGCGATCAAGCGAGCTCTTACAACGCATCCCAAAGATTTCCCAAAAGGTGCTCACTGCACAATTACGCGAACTCGAAAACGATGGCATCATCAATTGTAAAATTTATCAAGAAATTCCGCCCCGCGTTGAATACAGCCTCTCTGAATACGGTCAGTCACTCAATAAAATCTTAAATCTCCTCTGTTTATGGGGCGAAGATAACATTGATCGCCGCCAAACAGCGGGTGAATCAATCACTGTTTTACATCGCGATCAAATCAATCCAATCGAATAAAAAAAAGACAGCCAACTAGGCTGCCTTTTTGCTTGTCATGATTTTTGCCGACCAAATTTCACGAAATAAATAACCACCATGATCATTAAGAAAATTAAACCAACAATGATTGAAATCCGCGTTTCCGGATTAATGAACATGAAGATTAAGGTGATGGCTAGCATCGCCAATGTAATGTAGTTCGAATAAGGTGACCAAGGCATCTTAAATGGATGTTGTGCCATCTTGTCAGCGTGTTGCTTTCTAAAGGCAATTTGGCTGATTAAAATGACGAACCATGGCACCATCCCTGGTAAGACACTTGAGCTATACACGAGCACGAAGACATTGCCAGCTTTTGGATAAACAAGTGGTAAAATGGCGTTTAAAATCACCCCGATTAAAATCCCTAATGAAATCGCCCCGACCGCATAAAATGGGACACCGTGGCGATTTAATTTTAAGAATCGTTTTGGTAACTGCCCATTATTGGCCAACGTGAACGTCATTCGACTAGCACTATAAATCCCTGAGTTAGCCCCTGACAAAGCTGCTGTAATCACTACGAAGTTAATGATTGATGCTGCAGCGGTAATCCCAATTTTAGCAAAGGTTTGCACAAACGGTGAACCGACCTGACTCAATTCGTTCCAAGGATAAATGCTCAAGATCACGAAAATCGCCCCAATATAGAAAATCAAAATCCGTGCAACCGTTGATTGAATTGCTTTGACCAATGTTGATTGTGGATTTTCAGCCTCGCCAGCCGTAATCCCAATCAATTCAATCCCTTGATAGGATGCCAAGACAATTGCCAAGGCAAAGATGAAGCCTTTAAAGCCACCCGTAAAGAAGCCGTGCGTCCATAAATTACTAATGCCAACTGGATGCATATGGTTCCCAATCCCAAAAACAATGAGACCCAGGCCTGCCACAATCATCAGAATAATCGTGACGACTTTAATCAACGCGAACCAAAATTCCAATTCACCAAACATGCTGACTGAAATTAAGTTAGCCGCACATAAGAACGTGATCGCGACCAGTCCCGGTACCCAGCCCGGCAAGTTCGGCCACCAGAATTCTAAGTAACCGCCAATGGCAATCATTTCACTCATCCCCACGACAACGAATTGGAAGACGTTGCTCCAAGCTGTTAAGTAACCAAAAATCGGATGCATATATTCCGTTGCAAACTTGGCAAAGGACCCCGTATCTGGATCAACATACAGCATTTCTCCAAGTGCACGCATAATGAGATACAGCAATAAACCAGCAATCCCATACGCAATCAGCACAGACGGCCCTGTCCATTTAATTGTCGTGTTGGCCCCCATAAAAAGCCCAACCCCAATTGTCCCGCCAAGTGCAATCATCTGCATCTGACGGGCAGTTAAATTTCGTTTCATAGTCCTCAAACCCCTCTATTTTAGCATCATCATTATTGGTTAACCCCAGAATCTAAATTTACTTATCATCGTATAATAAAAAACACCCAAAAGCAATAGTCGCTCTCATCTTTTTATCATCTTAAAAGCGCTTTAGAATAACCCTTATATTAATTGAAGGATAATTAGGCCCCTAAACATTAATTTTAAATAAGAAAAAGCAGTTACTGCGAGAAACAGTAACTGCTTTTTTGAAACATGCTTTTTGGTTGCAACAACTTCCGCTTAATCTAAAATTTCAAATAATCCTAAAACCTGGATTATTTGAAATTTTTTATTAATGCTCAGTTGCTAACCGCAACCAAACGCACTCTTGTCTGAAACGTGCTTTTCAAGCTAACTTTCTGCGCTTATCCCAGTGAATCAAACAATCGACTACGTCGCTTATTCGCTTCCCTCTGATAATGCTCAAAAGTTGACCGAGCTTGAACCCACTCTTTTTGAAACGCACTCTAATTGGCGACGATATTGACCAATTTATTTGGAATGGCAATCACTTTGCGCACCGTCTTGTCAGCAATGAATTCAGCTACTTTTTCATTTGCCTTAGCCATCGCTTCTAATTCTTCCTTCGGTGTGTCTTTAGCTACTGTTACTTTGGCCTTTAACTTACCGTTAACTTGGAAGATCACTTCTACTTCGTTAGCGACCAATGCTGCTGGGTCAAATGTTGGCCAGTCCACGTAACTGATTGAGTCATCATGACCAAGCATTGCCCATAATTCTTCCATCATGTGTGGTGCAATTGGTGCTAATAACTTCACAAAGCCTTCAGCGTATTCACGTGGTAATGTGTCAGCTTTATAAACATCATTGATGAAGACCATCAATTGTGAAATGGCCACGTTAAAGTGCATGCTTTCGAAGTCTTCTGTCACTTTCTTAACAGTTTCGTTGTAACTCTTCTTCAATTGTTCATCATTTTCAGCGACAATCTTGCTTGAAAGTTGGTCGTTTTCGTTGGTATCTTCTTCTGTGTATAGACGCCATACCCGGTCCAAGAATTTACGCGCGCCGGCTAAGCCCTTCTCACTCCATGAAATGGAAGCATCTAATGGACCCATGAACATTTCGTATAACCGTAATGTATCAGCGCCAAAGCGATCGACAACATCATCAGGGTTAACAACGTTCCCTTTTGATTTCGACATTTTTTCGTGGTTATCGCCTAAAATCATGCCTTGGTTATATAGGTGTTGGAATGGTTCCTTCGTTGGCACGACCCCGATATCATACAAGAACTTGTGCCAGAAACGAACATATAATAAATGAAGCACGGCATGTTCAGCACCACCGATGTACATATCAACTGGTAACCAGTCTTTCAACTTATCAAAGTCAGCCAATTTGTCTGGGTTCTTAGGATCGATATAACGAAGGTAATACCATGAGCTACCAGCCCATTGTGGCATTGTATTCGTTTCACGACGGCCTTTGCGCCCATTTTCGTCGGTTACGTTTAACCAGTCCGCTAAGTTCGCAAGTGGACTTTCACCAGTCCCTGAAGGCTTGATATCACTTGTTAATGGTAATTCAAGTGGTAATTGAGCTTCTGGCACCACTGATGTTGTGCCATCTTCCCAATGAATAATTGGAATCGGTTCACCCCAGTAGCGTTGACGTGAGAATAACCAGTCACGCAACTTGTAGCTCACTTGTTCATGACCAGCATTATGCGCTACTAACCAATCAATCATCTTGTCGATTGCTGCTTGTTTGTCTAAACCATCAAGGAAATCTGAATTAATCATCACACCAGGTTCTGTGTGAACAGCTTCTTCAGGATTACCACCAGCCACAACTGGTTTCAATGGTAAGTCAAATTTCTTCGCAAATTCCCAATCACGAGGGTCATGTGCAGGGACAGCCATCACAGCACCAGTCCCGTATGAGGCTAGAACGTAATCTGAAATCCAGATTGGTAACCGTTCGCCATTGACTGGATTAATGGCGTAAGCACCTGTAAAGGCCCCTGTTTTATCTTTCGCCAAATCAGTCCGTTCAAGATCACTCTTGTGTTCGATTTCTTTTAAATAAGCATCAACAGCTGCTTTTTGTTCAGGCGTTGTGATATCGGCCACTAATTTATGTTCTGGGGCCATCACGATATAGCTGACACCAAACATTGTGTCGGCACGCGTGGTGAAGACATCAATCTGAGCGTCATGGTTTTCAACAGCAAATGATACTTCAGCGCCTTTTGAGCGGCCAATCCAGTTGCGTTGCATATCTTTGACACTTTCAGGCCAATCAACTAGGTCTAAGTCGTCGATTAAACGATCGGCATAAGCCGTAATCTTCAACATCCATTGACGCATTGGTTTCCGGTAAACAGGATAACCACCACGTTCAGTTTTACCGTCGATCACTTCTTCGTTGGCCACAACTGTCCCTAAATCTGGGCTCCAATTAACAGCAACTTCGGCTTCATAAGCCAAGCCTTTTTCGTACATTTTTTCAAAAATCCATTGGGTCCATTTGTAGAAATCAGGATCCGTTGTATTCACTTCGCGATCCCAATCATATGAGAAGCCTAATGAATTGATTTGACGTTTAAAAGTGTTGATATTTTTTTGCGTGAAATCAGCAGGGTTATTCCCCGTATCTAACGCATATTGTTCAGCAGGTAAGCCGAATGCATCCCAACCCATTGGGTGCAACACGTTGAAGCCTTGCATCCGTTTCATCCGGGCCAAGATATCAGTTGCCGTATAGCCTTCAGGATGGCCAACGTGCAACCCTTGTCCTGATGGGTATGGGAACATATCTAATGCGTAGAAATTTTTCTTATCTTTATCTTCTGTTGTTTTAAAAGATTTATGTGATTGCCAGTAGGCTTGCCACTTTTGTTCAACTGCGCGATGATCGTAAGTCATATCAAACACTCCTTATTTTTAGCGTACTTTCAAAAGTATAGACACTTTTGACGCACTCTTTTTTAATCCACTTAACGTCAAAAAAAGTCCTATGGTATAAATACCATAGGACGAATTGACCGCGATGCCACCTAAGTTCTGCCCAGTTCAAACTGAGCAACTCTCTGGCCGTAACGTGGCTGACGTTTCTATCTACTTGATTTCAATAGAAAACTCAAAGGTGAGTTCGCTAAGTTCAACGACGTGTTCGCACTAACCACACGCTCTCTGGACGTTTCACTTAACTACTAATCCCTCTCAACGTTAAATAATTGTTCTTAGCATACCAAACTCTTACTTCAATTTCAAGACTTGGCCGACTAAGATTAAATCAGAATGTAAATTGTTCGCTGATTTTAATTGTGCGATACTGGTATTATTTTTTTGTGCGATTGACCAAAGACTATCGCCTGATTTAACCGTATAAGTCTTCCCAGAATTCGTATTGGGCGTCGTTGGCGTTGTAGCGCCAGCCGTTAATTTTAAGACTTGACCTGGGTAGATAAAGTTATTCTTAATATTATTAGCCTTGATTAATTGCGCCATCGAAATGCCGTTACGGTTAGCAATTCCCCAGACAGAATCGCCGGCCTTAACCGTATAAGTCTTCCCAGAAGTTTGCCCTGGATTTGTACTGTTTGTATTATTATTGTTTGAATTACCAGTTGTTGCACCTCGGCTAACCACTAATTTTTGACCAGGATAGATAAAGTTGTTCCGGATATTATTCCATTTAACCAAGTCAGCCATTGAGATGCCGTAACGGTTTGAAATTGCCCAGACAGAATCCCCTGATTTAACCATATAAGTTTTATTTGAGGTCTGATTACCGTTATTGCTGTTTGAATTATTGTTATTTGTATTGCCAGTTGCGGTTTTTGAAACTGTTAGAACATCGCCAGGGTGAATCATATTATTCTTGATGTTATTCCAACTAATTAAATCGTTCATTGAAATCCCATATTTGTTGGCAATCGCCCAAACAGAGTCGCCGGCTTTAACGGTATACTTATCACCATTAGCTGGTGTTGTTGGATTCGTTGGTGTTGTAGGGTCTGTTGGGTTTGTCGTCCCACCATTGTTGTTGCCAGCTGCACTACTTGAAACAATCAAGACTTGGCCTGGGTGAATCATATTGTTCTTGATGTTATTCCAGCTAATCAAGTCATTCATTGAAATCCCATACCGATTAGCAATCCCCCAAACAGAATCGCCGGCTTTAACGGTGTATTTTGTCCCATTTTCAGGTGTCGTTGGCGTGGTTGGAGTCGTTGTTCCCCCATTATTGTTACCAGTATTGGTCCCTGGCGTGTCATATTGCGTTAAATTGTATTGTTGAATCAAACGGTTCAAACTTGACGCATAATTGGTTGCTGTTGCATAACGTCCTTGTAAGTATTGTGTGGCTTGTTGATAGCTACTTGTATGGCTCTTAAATGCCCCTTGATAATAAGGCGTTGCACCAAATGAAGTATTCCGTAGCACATGCACATAATCTTGTAACGATTGGTAGTATGAAGGATATTTTCTAAATGCAGCTTGGATCTGATACATGTTCCCATGACCATCATCTTCCCAAGTCCACATATAAACAGAACTACCATTGTAAGTCCCTTTTACCCCAAACAAGTTATAATTAGGGGCAGAACCTAAACCACTGCTCCCAAATCCTGATTCTAATGATGCTTGGGCAATCATAACAGAGGCGTACAAATCGTTATCACCCGCTAATTGTTGAGCTGAACTAGCAATTGAATTGATGAAATTTTGTGCGCTTGAATTAGCTGCTGCCATAACAACGCCAGCGGTTGCGATATTGGCACTCGTACTTTGCACTCCAGAAATTGGTTGCGCTTGAGATGGTGCCGGTTGTGGCGTAGCCACCTTTGTCGCTTCATTTTCAGTCAATTGAGGTTTTACAACAGGTTGTTGTGTTGATTGGGATTCAGTTGTCGTTGTGCTTGAACTAGTTGTTGATGATGTTGCACTACTTGCTGTATTAGCTGTTGTAGCTTGGTCATCATTGTTTGCACTATTTAACACATCTTCAGTGGCTGCTTTGGCCCGATTCGAAAAACTAGGTGCAATTGCTGAACCCATCAAGACGGTTGCCCCTGCAAAAGTCGTCACATTACGAACTTTCTTAATTCTAATTTCCCGCTTCTGCTTATGTAAGCTTACCTTTTGAGCTGCAATTCGCTGTTTTCTAGTCTCTTTCAATTCTAACGCCTCCGAATTTCCATTATTATTGTCTGTGGCACAATTAACTTGAGCTTCACCTGAGCTTTATTATAATATTAATAAAGGAGGAAAACAATCCTATCACGCAACTACTTTTATTAGTTGTCTTATGCTTAATAATTATTGTATCATTTAATAATCTTCTTTGTCTTTAATTACAGCTTATTTTGAAAGGATTTCTTAAAAATGACCAAACGATTTTCGGCTAGTTTATTCATTCTTGGCACAATCAGTTTTCTAATCATTTTAATCAGCGTTGTGCACCATGCCACTTGGGTTATACATTTTGATACCCTTATCAGAACTGGCATCCGGTCGCTTTCCTCCCCATTGATGGATACTGTAAGCATTGCGATTACGTCGATCGGCAATCCCTATAGTATAATGACTTTGACCACCATTGTAACGCTTGGTTTGCTGGGCTTTAAACAGTGGTCAGCAGCTAGCTTTTTAGTCATTAACATGGTCCTTTTTTCAACGCTTAACCACTTTATTAAGATGAGCGTCCAACGACCACGGCCCCCATTTCACCATCTTGTCTACGCAGGCGGCTACAGCTTCCCTAGCGGTCATGCTTCGGGGGCGCTTCTTTTTTTCGGAACTTTAAGCATCCTAGTTTACTACTTAATTCGTCAACGCGTTTGGCGAAAAATAGCGATTGGCACCTGTTTAATATTGGCACTATGCATCGGCCTTAGTCGGATTTACGTACTTGTTCATTATCCGAGTGATGTCTTAGCTGGCTTTTTATTAGCAACGGCGTGTCTCGGCGGTTCATGGTACTGTTTTATTCATTTTAAATTATTGCATCTGAAGGAGTCCTAACACATGATACTTGATCATCCCACTAAATTTGCACATTTTCTATTAGACCAGGCAATTCGGCCCGGCGATGTCGTAATTGATGCCACCGTGGGGCATGGCGATGATACCTTATTTTTAGCAGAACGCGTTGCTGATTTTGGTCAGGTTTACGGTTTCGAAATTCAAAAAGAAGCCATCGAAACCTGCGCGGATCGTCTTACAAAAGCAAACCAAGCGAACCAGGTTACTTTGCTTAATCAAGGACACGAGCGGATTATCACTGCCTTACCACCCGAGTTAAAAGTGCAAGCCGCTATTTTTAGCTTAGGTGCACTCAGTCCTGATTCTTTTGAACACGTGACACTGCCTAACACGACAATCTCTGCCTATCATCAAATTCTCTCACGGCTTAGTCGCGGTGGCTTACTGGTATTCGTTGTTGATCCTCGGTTCAATGAAACTCAAGAAGAAATCAACTATCTAATCGCCGACTTAAGTCGCCTAGAACCAACCAATTACCAAGTAACCCACTACAAGGCAATCAACGCCGACCAAGGACAAGTCCTAGCGATAGAAAAAATTTAGAGTGTGATCCCAGTCGGGTATCTCTTGAGGATTAGCCTAGACTGGCGAATGATTGCTGAAAGCAATCGTTTGACAATCGTCGCTAACCGGAAAGAGATGACTGGGTGAACACGTTTAGAGTGCGTCGTAAGGCGAATATCCGCTGAGGATTAACACAGCGTCGTGAATGATTACAACGTAATCGTTTGCGGCTCAGGATTAACCGGAGGCGAATGACTTACAGAGCACGTTTAGAGTGTGTCGTCAGTCGAGTATCTCCTATTCAAACATTAAAAAAAGGCCCAGTCATCAATGATGACTGGGCCTTTTACTATCTTATAATGTCCCGACCACTTTTGTACCGTGTGCTTCGGAAATTTGTAAACGTTCTGTTAACGCGTCGACATTATCGGCTGTAATGCCACCGCCAGGTAAGATCACAATCCGCCCATCAGCAGCTTGAATTAACGTTTTTAAACGGGCTTCATCGATGGGCGCGTCTAACGGCCCCCCATGCGTTAAAATCCGTTTAACATCATGATCAATCAGCCATTCCATTGCTGCAGCTTGTTGATCAGCCGCAATTTCATCGAAAGCCATATGGAAAACAACTTGCATCCCATTGGCAGCACCAATCAACATTTCCATCGCTTCTTCGTCGATTTGATTGTCAGGTGTTAGGCAACCAAGGACGATGCCGTCAGCGCCTAATTCTTGCGCTGAAAAGATATCAGCTTCCATAATTTTTAATTCTTGATCGTTATAAACAAAGTTGCCGCCACGCGGACGAATCATGACCATCACTGGTACATCGTGTTCATGCGCATAACGCACTGATTCAGCCATCACACCCCGGCTAACCGTTGTGCCTCCGACAGCCAAGTTGTCGTTCAACTCAATTCGTTTAGCACCATTGCGGATTGCTGCCGGAATTTTAGTGAAATTTTCAACACAAACTTCTTTGATTAACATGGATGAACCCTCCAAATTTTAATTTAATCCTTTATGCAAATAGCATTGCACCTAAGACAAGTAGGCCCAAGATAATCCGGTACCAACCGAAGACCTTGAAATCATGTTTCTTGATGTAATCCATCAAGAATTTGATTGAAATAATTGAAACGATGAATGAAACCAACATCCCGACTAATAAAATGATTGATTGATCGCCCGTAAACGTATTGCCTTGGTACAAGAATTTACCAATCTTCAAGATTGCCACGCCGACCATCGTTGGAATCGCCATGAAGAACGAGAATTCCGCACCCACAAACCGTGATGTCCCTAAAATAATTGCCCCTAAAATCGTAGCGCCTGAACGGGATGTCCCAGGAATAATTGATAAGGCTTGGAAACAGCCAATCCAAAAGGCCGTCAACCAAGGTAACGTATTTAAATCAGCAAATTTCGGTGTGGTATGCTTGTTGCGATTTTCGATGACGATGAACAAAACCCCGTATAAAATCAACATGCTGGCCACAATCCAGTTTTTCATCAGATGTTCATCCATCCAGTCATTCAATGGGAATCCAATAATGACTGATGGAATCACCGCCACAATTACCTTAAACCATAACGTCCACGTTTGTTTTTGTTCGAGCTGGTTCTTACGTGGTGAGAAAGGATTCAATTTATGGAAGTATAGAATCACAACCGCCATAATCGCTCCAAATTGAATCACATAATTAAACATATCGATGAATGCTTTTGATTCATCAAGTTTCAAAACACTACCGACCAACACTAAATGGCCGGTTGAACTAATTGGTAGCCATTCTGTAAAACCTTCGACAATCCCTAAAATGATTGTCTTAATCATATTTAAAGTTAACACAATACTAATCCCTCCGTAATCCATAATCGTTTATTAGTATACTCATTCTAAAGTTAGATTGCGACTCAAATTGAAAGCTTAATCAAATTTTATTCAATTCGCCCGCAGGAAAAGCCAAATGACGTTGATCCATCACTGCTTGAAAATCGGCTGGTAGTTCGCTTTGAACCGTGACATACCGTTCTTCAAATGGATGATAGAACGTTAACTCGCGACAGTGCAATGCTTGACGCGGTAATAAATCATCGGCCACACCGTATAAATTATCACCAATTAAGGGATGCCCCAGTGATGCAAAATGAACCCGAATCTGATGTGTCCGACCTGTTAGTAACTTCAACTTAACTAACGTGGCATCGGTGCCATGGGCTTCTTGCCAATATTCCGTTAATGAGCGTTTGCCACCAACCCCAACGACCCGCCGCATGTAAAAATCATCCGACCGTTTGATTGGCCGATCAATCCACGCATGTTGCGGATAATCTAACCGCATATCACCACTGGCAATCGCAACATATGTTTTTTGCAATTCTTTAGATTGGAGTTGCTTATCCAACAAACTATGCGCGAAGCCGTGCTTGGTGAACATCATCAAACCACTTGTATCGCGATCGAGGCGCGTTACTACGTGCACTGCCTGGCTCTCAGCATTTTGGTCAATCAAGTATTGTTTGACGAAATTGGCCATTGTGTTGTGCGGATAGTTCGGTGCCGGTAACGACGCCACAAACGCCGGTTTATCGACCACTAAAAAATGGTCGTCTTCAAAAACCACTTTCAAGTCCCCTTTAACTGGGATGACGTGTTCGACGGCCACTTCCGGTGCGAGGTAAACAGTCACCACATCGTTTTGAACCAGTTGGGCATTGGTATGTGCCTCCTGGCCGTTGACGAGGATTGTGCCACCTGCAAATTTAATTTTAGTTAACTGACTGCGAGAAAGCTTATGCCGCCGTAAAAAATTCCGCAACACACAGCCTTCTGCATCTTGATATTGCCATTCAAATTTCATGTTTTGACCCAATAAATGCATCTTCGACACGGTTCCAGAAATGGGTGTGTCGATAACGTGCAAACTGTATTCTTTCCTTTGCAATTTTAAATTGCATCGAGGCAATTGGTCGATCCTTAAATGTGAATTGATCAATTGTCACAACGTAATCACTTGTCTTAGAAGGCTTCAGGAGCAACCATTCATCCGATGGTAACACGATTGGTGCCGATAGTGTTCGATATACGCGATTATTAATCGACGCAATTTCGGTCATCTGCATCGCGTCTAAGCGTGGATGTAAAACCGCGCCACCAATCGACTTACTATAAGCTGTCGACCCAGTTGGTGTGGAAATACAGAGCCCATCGCCCCTAAAACTTTCAAAAAAATTCTCTTTAATGTAAACGTCCGTCCGCAAAGTCGCTGCATACCGACGTAACGTCACTTCATTGAGCGCCAAACTGCGACTGATTTCGTGCGTATCCGCATATTCGATTTTAACTTCTAATAACGGATAGCTAATACTCTGCCCGAGATCTTCTTGCAAGGCGACGACTAGATCATCGACTTCAAAATCGCGCCAGTCAGTGTAAAACCCTAAATGTCCCGTGTGCACGCCAATAAACCGGATGTGCGCTAAATCGTAGGCGTACCGATGAAAGGCAGATAAAAGCGTCCCATCTCCACCAACTGAAATGACCACATCGGGCGTTTGATCATCAATGACAAACCCCGTATTGATCAATTTTTGCGTTAAGCGATTGGCAACTTGAACGGAAGAACTACCGTCATTGCTAAATACCGTTACTTTCAATCTGGCGTCTCTCCTTCAGAATCATTTTCAGTTGCCTTTTCAAGTGCGTTTTGCCATTTTCCATATGAGAAGAGTTGTTGTGCTTCTTGAATTTCTTCACGAATTTCAGACATTTCTTTATCTAACATAAAGGATGCTTCGGCCGCTCTTTTAAGCCGCGCCTTCAGCGTTTCAGGAAATTCCCCTTGATATTTATAATTTAATGAATGTTCAATGGTTGCCCAAAAGTTCATCGACATTGTTCGAATCTGAATCTCGGCCAAAATCAATTTTTCACCACTGATTAGTTGGACTGGATATTCAATTACAATATGATATGACCGGTAACCACTTGGTTTAACATTTGAAACGTAATCCCGTTCTTCAACAATTTTCATATCAGTCCGTTGGTGCAAAAGGCCCACAATTTCATGGATATCTTCCACAAACTGACACATAATCCGCAAACCAGCGATATCTTGCATATCTTGTTCGAGTAAATCTTCTGTAATGTAGCGGCGTTGCATCTTTTCTTTGATACTATCGATTGGTTTAACGCGCCCAGTTACAAATTCGATGGGTGCATGTTCATTATTTTGTTGGTATTGCTTGCGCATCCCACGTAATTTAATTTTTAATTCGCTAACGGCCTGTTCATAAGGCATTAAAAACTTCTTCCAATTTTCGACCATTATAAACCCCTCATTCACTCTGTCACATACAGCACTATTTTAACATAGATTAGAATTGAATAAATAATAATCGTCTGAAATACAAATTTCATTACAAGTCTGCTTTTTTGTGCTAGGATAATAACATTGCTTTTTTAAAAAGGAGCTCAACCGATGTCACAAACGATTGAACGCGAATTTAAGACGATGCTAACGGCGGCGCAATTCTCGCAACTAAAAGCGGACTATCCATTTGCAGCGCCGTTTGTGCAAACCAATTATTACTTCGAACTGCCTAACCAGGGATTGGCTAAACGTCACTGGGGGTTGCGTATTCGACTCTTTGACACCTATGCCGAACAGACGCTAAAGGTGCCAACCGTAGAAAATGCTCATAGTCTGATTGAAATCACTGATCGCCTAACACTTGAGCAGGCTACTCACTTAATTGAGCACCAAACCGTATTATCGTCTGGTCAGATCGCTGTCTATTTTGCAGCACAAGCCGTGATTATCAAAGAATTGTTCATCTGGGGACAGGCAACAACGCACCGCCAGACCGCGTCTTTAGTTGCTGGCCTGTTAACGCTTGATGTTACCCAATACCCTGACGAAACCCAGGATTATGAAGTCGAAATTGAAGTCACCAACGTCCAAGAAGGGGCAACTTGGTTTAAATCATTTGTCACCCGCTATCAATTAAGTGAACAAATACCACCCAATAAAATTATGCGCGCCCTTATCCATCAAGCTTAAACTTTGTCAAGCTAACTTATTGCATAATTTTAAAATTTTGTTAGAGTAGACAGTACAAGCGCGTCGAGCAGTATATACAATATAGAAAGTTTGGAGGAACCAACTTGTTAGAAGTGTTTTTATTTATCAACCCAATCGGGCAACTTTGTTTACGTTCCGAAGAGGCACTTTTAAAGATTATCGGCGAAACCGATGCAAATATTCATTTTAAGTTTATTCCAGTCTTAAACTTAAAAAACGTCGAGCATTACATGCAGTTTCAGCAACAAAATAGTCATGATTTAAACTTACGTAATCACGTTTTCAGCACCATTTATGAAGCAGTACTCGCTTATAAGGCAGCAACGTTCCAGGGGGGCAAGAAGAGCCAATCATTTTTAATGCAACTGCAACAAGCATTCCGTGAACCAGATATGGAACTTAACAACGAATTAGTCCTTACAATTGCTAAACGCGTAGGACTTGATACCGAAATGTTACTTGAAGATTGGCACAGTCCACTTACTAAACAGGCATTTGATTCAGATCAACAATTATCTTGTGAGATGAACATTCAGATGACCCCTTCAGCAGTAGTCTTCAACTATTCAAAAGGTGAAAGCGAATCAGGCTTATTGATTGAAAATTGCGATTCCTATGAACTCTTGAAACAAGCCTGTTGTGCTGAAACAACACCTGAACAGACTTTCCAAGCACTTCAAAAACAAAAAAGCACCCTCTCACGGGTTGCTTTGCATGTTATTTCTTAATCTTAGAACCGGTGGTCAACCGACCCCCGGTTCTTTTTTAATGCTTGTTTCAAAGCTATTTGCCCCCATTGTGCAAATAAGGATTGCTTTAGTAGTGGTTGTTGGAGTAAGGGCGTTACCGCTAAAAAAAGATCAATTGGTTGGGCACTCAACCACCACGTTACCCGACTTTCAAACTGACTGAGCTGATAAATGGGTGGTACATTACGTGTGCAGTAACACCAGTCCGGAACGGCTTGCAAGCGTTCATGGTGGGCATAACAATCCGCCTGTAACGCAACATAATGTGCGTCTTGCAGCCCTAATCGACGGTCAATAATTTGTTGCTGCATAGGCTGTGACTTGCCCTTATAATGATTGGCTGGCAGTCTTGTTTGTGCTACAAGCAAGCGCACAAACGCCTTAGTTGTCAATCGCAGGGTTTGCCAAGCATAACCAGCAAAATCACGGGCGACAATATGGTGATATAACACCCATTGCCCCCACTTTGGCAAATAACTTACCACATAAAAGCCCCACTGCCGCCGATAGTTGATAAACCCCAACTGTTGCTGGCTTAAATAATGGTTAGTAAAACAATACCGTTCACCAACCACCCATAATACAGGTAATCGGCGCTGCTGATAGCCGATTGTTCGTTGGTTTAACTTATCTGGCGTCAATGGGCTGCATTGGTATTCAATAATTAATGGTTGTTGATTCCGCGTTAACCATACATCAGCGCGCTGTGTCTCGCCGACAGGTACTTCAAAGGTAGCATGCCAGCCCAACGCATGTGCTAATTCAGCAATCGCCTGTTTTCCCGCCAGATGGGCTGGACTCTCACCACCACCAGATACACGTTCTGCGATATGTGCGAAATATGGTGCTTTATGCACCCCACGATGCAACTGAACCAGTTGTTGACAATGTGGACAGAAATACCGCGCTACTTGCTGTTGTTTGGCTGCTTGATCGGCGCGAATTAAGCACCCGTTAGTGGTCTGTGCAACTTTCATTATTTATCACCCCCACCGAAAATACGCAAAAAAATAACGGGTTCTCCTAAATTTAGGAAAACCCGTTATTTCTAATGTTTGAAGTAGTAGCGTGTTAACTCAAGCGCACTATTATCCATGACTTTTTCACCGAATTCACTTAAAAAAGCTGCTGTGTATTCTGACTTCTGCCCGTATTCATTAGCGACCGCTAAATCATCCCGTGCAAACGCTTCGGTCGTATTCTCCATAAAAATAATAATCTGTGCATAGTACTGATGTTTGTAAAGAAATAGGTTCGACACACCACTTTCGATGTGTAGCTGTTGTGCCAAAGCAATCCAATCGTCAAATGACTTAAACGATAACACAATCTGTTTCATTGGATTGTCCGCTTGATTCATATAGGCGGTCATTTCATCCTCTTCCTCAGTCGCATCATCTTGGACCGTATCTCGTTTCAACAGTTGTTCTTTAATGTATTCAGTAATACCGTCTTTGCCTTGCACCATTTCTGATTGACCTTTACCACCGTCAAAGTTTGGCATATTCTTACTAATCAGTAATTCTAACCCTTGATCGTTAGGCAACACTTGGAACGTTACTGCATCGTTGTTCGCAAATGTGTGTTCACTGTCCACTTCTTCCAGAATTGAATAGAAGAACCGCTCAATCTTTTTATGATTGCTCAACAAATCAAGTCCAGTAATCCCGCGTTCTTCTAAATCATCATTTTCTAATAGAACCCGAATTGTGTTCTCGTCGATTTTTTCCATTCTCATGGGACAACGCCCCTTTCTAACGCGCTTCTTATAGCGTCGTAATTCACTTTCTTTGACCTACCATACCAGTATCTGGCGTAACATTCAAGTATCTACATCGCAGCAATTAATTTTTTAACCCATCAAAAAAGTCGAGGCTGTTAACAGCCCCGACTCTCCTCTAGAATCCTGCTAGTAATTGTGCTTGTTGTAATTCCAATGCCCGTACTTCACGTGGTAAGAAACGACGAATTTCATCTTCGTTATAACCAACCTGAAGTCGTTTTTCATCCAAAATAATTGGACGACGTAATAGCCCTGGGTTCTTTTGAACTAAATCTAATAATTCGTTGATTGATAAGTCATCAATTTTAATGTTTAATTCTTGGAAAACCTTAGAACGCGTTGAGATAATTTCTTCCGTGCCATCTTCGGTCATGCGTAAGATTGTTTTAATTTCATTTTTATTGAGAGGCTCCGAAAAGATATTGCGTTCTTGGTATGGAATATTGTGTTCCTCTAACCACGCCCGGGCTTTACGACAAGATGTACAACTTGGTGATGTATATAACGTAACCATATGTCTCTCTCCTTTATTAACATGACACCTTACTTAACAATAAGACAATCATTTTCTCTCTTACAAATTTTATTATACGCGAGTCAGCACTAGAAAACTACCCTAAAATTAAATTTATTAATTATTTTTTAATAATTAATAAATAGACATTTGGACATAAAACGTCTAATTAAAACGGTTTATTGTTAAATTTTCCCACTCACCATTAATTTTTATGTTTTTACATTTATATTTATCATTCAAAAAAAATTATAGTAGTTTCTACTTTCTAATGAAAATTCACTTATTTTTTGTAAGTTTCATCAACGCCGCCTATATTACACGCTCCGACATCAATTGTCAAATCCTGTTGGGCAACTATCACGGGTACGTCCCCAACAGTCGCTTGTGCTTGTGCCTGTAGCGTTTCTGCCGAAACCCCTTGTGGTAAATGCGTTAATAGAATTTTAGCTGCGCCACTTTCTTGTGCCAAGTTACCGGATTGCGTTGTTGTCATATGCGCCATTTTACCAGTGCGATCTTCAAGAAAATTCGTATCAGTCATCAGTAAATCTGCAGACTGACAAAAAGCAGCTAATTCTGGGAAATACGCCGTATCTGCAGTAAAGACCAAGACCTGCCCCGTCGTTTGTTCTTCAATTCGAACAGCGAATGCTGGGACAGGATGCACTGTCCGTTTGAAAGTTACTTTCAACGGCCCCAGGGTCAGCTCTGTGTCTTCTTGATAACCAAAGCCCTGCGTCACACCCGGTTGTGTCAAACTGCCAAAGTGGAGTGGATCTTGCAGATGCCCGTAAATAGGTAAAATGGGTTCCTTTTTGGTTCCTTGATGCAGTTGCCAATAATATTGTAAAACCCCCACATCAGCAATGTGATCGTGATGATAGTGCGTGAGAAGGACCACATCTAGTTGCAATGGGTCAAATTGTTTCTCAAGCGCTAATAAAGCGCCACTCCCACAATCTAGCAATAAATGATACGCCCCACTTGTTAATAAATAACTACTAGTCCCAACACCGGCGTATGGATATCCACCGTAATAACCTAAGACTGTTAATTGCATTTTTAAATGACCACCTTTCTAATTTCTATAGTAGCGCATTCCGGGTATCGCGCGCACTATATTTACTAACTAAATAAAAAAAGACCGCCACCCAAATGGATGACGGCCCTAATGCTATTGAATGACTTGGACTTTCTTAGCTTTAACTTCTTGATAGAAAATCGTAACGCTCATAATTAAGTATGGATAGAACCACAAGAGACCTAGTCCAGCAGTCATATAGACGACCAGTTCCCATCCAATAAATGATAAAGTAAGCCCGAGTAATTTCAGCCAGTTCCCTTTTAAAATCACCCATGAAAGGCTAAAGATTAATTTGAGTGGTGCTTGTGGTAAATCAAACTTCAACAGTACTAAAATCTGATAATACGTTAAAATCACGGGTTGCAACAGTGACAAAACCAACATCACCGTCACAAACAATAAGACAGTTTCAGAAATTGTCCCCTGCTGGCTAATGTTTAGCAAATAAGGCGCAACGGAATCTAATCCATTAAAAGTGAATTGAAATACACGATCCCAACCGAGTAACCGATAAAACGGCGCCAACCCAATTAATAGTAAGATCCAGTTTAACACTTGTTGAACAAGATTCAATACCACAAGATGGGTATACAACGGTTGCCGGAATAACAATAAGGTATCCCGGTAATAGCTGGGCTTATTCTGGCTAACTTTATAAACACCTAAGAAAACAGCATTTAAAAAGATAAAGTATAAGAAATAATTGGCAAAGGTGTTGAGCATTTGATAACCAAATGAACTGGCGCCAAACACGCCTTCAATCATTGAGTCGACTACTATCTCAACTAACAACCAAAGCGCGACTAAAGCGGCCATTTTCTGCCAGTTTCCTTTTAATAATTGACGCGCTTTTGCGCGGTACATAGCTAATTGCAAAAACTTTCCCTCCGAGTTTAGTAGAACACATCACTATTGAGCGGTGCATTCACAATTCGATTGTAGATATTGGCCGTAATTAGATAGAAAACAAAGTAAATGATGATAAACAGGCCGCAAACGATATAGGCTAATTGTAACCCAGGATTATCTAAAAACAAACCCAATAACCGAATTGCAAAGAAGGCGTGCATCGATCCCAAAATAATTGGCAGTAAAAAGAGCATCAAAATTTGGAAATAAATCGTGCGCTTAATCTCACCGTCACTCATCCCAATTTTTTTCAATGTTTTATACTGCAAAATCTCTTCTTGTGCTTCTGACAATTGTTTCAACATGATGATACTACCAGTGGCTAACATGAAGATTAACCCAATAAAAATGGCGACATACATATAAAATCCGAAGTTTGCGTTAGCAATATCTCGGTTAGTTTTTTTCAAAAGCACAGAATAGCGGCTTAACTCTTCTAGCCGTTGATCAGTGGTTTTAATTTCATAATGGGTTTGCCCGGCTTTTTTGTGCGTCATTAAATAATCCCATTGTTTGGGCTTTTGAGATAGACGGAATAAATCGCGCATTAATCGTTTTTGCTTTTGTTGGGCAGCGGAGAGCTGAACTGCATAGATTTGATCAACTGAAGTTGCTTGGACTTGTTGATATTCAGCATCATTGGCCACAATCACGTTTAAGTTACCATCAAAGAAGACATCAGAACCGTTGGGAAATAGCTTACGAATGTGTACAATCCGAAAATCTGAAAGCCCAGACTGTTTTAATTGCAACGGGATTCCAGCTCTTTTCGGTGGCAAACCTACACCTGCTCTGCGAGGCATCTTCAGCATTGTTAATGGCAAGTTAATGATGGTCACCACAGTATTTTTCTTCAATTTAGTTGCTGGTAACTTAAATTGTTGCGCCATTACTTGGTTGTATTGGGATAATGGCATGACAACAGCTGCTCCATCCATTTTGATGCCTTCCCGATTTAACGGTGAATTGACCTTAAATCGAGCATCTACCAATTTAAACGAAGACATCGTTTGACTAACCGGCTGAACATGATATTGCGTTAAAATTTTGTCGACCGCTGCTTTTTGACTTTGTGTATAAACCAAATCCACCGGAATGTTCTGCCGTAATGTATCTTGACCGTGCGTATAAATCATCGCCGCACTTCCGATTGCGGTAATAGTGACTGCACTTAAAATCGTAATCATCCACAACATCTTTGCATTCTTTTTAAAACGAAAGCTCAAATTCGTAACGTTTAACAAATGTGTCCCACGATAATAAAGCCGTTTCCAATGCCGTTCTAACTGTAGCCAAATTTGCGTATAGGCCTGAAAAAAAGCCAGTGTGCCAAAGATTTCAAGTAATAAAATGGTTAGTAAATAAACCAAATCAATCCCAAAACCATAGCGCCGCTCTAAGCTCGGCATCAAAACCAGTGTTTGGTCTGCCAAATAATAGCCGCTGATAATCAATACAGGTGCAATAATCCCCCATAAATAAGTCAGCCAGTTCGGCCGGCGCACTTTCCGACTGACTGCAGATGGTTGCAGCAATGTCACTAATTGATACCGATAAATCATCGTACTGTTTAAAAAACCAGTTAATAGGAACAACCCGCCAAAGGTGAATGTCGTTTGTTCAATGGCCCGCCATGATATTAAAAACGGCATGGCAACCGCAATCCCCATCATGCGTAATAATAACATCGCGAATAATTTCGAAAAAAGAATCCCGAATAACAACCCGATAATCAGGGCAATCACACCGATAATCAAACTTTCAAAGAAGAAGAGTAAGCTAATCTGAAATTTAGTCACCCCGATGACACTTAAAACACCAATCTCCCGCCGACGCCTTTTAATGAAAAATAAATTAGCATATGCCAAGAAAAAAGCGGCAAACAGCAAAATAATTAAACCTGCTACTTGGATCATCCGGCCAAAAGCTAAAGATTCACCAGCCATCTTGAGGTGCCTAAAGATTGGCGCAGTTTGAATCGACGTAAAGCAGAAATAAACCACAATCGCGGCAACACAGGCAATCACATAAGCCGCATAGTCGCGCGCATGATTAATCGCATTTCTAACGGTTAGGTGTAACAGCATTGAAACGGCCTCCTCCACCTATGGTTGCTTGCATATCAATAATTTGATTGAAGAATTGTTGCCGATCACCATTGCGAACGATTTCCGAGAATAATTGACCATCTTTAATGAAAAGAATTCGCCGACAGTAACTAGCTGTAAAGGCATCATGCGTGACCAATAAAATTGTCGTCTTTTCCTGACGATTAATCACGGTTAAATATTGTAAAAGCTCCGTAGCTGATTTTGAATCTAAACTTCCAGTTGGTTCGTCGGCCAATAACAAAGTGGGATTGGTAATCATTGCGCGCCCACATGCTACTCGTTGGCGCTGTCCAATTGAAACTTCATCCGGATAACGATCCAACAAACTACTAATGCCCAAGACTCGGCTAACTTTATCCAACCGTTTTTCAATCACTGGCACACTTAACTTATCAAGCGCTAATGGCAGTAACATGTTTTCGCGAACCGTCAGTGAATCTAGTAAGTTAAAATCTTGAAAAATAAAGCCCAAATCTTGCCGCCTAAAATTAGCAAGCTTAGCTTCCCGCATCCGACTCACAACTTGATCTTTAATTAACACTTGACCATGCGTCGGCCGATCAATGGTCGCAATCATATTTAATAAGGTCGTTTTTCCAGCGCCTGAAGGGCCCATAATACCGACAAACTCCCACGGTTCAATATCAAATGAAATATTATTAAGCGCATTGACCAGACTAAACCGATGCCCGTAGACTTTCGAAACTTGTTGGACTGATACGACTGCCATTTTTTCACATCCCTTAACTAATTGGTATTCATTTTAGCAGAGTTGACCGCAAAAGCCCATTTTATAACTACGACCTTAGTTGGTTGTCTTTTCTAGTGAAAGTGGTTAATATTAGTCTATCTATGTATGAGGAGAATTCATTATGTTTGAAATTATGATTGTTGAAGACGATCCAACGATTGCCAACTTAATCGCTGAGAACTTAAATAAGTGGCAATTACACGCAAATATTACGACCGATTTCGATACCATTTTCGACCAATTTTTAACCAATAAACCCCATCTGATTTTACTCGATATCAACCTGCCCGTTTATGACGGGTTCTACTGGTGTCGCAAAATTCGTGAAGTATCTAAAGTCCCCATAATCTTCATTTCTAGTCGCAGTACCAACATGGACATGGTGATGTCGATGAACATGGGCGGCGATGACTTCGTCAATAAACCTTTTTCGATGGAAGTTTTAATTGCCAAAATTAACGCCCTCTTACGACGGACTTACAACTACGTCGACCAAAATGCCGATATCATCGAACATAACGGCCTAATGATTAACCTCCAAAGCGGCGGAGCTCAGGTGGGTGAGACTACCATTGATCTTTCCAAAAACGAATATAAGCTCCTCCAATTTCTGATGCGTCAACACGGCCAGATTGTCAGTCGCGAAAAGTTATTGCGTGCCCTCTGGGACGATGAACGGTTTGTCGACGACAACACACTAACCGTTAACATCAATCGGCTTCGCAAAAAAATTGAAAGTGCTGGTTTAGAAGACTACATTCAGACGAAAATTGGCCAAGGCTATATCATCCCCTAAGGAGTTATTATGACGTTTAAAAAATTCTTACGTGATCATTTATTTCATATCGCTTTTTTCTTCGGCGGTATGATTGTTCTGGATATCGTCCTATGGCTCGACCCTAGTATGCGCTTTGCTAAGGCGACACTTTTATACCTCGATTTATTGCTGGCGCTTTTTTTCTGCGCCTTTTTGGTTGGCTTATACGTCTACCATCTCAAGTGGTACCGCACAATCCAAACACGCTTAGATGCTAAAGAAGATAGCCTCAACTGGCCACTTACAGGCGCTACCTCGGCTGAAAAACAATTCATTCAACACTACGTGAATCAACTGCTAGCCTATCATCAACAAAGCATCGACCGACTAATCTCAGCGCAACAAGATCAAAAGAATTTCATTGATGGCTGGGTGCACGAAAGCAAGGTCCCCCTGGCAGCTACTCAATTGCTCATTGAATCCATCGAAGACCAGATTCCAGAAGACAAATTCAATCAATTAACCGATGAACTGATTCAAATTGAACACTACGTTGAACAAGTGCTCTACTACTCGCGTCTCGATAGTTTTTCTAAGGATTACTTGGTGCAGGAATACGATTTAAAACCTTTAGTCAACCAAATCATCCGCCAAAATCGCAATTATTTTATTCAAAAACACATCCAATTTAAACTGCTTGGTGCCGATCAAACCGTCTTAACCGACGCTAAATGGCTGGCTTTTATTTTGAATCAAATCATTTCCAATGCGTTAAAGTATACCCCCGACGGCGCACAAATTACGGTACAGATTGAACGTGACGAACAAGGCGTTTGGTTAAGTGTCATCGATACAGGGATTGGGATTCCGGCTGAAGACCTACCCCGGATTTTTGATAAAGGGTTCACCGGTCAAAATGGGCGCTATTCTAACCAACGTTCAACCGGTTTAGGGCTCTACCTTGCACGTGTCTTAAGTGAAAAGCTCGGTCACGAACTCACCGTTAGCTCCCAACAAGGCAGTGGTTCCACTTTTAAATTACTCTTTCCTTTTTTAAGTTACTACAACACGGATGACGATGACGGCTTATTCGGCAAAACCCATCCTGCAGACAAATGAAGCGGAGCTTCAAAATGCGTAAAACACTTTTAATCACTACACTTTTAACAATAACACTCCTAGCAGGTTGCCAAGCTAAAAAACCGGTTTCATCAACCACATCCCGCGCGCAGTCAACTACGACGACCTACGCCAACCGGAAAACAACTAAAAAAGCCCTCGCGACCGATTCACAGACTTGGTTGTTTAACAAACAACTCCTTTCTAAGCAAACTAAAAACGGTCTTTCTGATGACATCACCGTTTTAAATATTGCTCAAATGACCACTCCTAAAAGTTGGCTGACCTCTAAAGGCACCTTCACAAGTCAGCCGATTAATTATCAACAAATTTCGTTTAAAAAATGGCAACAAGATAGCCGCAGTCATCTGATGAAGAGCTATCAAAAGACACTCCATCTGATGACTGTGGCACAAGTCAACGCTGCATTACACAAATTGGGGGCTGACTTTAAGATTAAACACCTCTCAGATCTCGTCTTTCTTGAGACTAAGACTGGGAAAAATACAATTGACCAAGGATTCGTTGCCAAAGGAAATCATCTATACGCAATTACAGCTCATTACAGAGATCTACAAGAACCCACCAATTTTGACCGCGGACAGTTATTCGTCAGTCAAAAAGCAACCGCCAAAACAACCGCCAGTCCTGTTGCCCTCGACCAACTCAATGGCACTTGGATTGCGGCCGCAACAACGACGAGTGCTAATGACACCGGAAAACTGATGGTCAAAGATGGCTTCATGTACCAAAAATGTTATGATAGTATTGAACGCTCTGCCATTCAAGATCTTGCCAAATACACTTTAGTAACGCTCAATCAAAACACAATCTATGCTGCTCAAAAAAGGGATGCAGCACAAGCTGGTTATCAATTAACCCCTAAGTCGATTGCTAGTGGTGATAGTATCGGTTATCTCTACCTCTTCATGAATGATCATGAACTGCTACGCATCGGTGCTGGTCAAGCAACAAGCTATCAAAAGACGGATTCACTAGTAGCTGCTGCCGATTTATCACAGACTGATCAAACCATTTTTGAGCAACTTGATCAACAAAAGCCTGGTGAATCAGCTTCAACCATTACGGTCAAAGCAGGTCCCGCTGTTGTCGGGATGAGTGATAGTGTCAACTATCTAACCGATGCAACCGCTGGCCAGATTTCGAACAATATCGTCATTGGTAACGTTCAAAACGGGCACGTCACCATTGCAAGTGAGTCAACTCATTAATTATAGGCACAAAAAAAGGTCCGACATTCATGTCGGACCTTTTTTTGTGCTTAAGCCGCTTGATCGCGGGCTGCTTCTTCTTTTAAAGCCATGTCTGTGGCGATCTTGATGAATGGTAGGTAAATGAGCACTGAAACAAGTAAGTTCACTGCTGCTAATACCCCACCTTGCCAACTAACCGTTGCGATGACCCCACCGATAATTGGTGATGTTACCCAAGGTGGCATAACCGTTGCAGCGGGCACTAACCCGGTGCTAGTTGCAAAGTATGCAATTGTAACGATCACCATTGGTGTGGCAATATATGGGATGAATAAAATTGGGTTCAATACGATTGCAAGCCAAATGTTAATGGTTCGTTAATATTGAAGATCCCAGGAGCGGCACTCAAATTCCCAACGATTGAATATTGTTTATTCTTTCGACCCACTAACCAGATTGCAATGATTAAGCCTAAAGTAGCACCAGTCCCACCTAAGTTAACAGATGAATCAAAGAATGGTTTGTTAACAATATATGGTGCTGCTTTACCAGCTTTAATCGCATTTAAGTTAGCTGTAATTGCAGGTGGTACCCCATCAGGCATCTTAATGACTAAGTGTTTATTACCCAATAAACGTCTGAGAATTTCTGTTGAAATCATCGCAACGATTAAAGCAACGAACAAGCCCATTGAGTCCATCCCTGCAAGACCGCCAGCAGCAAAGAATGACCCTAATGCTGTTACGCCGACTGCTAGTGGATTGATATTATATGACTTACCTAAATTGTAAGCAACTAGGAAGACGATAAACACAGAAAGAATCGCAAATATCCCGCTCCAAGCATTGCCCCCGAATTTAGTCCAGATATAAGCCTTTTCAGCGCCCTTACCAACTGTCTTTGAGAACACACTATCCATGAAATTGGTATATGCCGGAATTGGTAAATTATTAATCAAGGTTGCAAAAGCCCCCAAGATCATCAATGGCATCGTTGTTACGAAGGCGTCACGAATGGCAAATGTCGTTGATTCCCAACTTTTGCCACAACTGGTAAAAAGCGTTTCTCCATGAAACTGATAAATGAATCCATTAACCTCACTCCTTTTCCTGAATCATAATTAAAAAATAATTGCTATTACAAGTATTATGTTACAGAAAGCGTTGTCAAACGATAACCCCGTTCATTACCTATGAATGTCCAGTTTTTCACAAAAACTAAAAAAAGCGCCACCCCATTCTAATCATGGATTGACGCTCTTTTTTATCCGTGTTAGGTATATACCAATGACGGAAAATGAAAATTAAATTTTTAATAACTTTATTTTACATATTACTTTCAATGAACAAGCTTTGCCCATATAACGGGCTTTTTAGCGGCTAATGATTTTTTGACATCGATAATCCGTTGATTGGCACTCCCTCTGAACTGCAATGTCAGATCCATTTGGTCCTTCATGAAGCGCCCATCAACTAAGATATCAATCTTAGACAGCAACTCGAGTTTATCATCTGATTCTTGCATCAGTTCTTCCCACGTATATCCCGTCCATGACCAGACGTCCTTTGTCTGCCCATAAGTGGCGCGAATTCGGTCTACTAGCGATAAACAAGTCTTGGTATTCAAGAACGGTTCGCCACCTAATAACGTCAGTCCTTGGACATAAGATTGCCCTAAATCAGCAATAATTTGGTCTTCTAATTCAGTTGTATAAGGGCGGCCATAGCGAAAATTCTGCGCCACTCGATTGTAACAACCGGGGCAAGCAAACATGCAACCACTCACATATAGGCTACAGCGCACCCCTTCGCCATCAACAAAGTTAAACGGTTTATAATCTGCAATATAATCCTGGCTTAGTGTTTCAGAAAGCCATTCTTTGGGCGCCGGATTCTTCGGGCCTTGTTGTTTTACTGCCATCTTCAAAAACTCCTTCAAATCCCGTATTCACAATTACTGCCGTGCAACGTTGTTATTATCGTTGCCAATGGTAATATGCATGTGCTTAACTCGACTGGCGATTTCCTTATGCCGACCATGCACCATTGGACGTTGTTGTGGATTACCTAGATAACCACAAGTCCGCTTAACGACGTCACATGTAGCAGCATCCGTGTTCCCACATTGCGGGCATTGGAACCCGCGTTCTGTCGGCTTAAAGTCCCCTTTAAACCCACATTTGAAGCATTGATCAATTGGCGTATTCGTGCCTAAGTAGCCGACACGATCGTAAGCATAATCCCAGACAGCTTCTAAAGCCTTTGGATTTTGACGCAGATTTGGGTATTCACAGTAATGAATGAACCCACCAGAACAGTATTTTGGATAATCTTTTTCAAAATCTAATTTTTCAAATGGGGTTGGTGCTTTACGCACATCGTAGTGGAAACTATTTGTGTAGTATTCTTTGTCTGTAATATTTTCGACAATCCCAAATTTTTGCGTATCTTTTTGACAGAACGTATTTGTTAAACTTTCTGCTGGTGTGCTGTAAACAGAGAAGTGATAGCCGTATTCCTTTTCCCAATCAACGCAGTGATTATAGAGGTCTTTAACGACGTCTACCGTAAAGGCTTTTGCCTTGGCATCCTTTTCCCAGTCTGGCCCAAAGAAGGCTGTACCGACTTCATAAAGGCCAATATAGCCCAATGAAACAGTTGCGCGTGAATTTTTAAAGACTTCATCAACACTATCGGTTTTCTTCAAACGCTTGCCAAAGGCACCATATTCATAAAGAATCGGCGCATTTTCTGGCTTCGCTTCTTTAGCGCGTTCCACTTTAAAGACCAGGGCTTCCTTGCAGACTTGCAACCGTTGTTCTAGAATTTCCCAGAACTTAGCTTGGTTGCCATCAGCTTCAAGTGCAATCCGTGGTAAATTGATTGTCACCACGCCGAGATTCATCCGGCCACTATTCACTTCTTCACCATGTTCGTTTTTCCAGCCTTGTAAGAAGCTTCGACAACCCATTGGTGCTTTGAAAGAACCCGTTAATTCCACCAACTTGTCATACATTAAAACATCGGGATACATCCGTTTTGTGGCACATTCAACAGCTAATTGTTTGATGTCATAATTGGGATCAGTTGGATTTAAGTTTAAGCCGCGTTTTACTGCAAAAACTAATTTAGGGAAGATGGCAGTCCGTTTTTCTTTACCTAATCCTTCAATTCGAATTGAAAGAATTGCTTTTTGAATCGCACGTTCAATCCAGTTACTGCCTAATCCAAAACCAAGCGTTGTAAATGGTGTTTGGCCTTGGGATGAATATAAAGTATTGATTTCATATTCCAACGCTTGCATGGCGTCATAAATATCTTTTTCAGTCTTGGTTTGCGCATAATCCTTTTGTTTTGCTTCGCCATCAATCCAATTCTTGGCATCTGCTAAATGTTTGGCATAATTCTTTTCGGCAAATGGTGCCAATAATTCATCCACCCGATCAGCGGAACAACCACCATATTGACTAGAAGCAACGTTAGCAATAATTTGTGACATTTGTGCCGTAGCAGTTTGAATCGAATGTGGCGCTTCAACTTCGGCATTCCCAATCTTAAAGCCATGATTCAACATTTCTTTAAAATCGATTAAACAACAATTGGTCATTGGACTATATGGTTGGTAATCCAAATCGTGCCAATGAATCTCGCCTTTTAAATGGGCGTTCGCCACTTTATCAGGCAACATCTTAAGCCCCATCGCTTTAGCAACTGTCCCTGCCGTTAGGTCCCGCTGTGTATTAAAAACATGACTATCTTTATTCGCATTTTCATTGACCACAGTTTGGTCTTTTTTCAATAATTTTTGAATGGTAAAGTTGATATCAGTTGCCTTATTCCGGGCAAAGTCCCGTTGCGTCCGGTAGTTAATGTATTCTTGGGCAATATCATATTGGTGATGTTCTAAAAGTTTATGTTCCACAATATTTTGCAGTTCATAGATTTTAACATCTTTATCAAATCGGCTGCCGACTTCACTCACAACATCTAGTGCGACTGTGTTTAACACTTGATAGTCTAATGGCTCTAATTCCGTCTTCACATTTTTAGCGGCTTTAATAATTGCTTGTTCGATTTTATCCGCAGAAAAAGGCATGATTCGCCCATCTCTTTTAATCACTTTAATTTGCAAGTCTGCTTCTGAAGCAATTTTCATATCCATCTTAGCACCAGTCTCCTTTTGAATCAGTAACCCCATCATAGCGGATTAAAAATTCAGATTCAACCTATATATAGTAGATAAGCCAACAAAAAGACGCACTACAACTATATGTTGTGTGCGTCTAATTGTGTGCGATATTTTCTTTCGCCCGTCCTTATCGAAATCTACTTCATACTGCTTAAAAAAAGATTGACATCATGCATCTCGTTTTAATTTCAAAGTCATTGCATTAATAGCCACAACAATTGTTGAGAGTGACATTAAGATTGCACCAACTGCTGGACTTAATACTAACCCAATTCCGGCAAATAGCCCCCCAGCTAATGGAATCGCTAAAATATTATACCCAGCGCCCCACCAGAGATTTTGCGTCATTTTGCGGTTAGTTGCGTGCGATAAATTCAAGAAATGCATAATATCGTTTGGATTACTCTTCACGAGGATCACATCTGCTGAATCGATTGCAACATCCGTCCCAGCACCAATTGCGATTCCGATATCAGCCCGCGTTAAACCTGGTGCATCATTAACACCATCCCCAACCATCAGGACGACTTCGCCTTTAGCTTGGTAATCTTTGACGATTGCTTCTTTATCTTCTGGTTTCAAGTTCGCTTGAACCGTCATACCGCCCAATTGTGCAGCCACTTTTTCGGCAACTTGTTGATTATCACCGGTTAACATGACCGGTTGGATATGCCGTTTCTTTAATGCTTGGATGAAAGCTGGCGCTTCTGGTTTAATCTGATCACCTTGTGCGACTAGTCCTAAAACCGTTTGATCTTGTAATAGATAACTGATGGAATTCCCTTTTTCTGCTAAAGTTTGGAAAAGAGCTTGATCAAATTTAATATGCTGGGCTTGTAAATAAGTTGCCGTCACTATTTGATAACTTTGCCCTGCAACCGTTCCAGACAAACCGACGCCTTGAATCGTTTGAACATTGTCTGCCTGTAAATCAGGAATAGTTTGTGCTTGGTTATACTCTAGAATCCCAGTGGCCAATGGATGACTTGAATGGCGTTCTAACGCACCAAAGAGTTGCATGAGTCGTTGTTCATCAAGTGCTGTATCGAAAACTTCGACAGCATTCACTTTGAATGCGCCTTGTGTCAAAGTCCCCGTCTTATCCATCAAAACAACGGTAACCTTATCTGACAATTCGATTGCTTCACGGTTACGAATGAGCAAGCCGTTTGTAGCCGCAATCGCTGTACTTCTGGCAACCACCAATGGAATGGCCAATCCAAGTGCATGCGGACAAGCAATAATAAAGACGGTTACCATCCGTTCAAAAGCCGTATTCAGATCGGCCAAGAACACCCAACTAATGAAGGCGATAATCCCAGCAACCAATGCAGCATAGAAAAGATACTTCGCAACTTTATCTGCTAACCCTTCAACTTTTGATTTTTCTTGTTGTGCTTGTTTAATTAATTTCATGACTTGCGCTAAGTAACCACTTTCGCCAGTCCCGGTCACTTGCACGGTTAACGTCCCATTTCCGTTGACTGTCCCACCGATTACTTGATCGCCTTCAGCCTTCGCAACAGCCTTTGATTCACCTGTCACTAAGGATTCATTGACTTGGCTTTGACCGGCGATAATTAACCCATCCGCGGGTACTTTTTCACCAGCTGCGACTAATACAGTTTGTCCTTTTTTCAAGTCCTTTAAATCAACCGCGTGTTGATGCCCTGCTTGATCAATTACTTGTGCTTGGCCGGGTAACAAAGCAGCCATTTTTTCTAAAGCACTCCCTGCACTCATTACCGCATTCATTTCAATCCAGTGTCCCAACAACATAATAACGATTAACGTTGCAAGCTCCCAGAAAAAGTCCATCACGTGGCCTTGTGGGTTCAAGAAATGGTTCGCAACAAAGGCGTATAAACTATATAGATAAGAAACACTGATCCCCATTGCAATTAAGGTCATCATCGCTGGGCTCTTAGCAGATAATTCTCCTTGAGCGCCCTTTAAAAACGGTGCCCCACCGTAAAAGAAGAGAAATGTTGCTAAAATCAATACTAGCCAATCTGAACCTGGGAAAGTCGTTTGAAAAGGTAACTGCATGCCCATAAATGGTGAGAGAATTAGAATTGGTACCGTTGCAATTAATGAAATCCAGAATTTTTGTTTTAGATTTCCCATGTGCATCATATGACCACCATGCATCATCATATCGCCGTCGCCCATGTCATGGTGCATCCCATGCATATCGTGATTCATATGCCCCATATCATGATCCATCATCTCATGGTCATGATGCATGTCGTGCATGCTGTGATCCATTTGGTGCTCGTGATGCATCTCTTTCATATCGTGTCCTTCATGTTCATGGTGCATTTCATCGTGTTTCATTTTACTTCCTCCTCTATGCAATCACAATTGGCTGGTAAACAATCACATTCAATCATTGTTGGTGCACTAGGTAATTTAGCCGCTAACACCGTTTGTAACGTCTGAATATCATTTTGACTGAGCGTTGTTTGCTCGATTAAAGTGGCTAATGTGCGGCCTTTTTTCATCCCACATAATTGGTTAAACAGCGACTGCGTGGCATGGTTCATCGCTTCATCTTCTGCGATATTGGCCGTATATATAAATCGGCGTCCTTCTTTAGTGGCAATTAGATAGTCTTTTTTTACCAACCGACCTAGCAAAGTCTTAACAGTCGACGCTTGCCAATCACGCTTTTGCTGAACGAGTTCAATTAAATGACTGCTGTTGACTTGCCCAAGTGACCAAACCATCCGCATAATTTCCCATTCCGCATCCGTAATAACCCCTATTTTTTCAGTCATTCGCGGTTTTCTCCCTTTCGTTTATATTTGTAATCATTAGTTACAGTTTACATTTGTAATCGATAACTGTCAATCTTTTTTGCTCATCCAAATTTTACGCACAAAAAAAGACCGCCACAGTGGGCGGTCTTTTACCATTTAATTAAAGATTTTGCATAAAATCTTCAACTAATTTTTGGTTTTCTTCATTACTTATATTCACATTAACAGCGGTTTCAACTAAATCAGTTAATTGAGTTGTATCTAAACGTTTCATCAAGCTCCGAACCCGAAGGACCGAAGTTGCGCTCATTGAAAATTCATCTAAGCCCATTCCAACAAGGAGTGGTGCCATGACTGAATCGCCAGCGGCTTCCCCACACATTCCAGTCCACTTACCTTCTTTATGAGAAGCGTCAATAACGTTCTTAATTAAACGTAAGATTGCTGGATTGTATGGTTGATAAAGGTATGATACACGTTCATTCATCCGATCAGCAGCCATTGTGTATTGAATCAAGTCGTTTGTTCCGATACTAAAGAAGTCAACTTCCTTAGCGAATTGATTTGCCAAGACGGCGCTGGCTGGAATTTCAACCATCATCCCAACTTGTAAATCATCAGAAACAGTTTGACCATCAGCAATTAATTTAGCTTTTTCTTCTTCAAGAATGCCTTTTGCTTGACGGAATTCTGCGACAGTTGCGATCATTGGGAACATGATACGTAACTTACCGTAGTTTGAAGCACGGAGTAAAGCACGCAATTGTGTTCTGAAAATATCATCACGATCTAAACTAATCCGCACAGCACGGTAGCCTAAGAATGGATTCATTTCTTCGGGTAATGGCAAGTAAGGTAATTTCTTATCCCCACCAATGTCCATTGTCCGCACAACAACTGGTTTACCAGCCATACCTTCCAAAACAGTCTTATAAGCTTCGAACTGATCATCTTCACTAGGTAATTCAGATGAGTCCATGTATAAGAATTCTGTCCGGTATAAGCCGATTGCTTCAGCACCGTTATCGATAACACCATCTAAATCTTTAGGTGTCCCGATATTTGCAGCAACTGTGAATGTTTTTCCGTCTTTTGTAACGGATTTTTCATTCTTTAACTTTTCCCATTCTGCTTTTTGATCAGCGAAAGCTTGCGCCTTCTTATCGTATTCAGCAATGTCTGCATCTGTAGGATTGATAATAACATCCCCGTTAATCCCGTCGACAATTAATTGTTCGCCGGCTTTAACAGAAGTTGTGATATTTTCAGTCCCAACAATTGCAGGAATTTCTAAAGAACGAGCCATAATAGCAGAGTGAGAAGTCCGACCACCAATATCAGTCACAAAAGCCTTAACGAATTTACCGTTTAATTGGGCTGTGTCACTTGGTGTCAAGTCATGAGCAATCACAATTACTTCTTCATCAATTAACGCTGGGTTAGGGAGTGTTACCCCTAATAAATGACTGAGAACTCGCTTAGTAACATCCTTGATGTCAGCAGCGCGTTCTTGCATGTATGCGTTATCAGTCATAGCCTCAAAAGTGGCCACGAATAAATCCGCGACCTCTTTCAACGCTTGCTCAGCATTAACCTTGTCATCATTGATTTTACCTTCGATAGCGCCGGTAAATTCTGGGTCTGCTAAAATCATCATGTGAGCGTCAAAAACTTGCGCTTCTTCTTCTCCTAATGATTCAGCAGCAATCTTCCGAATGGTCTCTAGATCACTCGTAGAATCTTGTAAGGCCTTATGCAAACGATTAATCTCTTTTTCTGAATCTGAAATAGTTGATTTCGAAAATGACAAATCGGGTTGCACTAACATGTAGGCTTTCGCAGTAGCGATACCATCACTGGCAGCAATCCCTGTTAGTTTAGTCATTATTCAGATAAACCTTCCTTTTTCATTGTTTCTTCAATTGCGTTGATTGCGTCTGCTTCATCAGCACCTTCAGCAGAAATTGTAACGTCTGCGCCTTGGCCAACACCAAGTGACATAACGCCCATGATTGATTTCAAGTTTACAGATTTACCTTTGTATTCTAAGTTGACATCTGAGTTAAATTTGCTTGCTGTTTGTACCAATAATGTAGCTGGACGTGCGTGGATACCTGTGTCTGCTACTACGTGAAAATCGCGTTTTTCCATATTAATCGATCCCCTTTTATCTAATTATAGATTTAGTTTTTAACGAAATGAGTGGTCACTAACAGTGGCTACCCTTCCGATATTTAAGATTACCATTTTTTTTAAAATACTACAACAGTTTCGCTAACAAAATTAGTAGCCGTCTACACTATACCGCTTTCAGACTTGCGGTAGATTACCGCACCATTTCGTTGTGCTTCGCCCACAATTTCTTTTCGATGGTCATAGTTGACCCATACTTTCTGAAAATCTAAAAATTCGGACTGAGCAACCTCAATCTCAGTTTGTTCGTTATTTATTAAGGCATCCATCTCTGCTAAAAAATCACGCATCTGCCATTCTGCCTCCTTTGCAATTCTTTTATCGTGGCTTGAAAAATTCGTTTTCATTCCATCTGCGAAATAAAACGATGACCTCATACTACCGCATACCGCCCATACCTGACAAGAAACTTTTATTTTCGAGTTGCCTGACTTGCAACTTTTTTTAGAGATGATTATAATTTGGATAAAGGTCAAAGATAGTCAAGAACACTTTGACGATTCTATTATTAATGAAAGGTTGTGACAGATTAATGCTTTGTCAAAACTGCCAGAAGAATCCTGCAACGATTCATCTCTATACAAGCACCAATGGTCAACGACAAGAAATCGATCTTTGTCAAAACTGTTACCAACTCTTGAAACAACAAAACAGTAATGGCCAAGCACCACAAGGGCAATATGCAGATCCATTTGGCTTTGGAAGCCTGGATAGTTTCTTCCGAGCAATGGGCGCAACTCCCGATGATCAATCACAAGCAAACCAAGGGCCACAAACCCAAAGTGGCGGCCAAGGTGGCGGCAACAACGGGCAAAACGGCGAAAGTCTGCTCAGTCAATACGGTGTAAACCTAACCAACTTAGCTAAAGCTGGCCAAATTGATCCAGTGATCGGTCGCGATGCTGAAATCGATCGTGTTATTGAAATTCTAAACCGTCGGACAAAAAACAATCCCGTATTAATTGGTGAAGCTGGGGTCGGTAAAACCGCCGTTGTCGAAGGCTTAGCTCAAAAAATTGCCGACGATGACGTTCCTGCCAAACTTAAGGATAAACAAGTCATTCGCTTAGATGTTGTTTCACTTGTTCAAGGGACCGGTATTCGTGGTCAATTCGAACAACGGATGCAACAACTGATGACTGAATTGAAGCAGAATAAGCAATACATTCTCTTCATTGATGAAATTCATGAAATTGTGGGCGCCGGTAATGCCGAAGGTGGCATGGACGCCGGTAACGTGTTAAAACCCGCCCTCGCCCGTGGTGAACTCCAACTAGTAGGGGCCACAACGAATAATGAATTCCGACAAATTGAAAAAGACGCGGCCCTCGCCCGTCGTCTCCAACCCGTTTCAGTCAATGAACCTTCTGTTGACGAAACAGTCCAAATTCTAAAAGGACTCCAAGATAAATACGAAGCCTATCACCAAGTCCACTACACAGACGAGGCACTTAAGGCGGCTGCAACCCTTTCTAATCGTTATATCCAGGATCGTTTCTTACCAGATAAGGCCATCGACTTACTTGATGAAACCGGCTCTAAGAAGAACTTGACGATTACCGTTGTCGATCCAAAAGAAATCGAAAAGAAATTACAAAATGCGGAAGCTGAAAAGCAAAGTGCGTTAAAGGACGAGGATTACGAAAAGGCCGCTTATTACCGCGATCAAGTCACAAAATTGACCAAGATGCGCGAAACAAGTGCCATTGACCAATCTGAAATGCCAACCGTCACCGACAAAGATATGGAAAAAATCGTTGAAGAAAAAACCCACATTCCAGTTGGTGAGTTAAAGGCACAAGAACAAGCACAGTTGAAGAACCTTGCTGAAAATCTTGAAGCGCACGTAATTGGTCAAGATTCAGCAGTCGATAAGGTTGCCCGTTCCATTCGTCGCAACCGAATTGGTTTCAACAAATCCGGTCGACCAATCGGTTCTTTCCTATTCGTTGGACCAACCGGGGTCGGGAAAACTGAATTAGCAAAACAAATCGCCAAAGAACTTTTCGGTAGCACAGATGCTATGATTCGTTTTGATATGAGCGAATATATGGAGAAATTCAGTGTGTCAAAATTGATTGGATCACCTCCTGGCTATGTTGGCTATGAAGAAGCGGGTCAATTAACCGAACAAGTTCGGCGCAACCCATACAGCTTGATCTTACTGGATGAAGTTGAAAAAGCACATCCAGACGTCATGCATATGTTCCTACAAATCTTAGACGATGGTCGTCTGACGGATTCACAAGGACGGACGGTCAGCTTCAAAGACACCATCATCATCATGACTTCAAATGCCGGCCAAACTGATGCCGAAGCCAATGTTGGTTTCGGGGCAACCCTTTCTGGTCAGACACACTCGATTTTAAACCAACTACAAAACTACTTTAAACCTGAATTTTTAAACCGGTTTGATGATATCATCGAGTTCCAACCATTAAGCAAAGAAAATCTCTTGAAGATTGTCAGTCTGATGCTCGATCAAACAAATGCGATGATTGCTGACCAAGGGTTAAACATTGCCGTAACTGAACCAGTCAAATCACGGCTTGTCGATCTTGGTTACAATCCAGAGATGGGTGCGCGTCCATTACGACGTGTTATTCAAGAACAAATTGAAGATCGCGTGGCTGACTATTATCTCGATCACCCAGAACATAAACAATTGACGGCTCGGTTGGTGGAAGATCAGATTCAAATCACCGATGCTAAAGATTCACAGGTCACAGATTAAAAGGCTTTATTATCTCAAGTCAAAACAAATCGCGTGCCAAATGAAGCGTTTTCAGTTATACTAGTGGTAAGACTTAAACATCCAGGGAGGGATTTAGATGCGTTTAATCAATGTAACCAATTCTTATAAGCGACTTGTTTCACAACAACTCGCTGCAACAGCCGCAACCTACGTTAAGGTTTATTCACTTGGTAAAACAACGGTTCTTGACTCGCGTTCATCGAAGGAACGTGAGCTCCTTTTAAAAAATGATCATCGACATGTCCAACAAGCCGAGATTGATTTTGTATTGAAGGAACTCGCCGGTTTAGATTCCACAGATGGCCTTGAAGTCTTGAATGATGGTCCATTAGTCGAAATTACAATTCCAATACCTTCAAAAACAGTGAGTTAATCATTCGAACCGCCCCGACATTTCATTTTGTTGGGGCGGTTTTTTACATAGGCAAAATAATGGCAATTGAATAGGTCGTATCGTATAATAATTTTCAACCTAATTTAGGAGGATTAATGTCGCGATGAAGACTTTCCAAAAAGAGCACCAAATTATTTGCCGGTTAGAAGTGGGCGACGAAATCCTAACAGAACTTAAATATTTGGCCGCAACCTTCCCCAACCAACTGGGAACTATCACGGGGATTGGTGCCTGTGATGAAGTTACCGTCAGCGTTTATTCACCAGAAACGGATCAATATATTGCCACTTCCAGTCAAGAGCAAGTAGAACTGCTGGCCCTTAGTGGGAATGTCGAAAATGCAAATGGCACGATTGATGTCCATCTACATGCAAGCTTTGCCCGTTTAGATACAAGCGTTTTTGGTGGGCATCTAGAACGCGCCGTCATTTCACGTACAGGAGAATTAATCGTTTCCTTAATTCCCGTTTCCATCGGCCGCGTCACCCATACTGCAACTAAATTACAAGTATTAGATATTTAAACGATTAGAATCACTGCTATTTTTGCAGGGGTTCTTTTTTATGCCCACTTGACGCGTTAATTATCAACCACACTTTTTGTAATTTATGATAGACTAGTAGTAATAAGTAATGCGCTACAAGGAGTCCGTATGAATCTGATTAACCTGCTTCAATCGTTATTGAAATGGCGCCCGAAAAAAGCAGCTCCTCTACCGAACAGTCATGTACGCCAAACTGTCTCTGAGCAAGAGCCCATCCGTCAAGCGCCTCAATCGTCACAGAAACAGCCGGTCGTTCCCGTTAGTCAGGACGCAACGCCACTGCTGGCTACGATGTCCACACAACCGCGCCATAGCACAGTTACCATTCACTACCTCGATCATCATCGGGTCCCTTTACGACCAACGATGACCCTGACAGGTGAAGTGGGTACCGTGCTCAATTTGCCATGGCTAAAATTTGCCGGTTATTACTTGGCAGCTATTACCAATTTAAAACAACAATTTCCTGAAGAAAACACCACTATCTGGCTTTTTTATAAACCGCAACTCGCAGCACCAGTAATGGTGTTACACCAGAATTTAGAAGGTGGCTTGTTGATTAAGCCCCAATTTTTATCAGGTGCTTTGAACGAACACTATCAAGCCAATCCACTAGAAGGTGGTGCTAACTTCGTGCACCACACCTCAGCTAATCAGACTGGTCGCTTTACAACTAAGACACAGTTTGTCCATTTTAAATATGATCCGCTGAATTTAAAACACAGCGATGCACCTGAACAGCCCTTCATCGAACTTCTTGAGCCAACGGATACCTATCAGCAACCAAGTGAAGAAGCGCTGACTGCTGCTCGCTTGCCAAAGCACGCGGTTTGGAAGATTTATAGCTGTGCAACTGCTCCATCTGGCAAACAATGGTTCAATCTTGGCAGTTCTTGGATTACCCCTACGCGTTATCAATTACATGCCACTAATCCTAAAGGCAGTGATGAATCATACCAAGTACCAAAGTTCACCTACCATTACGCAGTTATCGAAACAACCCCTCTAAACCTCAGTGCAAGTCTGAACAACAATACCGTAACATTTTGGCAAGCACCGTATGACCAACCCACAACATATCAGATAGTGCCTAAAACACGGGTAGTCGTTAAGCAAGTCGTTGTACTCGATAATCAAAGTCGCTGGTGTCAACTTAAAACAGGTCAATGGTTAATGGAAGGCCTCCTAACTTTTGACTAAATACCCCCCTAAAAAAAAATAAGCCGCCGATTCAGACAACAGTTAGTGTGTCTGAATCGGCGGCTTATTTTTGTTTGACTCTTTATATTATAGTTTTGCGGTTAATTCAACGTCTGGATACTTATCTTGGAACCAACGTTCTGCAAATTGATTTTCAAATAAGAACAATGGTTCGTCATGAATATCTTTTACCAATAGATTTCGTGAGGATGACATCCGTTCATCCAATTGTTCTGGATTGATCCACCGCGCAGTTCTTGAACCGATTGGATCCATCAATACTTCAGAATTATATTCGTGTTGCATCCGATATTGGAACACTTCAAATTGTAATTGACCAACGGCGCCTAAGATATAATCGCCAGTTGTGTAAGTCTTATACAACTGAATCGCCCCTTCTTGAACCAACTGTTGAATCCCTTTATGGAAGGACTTTTGTTTCATCACGTTCTTGGCAGTGACGCGCATGAATAATTCAGGGGTAAATTGAGGGAGTTTCTCAAATGAAACAGCCTCTTTACCCGTGTGAATCGTATCCCCAATTTGGAAATTCCCGGTATCATATAATCCAACAATATCGCCAGCAACAGCGCTTGTCACTTGTTCCCGTGTGTCGGCCATGAATTCAGTTGAATTGTTCAACCGCATCTTCTTGCCTGTTCGCGTCAATGTGACATCAATTCCGCGTTGGAATTCACCCGAACAAATTCGTACGAACGCAATCCGGTCACGATGAGCTGGATTCATATTGGCTTGAATCTTGAAGATGAACCCTGAGAAATCAGGAGAGGTTGGTTCAACCAACGTTTCTTCTTGTGTTTTGTGTGCTTCTGGGGCAGGCGCTAAGTTAACGAATGATTCTAAGAACGTCTTAACCCCAAAGTTAGTCAAAGCAGAGCCAAAGAAGATTGGTGTTTGTTCACCCGTTGCAATCTTATCAGCATCATAGGCATTGCCTGCTTCACCGATCAATTCGATATCATCAAGGGCTTGTGTGTAAACAGAATCTTCTTTCAATGGATTATCACCGGCAATCCGACCTGCTTCATCAAGGGCCAAATAAGGGTTGGCTTCGTCTTCTGGTCGATAAAGTTCGATTCGACGGTTGGCGATATCATAAAGGCCACGGAGGTCTTTTCCCATCCCGATTGGCCAGTTCATAGCACAGCCTTCGATGTCCAATAGTTCTTCCAATTCAGCAATCAAATCAAGTGGTTCACGACCATCGCGATCCAACTTATTCATGAAGGTGAAAATCGGAATCCCCCGCATTTTGCAGACTTTGAATAATTTCTTGGTCTGTGGTTCAATCCCTTTAGCAGAATCAATGACCATGACCGCCGCATCAACAGCCATCAAAGTCCGATACGTATCTTCTGAGAAATCTTCATGTCCCGGTGTATCCAAAATATTAATCCGCTTGTCGTCATAATCAAATTGCATCACAGAACTGGTAACGGAAATCCCACGTTGCTTTTCAATTTCCATCCAATCGGACTTGGCAAATTGGCCACTCTTTTTCCCTTTAACTGTTCCGGCTTGACGAATCACGCCCCCGAAAAGTAAGAGTTGTTCCGTAATCGTTGTTTTACCAGCATCCGGATGAGAAATAATTGCAAAAGTACGACGACGATCAACCGCCGTTTTTAATTCAGTAGGTGTCATTATAAAATCCTTTCCGTTATTCCAATATAATGCGCTTGGGACAAAGAATTGCGCAACCATTGCGTCACCCTTTGTCCCATTGATTGTGCTCATTTAATTTAGTCGACTTCTTCTGGTGCATCGGTCTCTGGTTCTGGTAACGTTAATTGTAAATCAATCAACCGTGAACCGGAAACCGACCCCGTCGTTAAGCTCATGCCACCTGGCAGCTCAATTGTTTCCGGATGACCACTGACTGGAATGGCACCAATTTCAGTAATCACGAACCCGGCAATTGTATCCACATCAGTGACTTGAATATCTGTATTGAAGGCACTGTTAAATTCATTGATTGGCATACTTCCCATAACGGTGTAATGCTGCGCATCAATTTTTTGGTACAATTCTTCAGCTTTATCAGATTCATCATCGATTTCACCAACAATTTCTTCCAATAAATCTTCAATCGTGGCTAAGCCAACAACGCCACCGTATTCATCCAACAGAATTGCCATTTGTTGCTGTGTGCGTTTCATTTCAAATAATAAATCATCAATTGTAATCGTTTCGGGAACAAAAAGAGGTTCTTTCATTACCGCTTCGATTTGCATGGCCTGAAAACCTTTTTGGCGTGCTTCTTTCAAGAGATTCTTGATATGCACGACCCCCACCACTTGATCCTTATCATCCCGATAAACCGGAATGCGGGAGAATGGTTGGGCTAAGATGGCATCGATGTTTTGATCGTTGTCTGCACAAATATCAATCATAAATGCATCAGTCCGCGGTACCATGACTTCGCGCGCCATCTTCTTATTGAGGGTAATAATCCCCTCTAACATTTCGTATTCATCGGTTTCCAGAACACCGGCACTCTTCCCAGATTCAATCATGTGGACCATTTCTTCTCGGGTGAGCTTCGGTTCTGTTTCTGAAAAATCAATTGGTGTCAACTTCATTAAGAGCGAGGTCGACATTGATAGCAACCACACGAATGGTCGCAGTAAGATACCGACGATCCGCACGGGTTGCACCGTTATTTTAGCAATTGCTTCTGCACGATGCAGTGCAACTTGCTTAGGATATAATTCCCCAAAAACCAGGGATACATAGGATAAGACAATCGTCACAATTAATACGGCCGCTTCCTTTGTCCAAGCCGCATTTCCTAAAAGGGGTGCTAATCTACCCGCAATGGTTGTGGCAGCACTCGCTGAAGATAAGAAGCCCGCAAACGTAATCGCAACTTGAATTGTTGCTAAAAACTGATTGGAATGACCTAAGACTTGAACTAATACTCGCGCCTTCTTGTCACCTTTATTGGCTTGCTCCTCCATCTTCACACGACTTAGTGACACAAGTGCAATTTCTGCCGCAGCAAAAAAAGCATTCACTAAGGTCAAAATTAATATCAACAGTAACTGTCCCCACACCGAACTTCCAGGGTCAGGATTCATCGTCACATCCACTACCTTTCATTATCTAAATAAGTACATTTAGCCGAATATGGCCTACCTTGCAGTATAGCATAGTCAAAAATGGAAATTCAACCTGCATCTTTTAAAGGTCGGTCCCTTTTTTAGCTTTAGTCCGTAACGCTTGAATATCATATAAATAAGTAATCACTGTCTTGGTAACAGCATAAAACGGAATCGCTAAAATCATGCCTAAAATCCCATAAATATTCCCAGCAACCAATAAGATAATGATGATGGTTAGCGGATGAATATCTAATGAACGGCCAATCACGTTAGGATAAATCAAGTTCCCATCGATTTGTTGAACAACAATGACGACAACAATCACCATGATTGTTTTGGGAATCGAAATTGATAAACTGATAATCAACGCGGGCGCAATCCCAATATAAGGCCCTAAGTATGGAATTACGTTAGAAACGCCAGCAATAAATCCTAACAAATAAGCGTATGGCATCCCGATAATGAGATAACCGATAAATGTAAAGACGCCAACGAATAAACACTCTAGAGCTTGACCACCGATATAAGCTGAAATCGTCGCCCCCATTTTCCGAAGCAAGTCCGCCACTTGGTCGTTATAACGATCAGGTAACATCTTTTGAATATTAGGCACTAAACGGTGTCCGTCTTTTAACATATAGAACAACATAATTGGAATCGTGAAGACACTAACTGTAACGCTCGTAATCGCACCAATCATACTACCAAAACTAGATGTGAAACTCTTCATAACTTTTTCAGCAATCTTCGATGGTTTTAAATCTAACTGATTGACGTATTTATTGAAGTCAATGTTTTTCAAGCGCGGATTGCTAGATAAATCATCCGCTACTTTTTGCAGTCGATGAGCAAAATCTGGTAGGTTCGTCACAAGTTGTGTGATTTGTTTAATCAAGTTAGGAATCACAGTGGCTACAATGAAAATTAAACCGCCAAAAAAGACGATGAAGATAATCGTAATCGCCCAGTTGCGTGATATTTTGAGTTTACCTAACAGATTGATTAGCGGGTTAAACAGGTAAAATAATAGTCCCGCGCCAATAATTGGCCCAAATAAAGTTGAAATAAAGGTGCCAATTGGATCAAATAAGAAACTAATTTTGGTGCAAACAAAGATTAACACAGCCAAAATCAAAAGCTCAATTGACCAAAATAATAGTTTTGATTGGCGTAAACGATCAAACATGCAGTATCCCTCCAGTGTGCCTGTGTCACACAAAACGCATTTTATGCTATCATAGTGTAACGATTATTTTTATTGTACCAAATTTTATAGTGATACACATTGATTATTCCTTTTGAAGAGGTGTTTTTTTAATGTTAGCGAAACAAACTCGTGATTTAAAAAGTACGGTTTATCAAGATAGTTTGGTAATTCGGCAAGCCGTATTCGTTGTTGAACAACACGTGCCTGCTGAACTTGAGATTGATGAATTCGAAGACCAAGCGATTTATTTTGTCGGCTACGTTGCTGATCAAGCCGTTGTGACGTTGCGGCTCATCGAAGCGGACTCAGATTATCATGTTCAACGTGTCGCAGTTAGCCGTTCAGCACGGCATCATGGTTATGGTCAAGAACTGATGCGTGCCGCTGAAGTTTTTGCTCGGGAATCAGGCAAAGCAACGCTCACTTTAAATGCTCAATTAAGTGCAGTACCGTTCTATACGCAGCTTAATTTTCAAGCAACCGCCAAACCACAGTTCCTAGATGCCGGGATTATGCATCAAGAAATGGTTAAAAAATTAACTGACTAATTGTCATTTCACCACTAAATGACTTATAATGAACACAGCTTAATAACAGAAAGGACGTTACCATGCCTAAGCAAAAATCACTTCTTGTCCACTTATTTTTCTTCATTATCCCTTATCTACTCGTCATTACGATTGCCGCAACGGCTTACGACAGTCTTGTGATTCACAGTGCCACTTGGGATCGCACCTTGTTCAGTGCTCTAATCAGCAGCACCTTAATGTTATTTATTAAAGTTCCAATCGAACGACCGTTGACGATTATGGCTGACTTAGCCCCTAACCAAACACTTAAAATGGTAACAAGTTTCTTCCTAGTAGAACGTTCACTTGGTATTAAGATTGCTAACTTCATTTTTGATGGCATCCTTTTCTGCCTTGCAACTTATCTATTACGCCACTTCTTGCCACTCAACATCATTGCTGGTAGTTTACTCGGCTGGTGCGTCTTCGCGCTTTTGCTATCCATCAGCATCGGTGCTGGCATCGGCTTTAAAACATTAACGATTCAACAAGATACTTCAGTCGAAAACGATTAACCCATACAAAAAAGCCCCAGTCAATCAATGACTGGGGCTTTTTTGCTTGAGACTAAATAGTGTTCTAACGACGGTGCGCCAATTCTTGATACCGGTTATACCAAATATCAATGTATTCCTTCGAAAAGGGCCCTTTGCCATTGTTGATCCAATCAACCAAAACCTTAACGTTGGCTTTTAAAATCCGATCAGTTTCGGCGGAATAATGCCATTGCGCACTGTGCGCTTCATATTCATCGACATCTAGAAGCCGTTTTTCGCCATTGGGGAAAACCTTCACATCTAAATCATAATCGATATACTTAAGCGCCTCTTGATCCATGACATGCGGCGATGCCAAATTACAATAATAAGAAACGCCGCCCTCACGAATCATTGCCACCACGTTAAACCAATACTTCTTATGGAAATAAATAAGTGCCGGCTCCCGCGTGACCCACTTTCTGCCGTCTGACTCTGTAACTAAGGTATGATCGTTACAACCAATGACTGCGTTCTCGCTGGTTTTCAAAACCATCGTGTCGCGCCAAGTCCGGTGTAAACTCCCATCGTGTTTATAACTTTGAATCGCTATATAGTCGCCTTCTTTGGGAATACTCATCGACATACCCAGCTTTCCAAGGTTATTATTCATAATCACCTATCATTATAGCAAAGACTCGCAAATTTACCTAAAACTTTCTACCATTAATTGGTTGCCAAACGTGCCGCTAACTTCTTTTGCACAGTCGGTAATGCAACGTCAGCTAATTGTGCCTCGGTATACCATTGGCCTGGGAAAAAGGCGAGGTCGGCATCTGCTGCAAGTTGTGCTTCTAAAAGGGTAATTGTCCATTTAAGATGCGTAAAAACGTGCACCACAGGTTTTAAACCTGATTCATGTAATTGCTGCAATTCTAGCGCAAAAGCCTCTTTAAAATAAGCTTCGATACGAGCTAGTTGTTCTTCCGGTGTCAATAATTCATCGTCAGTTACTTGCAAGTCTTCCGCAGCGACTAGTGGATAAGTGGACAGGTTCGCTAATAAACCGGTACTCGGTCGTTTTTGAAATAATAAGCCCTTTTGCGAGCGAATCACAACTGCAAACATCGCAACTGGTTTTTGTTTTGCTTTCTTCGTCTTGACTGGATAATCCAATAAGGTGCCATCTTGATAACTCCGGAAAAACGGTGCTAACGCCGTCTCACCAACCGTTGGATTCTTTGCCGTACAAACTTGCGAGCCAAAATCCATCACGGCTTGGTTAAAGTCACCTGGGCGATCTTTGGGAATCAGCGGTAAAATCGCATCGTAAAAAATGTGGCGGTTCCTTGGGTTGGCAATATCAGCATCGATTTTCAATAACCGACTGAACACCCGAAAAGCATTGCCATCGATTGCCGGGACGACTTCGCCAAAACAAATACTGGCGATAGCGCCCGCTGTGTACGGTCCAATCCCGGCTAACTTTTCTAATTCAGCCGCGGTTGTTGGCCACTGACCATTGTAATCGTCGACGACTTGGCGCGCTGCTTTTTGTAAGTTACGCGCGCGCGAATAATAACCAAGTCCCTCCCACGTTTTCATTAATAAGTCCTCTGGAGCGGCCGCTAAGTCTGCCACCGTTGGAAAAGTCGCCAAAAACCGTTCATAGTACGGAATCACTGTTTGAACCTGCGTTTGCTGGAGCATGATTTCAGATAGCCAGACACGATAGGGCTCTTGATTCTGGCGCCAAGGCAAGTCCCGGCGATTTTCATCATACCAAGTCATAAACGCGGTTTGAAACGCGTCCCGTTCACTCGGTGTCATCTGATAGTTCTTGTTCGTCGATGAAGTGGTTGATTGCATCAATATTAAATCCTTTCCGATACAACGCTTGTTGCATCTTCATCCGGCGTTCTCGTGGTTCGAGTAATCGATAACGGCGCCATTTTTTTGCACCAAGTTCAGCAAGCGCGTCAGCTTCACTATCTTCATCGGCTTCAAGGGCCAACGCTTCAATAATTAAACTAAGGCTGTCACCGCCAAACCCTTTTTGCATTAAACCTTGTTTGACTTTTTGCTGCTGTTCAAAGAATGAACTATGACGGTATTTCTTCGCCAACTTCTTAGCAGCTGCTAACCCAACCGCAACTTGATCATCCACTGAATAATGACTAAGTGCTTGATCGATATGGGCAGCACTAACACCTTTTTGGATTAATTTCTGGCGGACCACTTTGGGGCCCTTATCCGCGGTATTAATCACAGTACGAACGTAGCTATCGGCGTAATCCTGATCGTCGATATAATGTAACTCGCGTAGTTTTGCCAAGCTAGTCTGGATCCCTTCTGGAGTGATCTCGTGTTCGCATAAATATTGCGTTAGTTCCTTTTCCGTCCGCAATTGGTGACTCAGATAATTGAGCGCCAATTGATACGCTTTGGCATTATCATCGTCTTTTTGAATGTCGCGTTGCAGTTGACTATCAATCTCTAAATCCTTCGCTAAACGGTATTTAATCAAGACACTCTCGGTCACGCCGAAAGCGAATTGCTCATCGATAAAAATATTATAGCGGCCTGATTTTTTCTGTGCCGTTATTTTGGTAATCTTCGGCATGTTATTCTCCCTTGTTACGTGTTGCTTTGATGTTTAAATAGACTTTAAATCCAATGACCACGACGGCGAGCACTAAAGTCCCGATGATCAGTGGTAAGCTCTTGTGTTGGAAGGCATAAACGCCAATTCCGAGTACAATCAGCATGGCGATTAAAAATTGATTTCGTTCCCAAAAATTCATGTGGCTTCGCTCCTTACTTTGACTTCCTGTAGCATAGCATAAATGGCGCACCCGGACAAAAGTCACTGCTTAATTCCCACTATTGAAGCGATTTTTCAGTGCTAAGTCTGTTATACTGAATGCAATGAGAAAAACGAGTATCATTATTTTATATTAATAGGAGCGGATTAAATGCCAGAACAAACAAACCAAGTCGAAGTCGGCCAACGTTTTCCATTGACGATTAAACGAATCGGCATCAATGGTGAAGGGATTGGCTATTACAAACGCAAAATTGTCTTTATTCCAGGCGCACTTCCTGAAGAAGTGGTTGTCGCAGAAGTCACCAACGTTGCCCCTCGTTTCATTGAAGCAAAAGTCCACAAACTTCGCCAAGCTTCACCACAACGGGTTACCCCTAAGGATGCCACTTACGGCCAAGTCGGTGGGATTGAGCTTGAACACTTAAGCTATCCTGGCCAACTTGCCTTCAAAAAAGACGTCGTCGTCCAAGCGCTTGAAAAATTCAAACCACAAGGCTACGCAAAATACAATATTACCGATACAGTCGGAATGGAAACCCCCTGGCATTATCGCAACAAAGCACAATTCCAAGTCCGCGAAATCGACGGTCATTTAGCAGCTGGCTTATACGCTCCAAGTAGCCATACTTTAATTGATTTGCCTGAATTCGCAACCCAAACCGATTTAACAATGAAAATCATCCGAACCGTCTTGAAATTAGTCGAATCACTCGGAATTCCCGTCTTTGATGAAACTAAGAATGCCGGGATTTTAAAAACATTGGTCGTTCGCGAATCTTTTTCAACCGGTGAAGCGCAACTGACCTTCATTACCAACTCCCCTAAACTACCGCAAAAGCACGCATTGATTACAGCCATCCAAGCTGAATTGCCCGAAGTGGTTTCAATCATGCAAAATATCAACAAAGGGAAAAACGTGCTCGTTTGGGGCGACCAAACGATTCATCTGGCTGGTCAAGAAACGATTATGGAAACTTTAAACGGCGTTCACTTCGAATTGACTGCCCGCGCCTTTTTCCAATTGAATCCAGTTCAAACGGCTAAGATGTATAACTTAGTTCAAGATGCACTTGATCTCACACCTGAAGATCGCCTCGTCGATGCTTATTGTGGGGTGGGTACAATTGGCTTGAGTCTTGCCAATCAAGTCGCAGAAGTGCGCGGCATGGACACGATTGCCGATTCAATTGAAGCGGCTAAACACAACGCAGCCATCAACGACATTCAAAACGTTGAATATGCCGTAGGGGCTGCCGAAGACCTCCTCCCAGAATGGTTGGATAATGGCTTCGTCCCAACTGCCTTGGTGGTTGATCCACCACGCACTGGCTTAGATCAAAAATTAATTGATGCCATTTTAGACAGTCGGCCATTGAAATTTGTCTACGTCTCATGCAATCCATCAACCCTTGCACGGGATTTAAAGGCCCTCGTGCATACGTACCAAGTGGAAAAAATCCAACCATTGGACATGTTCCCTCAAACGGCACGAGTTGAAGCAGTTGTAACATTAATACTAAAACGCGACCTATAACGCAAAAAAGCGGTCCATCAACATGTGTTTGTTGATGGACCGCTTTTTTATTTGGACTTTAATCGCCTAAACGTGTTCTATAAGTCATATCCTTCCGGTTAACCCTGAATGGCAAACGATTGCTTCACAATCATTCGCCAAACTTCGTTAATGCTCAGACCGTTTCGGTTGTGACGCACTCTTTTTGAAACGTGCTTTCACAACCACTTTCTTCCGCTTAACGCCATTTGGCAAACGATTGCTTCACAATCATTCGCCAAACTTCGTTAATGCTCAGACCGTTTCGGTTGTGACGCACTCTTTCTTAAGAAGAAAGCAACTAGTGGATTGTCGCTGTTGGTTGTAATCGTGTCTGTTTTCAATAACGTGATTATAAATAAAGTTAAACCGATCAACGCCGAAATTAACGTCCATGCGCGCCCCTGATTGCCCGATGTAAAACGGGATGCAAACCCGTTCAATAACCACAATACAACTGCTCCGCGACCATTTAACCCAGCATCCCGATAACGCCGTACACTAAGCGCCAACGTTGGAATAAACGTGAGTACTCCAAGCAACCCGATAACGATTATGTACAGCACTAATGCACCGCTCATCTTCAGTTGCACCTTTGCAGCTTGTGCAAATAGCAAAGCGAAAAATGGCATGAACCAAACAATCATTAAAATCAACATCGCCCACCAATAACCCGCACGTGTTGTTCGCCCCGTAAAATCAAAATAACCTTTAAAATAATCTCGCCAAGCTGACTTAAACGTTACTTGCCCTGGTGTTTCTTGAATCTCGCGCATTGTGAATCCCCTTCCAAAACTGATTAACTTAATTGTACCGCATTTCACCACTAATTTGATACAATAAAGGAAATCAACTTGGAGGAATTCCTATGAAAATTTATTTCGCAAACGCTCTATTCTCAGCAGCAGACTTTGATTATAACGCTAAGGTTGTTGCTCAACTGCGCCAAGCAATTCATGGTATCGATATCTATCTTCCACAAGAAAACGCCGCAATTAACGACAAGAATGCTTATGCCAGCTCTGAAATGATCGCACAAGCCGATACAGACGAACTCGTTGCTAGCGATCTCGTCATTGCTGTTTTGGATGGTCCCACCATCGATGTTGGCGTTGCTAGTGAAATCGGTGTGGCATACGGTCGCCAAATTCCAATGATCGGATTATACACCGACAGCCGCCAACAAGGTGCTACAAATCCACAAAAACTAGCGGCTTTGCAAGAGATCGCCGAAAACCAATTCCATTACTTAAACCTTTACACAACCGGCTTAATTAAACAAAACGGCACGATTGTGAATAATTTAGACGCGTTGATTGAGGCAGTGCAAGCCCACGCCTAATTAAAAATAAAGCCATTCATTTGTTATCTATAGTGAATGGCTATTTATATTGTATTTTGAGCATAAAAAAAGGATTCAAGCTTTGATATGCTTGAATCCCCTAGGTTGAGGTTGATAGCTTGGTTGTTACGAGCTGATTCTGTTTTACATTCTGGATAATGTTACACCTCATACTTTATTCAATTGTTTTTAATCGTTGGTCTAGCCCACTGCTAATCGTTTCACTCGATCTAGTTTGGTCGTCTATCTTTGACCCGCATGTGCAGTTTTAGCGATGACGATTAAATTCGTGTTTACTACTTGAGCGATATTCTTTAACAGACATCAGCCTCCGATATACTTAGATCTTAATACTACGAAGAGTTACACTTATGTTTCCATTGGAACCACGCCTTGCAATTTCTTTTTCGTACTTTAAATCTTGATGTGTCGTACATTCAAATCTGGTGCTTGTGTTTTAAAGTGGTAAATCTATTTAAAGCTAACTTGGTTTCACTTACCAAGCTATCTTTCCTCACCATTAATATAGCACCTTCTGTGACCGGATACAATCAAAATGCTCTTAAATTTAAAAAAGTTTTTCCATCATTTCTGACTTGTTATTTTTATCAGAAATAGCTAAAAAAACTGCCATTAACAATACTGTTAATGGCAGTTTTTAGGATACATAGCTGTTTTTTTATTAATCTCTAACTTGATAATTGCGTTCGTGTTCCTTAACACCTTTTAAAATGATTGGCGCGTTGTCCATTGCCAAATCAATTTCATATTCGCTACCGTCTTCTGGTAGTTCTGCTTGGAATTCATTTTCGTATTCAGCCATCGTCAATTGACGTCGTGCAGCAAGCATTGCTTTGTGGTCCGCACCGGCTAATTGTTTTTCAAATCCGGGTTGCAAAATACCGGTGAAGAATTCACTGATTGCACCTGAACCGTAACTGAATAAACCAATTCGATCGCCGGCTGCCAATTGCGTTGATTGTTCCAACAATGAAAGGAAGCCTAGGTATAACGCGCCAGTATAGATATTACCAATTTGACGGCTATACAATGTGCTTTCTTGATAACGGTCTAATAAATGTGCTTGTTCTGTTTCCGTTGCTTCTGGCAAGATTGTCCGCAATGCCTTCAACCCCATCTTTGTGTATGGTAAATGGAACGTTAAGGCTTTGAAATCTGAGATTGTGCGGCCAGTTTGAGCGCGATAGTCTGCCCAAGTTGCTTGGAAAAATTCGATGTATTGTTCAGTTGAATATTTGCCACGCGCAAAAGCTTCTTTTGAATAATTAGGGCGCCAGAAATCTTGAATGTCATCACTGTGAATGGCCGTTGCCGGTTCTAACGCCAACAAACGTGGTGCTGCACTAACGATCATTGCAACCGCGCCAGCACCTTGTGTCACTTCACCTGGTGTATCCAGCCCATAACGGGCGATATCGGAACCGATGACTAATGCTTTTTGCTCTGGATGCGCCGCTACAAAGTCATAAGCGGTCATCAAACCAGCGGTTGCCCCGTAACAAGCTTCTTTAATTTCAAAAGCACGGGCATTTTTTAATCCTAATAAGCGTTGCACATAAAGGGCACCGGCTTTTGACTGATCGATTCCTGATTCAGTGCCTAAAATTAACAAACCAATTGAATCACGATTATCATCATCCAACACTTCAAGAGCCGCGTTAGCCGCCATTGTGACACTGTCTTGACTGAGGGGGGCAATTGCCATTTGATCTTGACCAATTCCAATTGTGTATTTGTCAGGATCAACGCCTCGCGCGTTAGCTAGCATCACTAAATCTAAGTAGGTATTAGGCGTAAAAAGACCCATCTTATCAATTCCGATTTGCATAATAATCTTCCAATCTATTTGTTTTCAGCACGCAGTTGCGCTAACAGCTCGGTGGCTGTTGCTGTATTTAAATGTGTCGCTTTCAATAATAATGGTAATAATTGCGTTAATTCAGTCTCGGTTGCGCCAGCGGCAATCGCCAACGACTTCGCTTGAAGCGCCATGTGTCCTTTTTGAATCCCGTCTGACACAAGTGCTTTGAGCGCGGCAAAATTTTGTGCTAAGCCAACAGCTGCGATAATGCCGGCTAATTCACGCGCATTCTGAACTTTTAACAAGCGCTGATTAATCTGCACGGTTGGTAGAATACCAATCGATCCGCCAACCATCCCAACTGGCAGTGGCAGTTCGATTCGACCGCGTAGTTGCTGATCAGTTGTCCATTCCCAACTCGAAAGCGGTTGGTAAGCACCCTTTCTAGCAGCATAACTATGCACGCCGGCTTCAATTGCGCGCCAATCGTTGCCCGTCGCTAACACCACTGCATCGATGCCGTTCATAATCCCTTTATTGTGGGTTGCTGCGCGCGCCACATCCACTTTGGCAAAGTCACTCGCCGCAATCATCTTTTCGGCAATTGTTTTGCCAGCAAGCGTCGCAGTTGTTAAGGTAGCTGGATCAATCGTCACACTTGCGGTCACCACGGATTCAAACGCGGCATTGGTCAAAACACTCAATAAAAGGGTGCCGCCCAACTGTTCTTGAACAGCATGTGCGATCGCTTCACAGATTGTGTTCACAATGTTGGCGCCCATCGCTTCTTTGGTATCAATTTGCAATTCAAGTTTCAAAAAGCGGTCGTCAATAATCGTCGGCGTGATTTTTTGAAGACCACCACCGCGTTTAACAATTGATGGATGCGCAGCCCGCGCAACTTCAAATAAATGGTCATTGTTGCCACTAATCCAAGCTTTAGCCGCTACTAAGTCAACTAGCTTCTCTAACACGACTTCACCAGTCATCAGCCGCGTCAGTTGTTCAGTCACAAAGCCGCCATTAGCTCGTGCCATCTTAGCCGCATTATTAGCCGCCGCAATAACGGATGGTTCTTCGATCGCAAACGGGACTTGATAGACTTGCTGATTGACTAATAAATCTTGCACCACACCAAGCGGTACTTGGTACTGGCCAATTTGGTTTTCAATCATATTACCAGCGATCTCATCTGACAAGGGTTCTGCAGCTGCTAAACAATCAGCATCCGTCTGACTTAGGTGACCTTGTTCAACAAGCGTTGCTAAACGTTCATCCTTCGTTAATTGATAGAACTTAGGCTTTTTCATTACACCATGCCTCATTTAATTGAATTTCAAAAGCAATTCCTAACCCGCCACCAATACATAACGAAGCAATCCCTGTTGTTTGGTGCGTCCGTTTCAATTGGTGCATTAACGTTGTCATGATGCGCGTACCTGAAGCACCGATTGGATGGCCCAACGCAATAGCGCCACCGGCCACATTAACTTTAGCAGGATCGACTTGTAACCCATTTTGAACGGCCACACTTGAAGCGGCAAACGCTTCGTTAATTTCTAATAAATCGATATCGGCTAATGTTTGATTTTGTTGCGCTAATAATTTTTGAATTGCATCGACCGGCGTGTACCCCATGTAATCTGGATCAGCACCGACTTCTTGATAGCCGACCAAAGTGGCTTGGTAAACTAATCCGAGTGCAGCAGCTTTTTCCTTGCTCATAACGATCATGGCAGAGGCGCCATCGTTAATGCCGGAAGCATTGGCAGGTGTTACAGTCCCATCTTGTTGAAAAGCTGGGCGCAACTTCGCCATTGCTTCGATGGTTGTCGTTGGGCGGATACCTTCATCTTGTTGTACTTCAAGCGTTGCTTTGCGTTGTTGCACCGTTACAGGCACAATTTCTTCATTAAACCAACCAGCTTGGGTCGCTTGCGCGGCTTTTTGATGAGAAGCGAGTGCAAAAGCGTCTTGCATTTCACGCGTAATGCCGTATTTAGCTGCTACATTTTCGCCTGTAATCCCCATTGGCTGGTGCGTAAACGCATCGTTTAACCCTTCGCTACTGATGCTATCAATCATTGTTTGGTCCCCAAATTTACTCCCAAAACGCATTTGTTTATTCAAATAAGGCGCTTGTGACATACTTTCTGTACCGCCAACTAAGACGATGTCAGCATCGCCCATGACGATTGCACTCTGCGCCAACCGAATCGCTTTTAAGCCGGAGCCACAAACTTCATTAACTGTCATTGCTGTGCTTGATTGTGTCATCCCACTCTTCAAAGCGATTTGCCGTGCAACGTTTTGCCCAGAACCGGCTTGTAAGACATTCCCGAAAATTGCTTGATCAATCTGAGTTGGATCAATCCCGGCTGCTTCAATCGCCGCTTTAGCAGCAACTGTCCCCAATTCAACCGCGCTTAAACTTGCAAGTTGGCCCCCCAATTTACCAATCGGTGTCCGCTTTGCACTGATAATAACCACTTCTTGCATAATATCCCTCTTCATCTATAAGTCTAATTATTACTATAACTAAATTTTCATGAAACGTCTGGTAATTCATAATTTCTTTAACTTTTTTTAGAAATCCGCTTGGTAAGCTGAGATTATTTTACCATTTTATCGGCATCGTGCATTACTCATTAGCGTAAGTCATTCACCGGTGACGCTTACAACTAATCTTTAGGAGGAATCCACATGCAAACATCATGGTTAGCAACATCGATCGCTTTTGAATTACAAAATACAGACTATCCAAATGAAAGTTTACAACGTCGTATGACCGCCGTAAAAGAAGACGTTCAAGCCACGGAAATCCAAGCAGTTGGCGAAGCCCTCGCAAGTCTCCACGCAGGTGACACATTTGCAACAGCTACTCTAACCACTAAATCTGCTTATATCGCTAAATAAAAAACATATCAATCTTTGAGGAGGAATTCAAGATGAAACAACTTTGCTTAGAATTTAAAAACAGTGATGCTAAGAGTCGTGTATTGCGCTTAAACAATATTGATGACAACTTAGACGCCGAAACAGTTAGAAGTGCGATGACTAAAATCGCAGCAGCCAATATGTTTATTAAAAAAGGAATTGAACTCTACAAAGAACCAGTTGGTGCCAAATACGTTGAACGGATTGAAACACCAATCTTTTCTGACAAATAATTAAGCAGCATAAAGCCCCCAAATCGAATCTGATTTGGGGGCTTTTTTTGCGTTTTACATAAATTGATTAACAACCCTTGTTTCCGCGATAAACTTTGGTGTAGGCTTACATAAAGTCGTTCAAAGGAGTTATCATGCCCAATCCATTTAACTTATCGCAAATATTGCAATCAATGTTGCTTAATTGTTTACTGGTAATTGCGCTGCCACTAGCTTTTGCCGGGATTTTAACACTAATCAATCGTTCAACTAAACGGCGCTTAGCCCATTGGTGGGATTACTCACAACTTTTAATTGGCGGCCTAGGCACCGTGATTCATGAACTCAGCCATGCTGTTGCCTGTTTAATCTTCCAACACCAAATTATCGATATGCAACTCTTAAAATTAAATCTACGGGATAATCCCGATCATTCGCTTGGCCATGTCAATCATCGATACCATTCCGGCCGTCTTTGGCCAACAATTGGTAATCTCTGGATTGGGATTGCCCCGATTTTTGGTTGTTCAGCCGCCATTTTCGGACTGACTTGGTTATTAGCACGGCCCACTTTTGCAACGTGGATGACCTTTGCTGAACATCCCACTTGGCAGTTAAACGCCATCGGTCCCTTGTTCAGCCAGCTCTGGACGACGCAACCGGGTGCTCTCTTGCTCTGGTTAATCTTAACTAGCATGATTGCCATCGGTGGTTATGACTTATCCGCAGCTGATTTTAAAGGTACGATTCCAGGGATTATTGCCACAGTCATCGCGGTCTGCCTCGTTACTGGACTGTTTTCATTTGTGCCAACAGTCAACACCACGACTTGGCTCATTGGTGTTCTAACACCAATGGCAATTATCCTAACCATCGCCGTTAGCTTGTCGGGTGTTTGTTGGCTGATCATTGCCGGGATTTTCGCACTATTAGAAAGGACGACTTATCATGCGCGTCATTGACTTACTACAGCTATTAGCTGATACACCCAAAAACGATGGCATCTACTTCGAAGGCCCTGAAGAGCTCCAACCTATCGCCCACTTTGAGCTCGCCGTCGTTGACGAACAGCCACGACTATTACTGCAGTTAAAGGCCGCAGACAAAAAGCCGCTGAAGCAGTGGGAATTTAGCCTATTATTAAATCAAAAAAACTACTACCAACATTATATGTATGTCCAAACAAAGACGGGGGACTATCCTTTGTTTGGTTTTCGCGTTGCTGCTGACAAAATTCTACTCGGATAATGTTTGTTCAAGTTGCGTTAAATAACGATGACTCGCAATCATTTCTCGTGCATCATTTTGATCGGCTAATTGAATCTCATAGATCGAACTAGCATCAGGATTTAACAATGGCAATACGCGGGCCCAGTCAATTTTGCCAGTCCCTAATTGCAACCCATCATGCTTCAAACCCATCGAATCAACCAGATGATAATGGACGACGTGCTCACGCAAAGTTGCCAGACTCTGCAAGAAAGCATTCTGATCACCCTGCAACTTGATAAAACAGTGACTCGTATCAAACGCTAAGCGGTAACCTTTATCAAAGATGGCCTGATCAAAAATCGGATTGCCATAATAGAAAATCGGTGAAATTGAATTTTCGAACATAATATTTTGTCCGCCAATCCGCTGTAAATAATCGAGACGCTTGAACAAAACACGAATGGCATCCGTAATATTACCGTAACCCGTCGTCAATTCTTCAATTGGATCATCATAAGAGCCATGCACCAATAGTTGGACATCTTCAGCTTTCGCTAACTGCAATAAATCAAGTGTTGATTGCCATAAAAAGCGGTATCGGGCTGGCGAACTTGCTTCATTCATCGACAGTTCAATATGATGCCCTTCGAAACTCATTGGGTGGTGTAAAATAATCCGTTCAACCTGCTGACTGCGTACATAACGAATTTTTTCGCGTAAGCGTACTAGCCCATTTGGCGTGACATCTTCGGCTGTTAAATGAAATTCAAAATACGTTGGCTGATACTGCATTCGATCAGCAATTTGCTGATCGTTAATCCCTGCTTTTAAGCCTAATCGCATCGTAATCCCTCTTTTCTCTACTAGTTCCTATTTCTATTCTAACATTCTAAAGACCTAAGAATCGTAAAAGCGGCTCACCAAGTAATGGTGGGCCGCTTTTTTGGTTGGCGTTAAACGTGCTTTTTGAAACGCACGCTATGCATTTAGTACCTTGTTCAGGAAGTCTTTTGTTCTTTCGTTTTGTGGAGTGTCAAAGATTTCCTGTGGTGTGCCTTGTTCGACAATATGTCCATCTGCCATAAAGATGACGCGGTCGGCCACTTCTTTGGCAAAGCCCATTTCGTGAGTCACGACAACCATCGTCATCCCTTCTTTGGCTAACCGCTTCATAACGGCCAACACGTCGCCGACCATTTCAGGATCGAGCGCTGATGTTGGTTCGTCGAACAAGAGAATATCAGGTTTCATCGCTAAGGCACGCGCAATGGCGACCCGTTGTTTTTGCCCACCTGATAGCGATTGTGGTTTTGCATCGAATTTCTCTGATAAACCAACCGTTTCAAGTAGTTTCTTGGCGGTTTCTTTTGCTTCTGCCGGCGTCATTTTACCGAGTTCCACTGGTGCCAGTGTAATATTTTCAGCGACCGTTAGATTTTTGAAAAGATTAAAGTGTTGGAATACCATCCCGATTTTTTCGCGAATTTGATTCAAATCACTCTTAGGATCACTGAGGTTGTACCCATCAACGATAATCTCACCACTCGTGGGTTCTTCTAAGCGATTCAAGCAGCGCAAGAACGTGCTCTTTCCTGAACCTGAGGGGCCGATCATGACAACCACTTCATTATCACCGACCGTTAAGTCCAAATCTTTTAACACTTCGTTACTGCCGTAATTCTTAATAAGATGAGACACTTCAATTCTATTCATTAGTTATCTATTCTCCCCTCAATGTACTTCGATAACCACGTGAGTAACGTGATAACGATCAGATAGATTAAGGCAATCATTGCCCAGATTTTGAACCCTTCAAGGTTGCGGGCGATGATAATTTTACCCGTCTGTGTCAATTCGAGAATCCCGATGATTGATAAAATTGACGTATCTTTCAATGTGATGATGAATTGGTTAATGAAGGATGGAATCATAATGCGGATCCCTTGTGGTAACACAACGCGCCGCATTGCTTTACCATATGGTAACCCTAAACTCCGCGCTGCTTCCATTTGTCCGGTGCTAACCGCGCCAATGCCCCCTTTGACAAAGGCTGCAGTATAAGCCCCTTCATTGAACATCAGCGTGATAACGCCAGCCACAATCGCTGGAATCTTCTGCCCAGTTAAACTTGGAATCCCAGTATAGATGAATAACGCAAGCACCAAGAGTGGTAACCCACGGAAAATATAGATGACCGTATCTGAAACGCTACGCGCAAACCGGTTAGGTAATACGCCGAGTAAACCGAAGAAGACCCCAAAAATGGTTGCGAAGAAAATCGCAATGACTGTTAATAATAACGTCTGGCCTAAACCGCTCAACAACGCATCTTTATTTTCTTTCAATAATCCAAAAAAGCTGTGATCAACGGTTGCTTTTTTAGTTGATTCTGTACTTAAATATTTTGCTTTAATTTTGTCGTATTGACCATTTGCTTTTAATTTAGCAAGACCTTTATTGAATTTAGCGATGAGTTCAGGATTGCTCCCTTTCTTAACGGCAAATCCATATTCGCCACCTTGAGCAGGTTTGGTGACAATCTTGAGTTTCAAGCCCGTCTTAATCCCATATTGCATAACGGGCTCGTCTTCAAAACAGGCTGCCGAATTACCATTCACAACATCATTATACATATTATCTGAATCATCAAACGTAACGGTGGTAAAGCCATATTCTTTCGCTTTGGCCGTCGCATAGGCCCCAGCGGAAGTCCCTGTTTTAATCGCAACACGTTTACCGCGTAACCCTTCTAAGCCTTTAATCTTACTGTCCTTTTGAACGGCCATTACAACCCCGGTCTTGTAGTAAGGATCAGCGAAATCAAATTTTGCTTGCCGTTCAGGTGTAATTGTCATCCCAGCAATCACGCCGTCAATTTGTTCCGATTGAACGGATTGAACCGCTGCGTTGAAGCCCAACGGTTTAATATTCACTTTAAAGCCCTCGGACTTCGCAATTGCCTTCATGATATCAATATCAATACCGACGTATTGATTCTTCTCATTCGCAAACTCGAATGGTGGATAGGTCACATCCGTACCGATTTCATAAGTTTTTTCAGCGGCTTGAACCTGATTATTCACTTGACTCCCAAATACAAATAAGCCTGCGAGTAAACAGCTGCCTAAAAATACGAGTAATTTCTTCATGTGATCCTCCCCTAATGCCTGACCAACTTCTCTCATCGCTCTTAACGCGTTATTAAGATTAGATTAGACGTTTTATAATAGTATGTTAATAATTATAAGCATAAAATCCAAATTTGTCGAATTTTTTACCACAATATTGAAAAGCAGACTCTAATCCCTAAATAATCGCATTAAAAAAGCCCGCAGATAAGGCGGACTTTCACTAAATGAGAATTGAATGAGTTTATTTTCTGCTATAATGGAAGAACTACTACTCAAGGAGTCTACTATGATTAAACCCATTATGCGTGACACTCAATTCTTAGCTCAAAAAGCAGTTCCAGCAACACCAGCTGATACCGATGTGCTGACCGATTTACGTGATACTTTACAAGCCAACACAGAACGTTGCGTTGGAATGGCTGCCAACATGATTGGCATCAATAAACGGATTATCATCGTTCAAATGGGCGTCTTACCTGTGATTCTTGTGAATCCACAGATTGTGCGCCAAGCCAAACCTTATCAAACAACTGAAGGTTGTCTTTCATTGACCGGTGAACGTCCGACAACCCGTTATGAAACAATCGAGGTCACTTACCAAGACCAATCCTTTAAGCCGCACAAGCAGGCTTTCTCAGGCTGGATTGCTCAGATTATCCAACATGAAGTGGATCACTGTGAGGGCCGTATTATTTAAAAAACAACAAAAAACGTTCAACCATTCCAATGTTCGGAGTGGTTGAACGTTTTTTACAGGTTATTTATTTTCTTTTTTAGGGTCTTTTTTTAATTCTTCTGCCAAGTCGATGATGTATTTCTTCAAATCATCTTTCACTTCTGGGTGTTTTAACCCATATTCGATACTTGTTTCTAGGTAACCGAACTTGTTCCCAACATCGTAACGACGGCCTTTGAATTCATGGGCGAAGACGCGTTGGGTCTTGTTCAATTCATCGATCGCATCGGTTAATTGAATTTCACCACCAAGCCCTGGTTTTTGGTTTTCTAAAATATCAAAAATTTCAGGCGTTAATAGGTAACGACCAATGATGGCTAAATCACTAGGCGCCTTATCAACAGCTGGTTTTTCAACGAAGTTCTTAACATTGTATAAATCATCTTTAACTTTGTTTTCTGGGTTAATCACGCCGTATTTGTCCACTTCATTATGTGGCACCTTCATAACGGCTAATTGTGATGTATGTGTTTCTTCATATTCATTGATTAGTTGTTTACTCAATGGCACCTTATCTTCCATCAAGTCATCACCTAACATAACGACAAAAGGTTCGTCAGCAACGAATGATTTTGCAAGGCGCACTGCATCCCCTAATCCGTTTGGATGTGATTGGCGAATGAAGTACAAGTTAACCCCCATATCAGTCGTTTCGTTGACCATCTTCAACATAGCGGTCTTATTCTTGGCTTTCAAGTTTTGTTCCAACTCTGGTGCTGAATCAAAGTGATCTTCAATTGGGCGTTTGCCCTTACCAGTGATAATTAAGATATCTTCAATCCCTGAAGCCTTTGCTTCTTCCACGATAAATTGAATCGTTGGTTTATCAACAATTGGCAACATTTCCTTCGCCATCGCTTTGGTAGCTGGTAGAAAACGAGTGCCTAGTCCGGCTGCTGGAATAACTGCTTTGCGTACTTTCATCTACTAAAATCCCCCATAACTTATAGTCTAATAACAGTATGCCATAAAAAAGTGGATTTGCACCAATTATATGCCGAAAATGAGGAAAAGATTAACAAGCACTTAGGATTTTATCAATCTTTTCACAATTGTTTTGTAAGCGATTCCCATCATTGGTATTCTCAAGATGTTAACAATAAAGGAGGTCTTCGATGTTTCTACTACATCCCAAACATGTCAATACATCCCATGAATGTCTTCCCGTGCCACTCATCATCAAACGTGGTATTGATTATAACTTCTGTGAGCTGGATCAATCGTCAATTCCCCGTTCTTACCAAACTAGTATTACGAGTGACACAATGGTGATTATTCCCTATAAAAGATCGCAAAGTCTTGTGTTAGACCGCATAACCGGTCTCCAGATTAGTCCGCGTTCTACCCGGCAACTAATGCGCGCTTATAATCGCCATCAGATCATGGACTTCTCACAACCCCGGTACCTTTGCCATTGTTTCAATTGGTATCGTAAGATTCCACACATCAATGGCGAATATCAGTATTTACCATTAAGCGGTACTACCCATCAAAATGCACCCTGGCTAGCACTACATTATGTCCGCGATTATGAGGTCATCGATAATCATCTCTATGTGACATTGCTAAATGACTGTACCTGTATCCTCCCTTATAAAGGCCGTCAAATCGATACTGAAATTCATCAATGTGCAGCCATTGGCAAAGTCCAACTTGGCTGTCTCACTGTGTGTGCCACTAATTTCGGCTATCAAATCAAGCTCAAGACTTGTTTCAAGCCAAGCATCGTCCATCGCTTCGATGATTGCCACTGCCATCTGTGCTCGAATGTTCCGAAAACAGCTACTGAACTACTCGGATTACTCAACGCACTTAAAATGCATAAGGAAAATTTCATTTACCAAGCCGTAATCCATGAATACCCCGAATTCAGCGTATTTGACATTCAGTGCTATATCAAAAGTGTTAAAGCACTAATTCAAAAATTACGCCAATTATAAATTAACCCGAAGTCGCTATTTACAATAATTTTCATTTGTATTTCAATGCATTTGCGCAAATTAAAGCTGAAACGGATTGATTTACCGCTAAAATCGGCGATTACCCTTCTTTATGCAAACCCGCTATAGTGAACTTACCGGTAATTCACACTGTGAGCTCATAGTAGACAGGATGCTTGACAATGACCCAATCAGATTTACAAACTGCTTTTGATTTTATTATACAAGACGACACACTTATCTATGGCGTTCTCAAAGATCTCCACGTTCCAAGACAACGTAGCAACTTCGCCGATCTCTACCAAATTGGCCTGATTGCCTTTGTCGAAGCCTACGATCATTTCCCAGGCAATATTGAAGTCGAAACCCACCACTTCATGGTTTACGCGTATCAGGCCGTTAAATGGGCGATTATGATGACCTTCCGCAAGGATAATAATCGCGACAAACGAATTGGCTTCGTTAACCGGGCAAACGATGATGATTCCGTGATGGACTATCTCGACCAAGTTGCTGATCCCTACTGCAATCCAGAAGAGGCTGCCATCTGTAACGACCTCTTCGAGCGTCTCTATCAAGTCTGTACCCCACGCGAAAAACGCTTCTTAGTCCTCCGCTACTTCTACAACGCCACCCTAAAAGAAATCGCCGCGGATCTAAACATCACACGGCGAACGGCTAATAATATTAAGTTTAAGGTTCAGGGAAAGTTTAGTGCGTTATTGATATGATAAAAGGCAGTACAACAAATCTACATTTGTTGTACTGCCTTTTTAGAAACATCTGCATATTCAATACTTACAAGAGCATATTCCGTTATTTACCATTGTAATAAAGTTGGAGTATATGTAATCAAACTACTTGCAACATCTGATTGCTGATATTCATACAGTTTATGTAAATTCACCCTTACATCGTCTGTATGCTTGGGGTGAGATACCTTAAAAAACTTAAACCATATGTATATCGTCAAGTATTGCACCCCAAATAAACATAAAAGGTAGATTGCAAATTTAATCCGAATTTTTGGACAAATTTGTCAGCATAAC